>Ga0206125_10000495_pt1 | contig 51744 bp, 33 predicted proteins | sample Helgoland_Spring_4_FD_148598 | JGI IMG/M metagenome (GOLD analysis project Ga0206125, IMG submission 148598) | Pelagic subsurface seawater microbial communities from Kabeltonne, Helgoland, North Sea - Helgoland_Spring_Bloom_20160331_1 | ecosystem: Environmental > Aquatic > Marine > Epipelagic ... | reverse complement strand
AGAAAAAAGCGGGTGCAAACAATATCATTGTTATGGGGTCTTCAGCAATGGTTGCAGAAGAAAGAACACCTAGTTCTTTCGGGCTTAAAGAAAAAATAAGCTACACAACAAGAGGTACCTCTCCTCTTACACGTGAAATGCATGTATTTGCCTACATGACATTTGTAAACGAAAATAATAGACAGCTAAAACCATCAAAAGTCAACTTGTCTAACGGGTGTTTTCTGTTTTCTTTTGATGAGAACACAGTAACTGTTAAATACGGGATATCCTATATTAGTATTGCTCAGGCAAAAATTAATTTTGAAAACGAAATTGAAAATAAAACATATAAAGAAGTAGTCAAATCGGGAAAAGAATCATGGGATGCTGTAATGGATCAGATAAAAGTTAAAGGAGGGACTTTAGCCCAGAAAAGAACTTTTTACACTTCTTTGTACCGGACGTATGAGCGCATGGTGGATATCAATGAATATGGAAGCTATTATAGTGGATACGATCAAAAAGTACATCATTCCGATAGGTCTTTTTATGTAGATGATTGGGTTTGGGATACCTATAGAGCTCAACATCCATTGCGAACAATTTTAAGTCCTAAAGTAGAAGAAGATATGCTGCATTCGTATGTAGAAATGTACAAGCATAGTGGTTGGTTACCAACATTTCCACAAGTTCATGGAAATCACATGTGCATGAATTCCTATCATTCATCGGCAATTTTTATAGACGCTTATCGAAAAGGTTTGAAAAATTATGATGTTGAAAGTGCTTATGAAGGAATTAAAAAAAATTTAACCGAAGGTACTTTTATACCTTGGCGTCAAGGTTTGTCAAGATTAAAAATAGATGACTTTTTTCATGAAAACGGCTATTTTCCATCATTAGCAGTCGGTGAAGAAGAAACAAATCCTATGGTGGATTCATTTGAGAAAAGACAACCTGTAGCTGTTACCCTAGGGTTGAGTTACGATTTTTGGACCATGTCAGAATTGGCAAAAGAATTAGGCAAAACAGCCGATTACGAGAAATATCTATCCTATGGAAATAATTATAAAAAATTATGGCATCCAGAGCAGAGGTTGTTTATGCCAAAGGACAGTGAAGGGCAGTTTTTGGATATAAATCCGAAATCTGCTGGTGGTTTAGGGTATAGAGATTATTATGATGAGAATAATGGATGGACCTATGCCTGGGATGTGCAACATGATATACAAGGTCTGATAGAGTTATTAGGTGGACAAAAAGCAGCTGAGGAAAGACTCGATCAATTGTTTAGAGAACCTTTAGGGAAACGAAAAAGTCAATTTTTTATAGACGGATCTAATTCAACGGGAATGGTTGGACAGTTTTCTATGGGGAATGAACCTTCTTTTCATATTCCTTATTTGTACAATTCATTCGGTGCTCCTTGGAAAACACAAAAAAAGACTCGTTTTTTATTAGATGTTTTCTTTAAAGATGATATTCATGGAATTCCAGGAGATGAAGATGGAGGAGGAATGACAGCCTTTGTTGTTTTTACTTCCCTGGGAATTTATCCTGTAACTCCGGGACTTCCTTTTTATGATATCACCAGTCCTGTTTTTGAGAAATCAACCATTGCTTTAGAAAATGGTAAGCAATTTACAATTATAGCAAAAGGAGCAAGTAAGAAGAATAAGTACATTCAAAAAGCCTATATAAATGGAAAAGAAATTTCAACACCATTTATTACACACCAACAGATTATGGGTGGAGGTGAATTGAAATTAGTACTTGCAGAAAAACCTAATAAAACATGGGGCAAAACAGTCCTAAAACCAAATAAATAAAGAAACAATGAATCGAATACTGTTAATCTTAGTTTGTGTAGTATTATATGCTTGTAAAACAAGGAATCATACCTCTAAAACACTCCCTCCTAAAAATGTACTTTTTATTGTTGTGGACGATTTGACAAAGAGTTTAAATACCTATGGGAATGAAAAAGTGATTAGTCCAAATATAGATGCATTGGCCTTTGATGGCATTCAATTCAACAATGCCTACTGTAACTATGCAGTATGTAATCCTAGTCGTTCCTCTTTCTTAACCGGTTTAAAACCAGAGACACTTGGAATTCTAGACAATGTAAAACCGCTTCAGTCTGTTTTAGGAAAGCGTGTAACAATGCCCGCTTTGTTTAAAAAAAATGGATACGAAACGGTTAGTTTTGGGAAGATTTTTCATAAACCAGACGCTGCACATAACGATTTGGAAAGTTGGGATATTGTAAAAGAATATAAAACAACAGCATTGGGCGAAAAAGGACTATCGAGAAACATGACCAATGGCCTTTTGAAATGGTGTAGTTGGTTAGAGGCAGAAGGTACTGATGAAGACCAAGAAGACGGGATGATTGCAAGAGATGCAGTAGCTTATTTATCCGCTAAGAAAAAGAAACCTTTCTTCTTAGCCGTAGGATTAAAAAAGCCACACGACCCTTTTAATGCGCCAAAAAAATATTTTGAGATGTATCCGATGGCAAGCATTAAAGTACCAGAAATACCAGAGGGTTGGTCTCCAGCATACAATCATACCTTACCACATGAAACAAGTATTTTTAATGCATTTTCTGAAAAAGACAAAAAGGAATTCTTAAGAGCGTATTATGCTTGTACTAGTTTTATGGATGCACAGGTGGGTAAAATTATTAAAGCCTTGAAAGATTCTGGTGAATATGAGAATACTTTAATCGTGTTCTTAGGAGATCATGGGTATCACTTGGGAGAGCACAATTGGTGGAATAAAGTAACCTTGTTTGAAAGAGGAACAAGTGCCCCGTTTATTGTTTCAGGAAATTTGATAAAGCATAAAAATACAGAATCGAATGCTATGTTTGAATACATAGATATTTATCCAATGTTAGCAGATTTTTGTGACCTAAAAAACATACCGAAACATCTAGAAGGAGAGAGTTTTACAAAGGTTTTGGAGAATCCTAATTTGTCGTTTAGATCAGAAGTAAGAGCCGTGATTCAAAGAGGTGATATACTAGGAAAGTCTGTTAAAAACAGTGAATGGAGATACGTTGAATGGGATAATGGAAACAAAGGTTCAGAGCTGTATAATCAATACAACGACCCTATGGAATACCATAATTTATCTCAAGATGTTGGAAACGTTCCGGTAATAGCTAAAATGAAAAAGTTATTGCACAAGTAGTTATTTGGAGATGGACTGTTTTTAACTCTAATCCATATTTCTAAAGAAATTTGAGATTAGAGAACACAAAATGAAATTTCAAGGCAATTTAAAATGCCAGTAAGATAAAGTATGCACTCGCCTCACCCCATTTCTGCTTTTTTAGGTCTCTTTAGAACAGGGCCGCTAAAGCTACTTTTTTGCTTATTAATTAGTAGTTTTTTAATAAAATATTAACCAAACAATTTAATATTGTCACAACGTAACAAAACCATTCATGAAAAAAGACATTAAAATACCAGTAGTAGCAAAAAAAGATATAATTCCATTTGTATTAGTCACCTCTTTATTCGGATTGTGGGGATTTGCAAATGCAGTTACTGACCCAATGGTTCAAGCTTTTAAAAAGGTATTGGAATTATCAAATTCGGAAGCTGCTTGGGTGCAAATGGCTTTTTATGGAGGTTATTTTTGTATGGCCTTGCCTGCAGCCATGTTTATGAGAAAATATTCCTATAAAGTTGGGATTTTAATAGGCTTGGGTCTCTATGCAACAGGAGCATTGTTATTTTACCCTGCCGCAATAACAGAAGCTTTTTGGTTTTTCTGTTTGGGTTTATATATCCTAACATTTGGATTGGCATTTTTAGAAACAGCAGCCAATCCATATGCATTGGCAATGGGAGCTAAAGAAACCGCAACTCAGAGATTGAATTTGGCTCAGGCGTTTAATCCAATAGGGCTTATTGCTGGGTTGTTTGTTGCGCAGCAGTTTGTATTGAAAAATTTACAATCAGACGATATTGAGGATTTTAGTGCCTTAGAAGAAGCATCTAAACTACTTATTAAAACTTCCGATTTAATGGTGATTCGAAATCCTTATGTGATATTAGGACTGGTTATAATTGGTGTTTTTGTACTATTTCTAATCAGTAAAATGCCACAATCAAAAGAGGCCGGTGCAATGCCTAATTTAGGCAGTACATTCACAGCTTTAAAACAAAACAAAAAGTATGTTCTAGGAGTCGTTGCTCAGGTGTTGTATGTAGGTGGGCAAATTATGTGTTGGACTTATATTTATCAATATGCTGAAGGAATAGGTATTTCAAGTGTAACAGCGGGGTATTATCAGATGGTAGCATTTATTCTATTTACAGTAGGAAGAGCCGTTGGAACCTATTTGTTGAAATTTATGAATGCAGGAAAATTACTGATGTGGTTTTCGGTATTTGCCATGATTAGTGTTGCCGGAGTGATAGTACTCGAAAATATTGCTGGATTGTACGCTTTAGTTGCCGTTTCCTTTTTTATGTCTTTAATGTTTCCTACCATTTATGGAATTGCCTTAGGAGATTTGTCAGAAGAACAATCAAAAGTAGGTTCTGCAGGTTTGGTAATGGCGATTGTTGGCGGTGCTTTGATGCCAAAACTTCAAGGTATGGTAATAGATTTAGGAGGTAATGCCGTAAACGACGTTAAGATTATGGGGCTTTCAGAAGTCAATATCTCTTTTTTACTTCCTTTATTTTGTTTCTTTTTTATCGCTTACTATGGGAAGTTGATGGGGAAAAATAACGAAGTTGTTGAGGCAATTTAATTGGAAATTGATAGAAGAATTTAAAAAATAGAATAAAGTAAGTAAGATGAGTAAGTGTTTGAGATTTATAACTTTAGTGTCTTTTTTTGTGACGGTACCTCTTTTTGCGCAAAAAACGAAAAAGCCGAATATTGTTTTTATCATGACAGATGACCAAAGTGTAATCGCCATTGATAGCCCCAAAACTGGAGGGAATGAATCGCGTCCCTTTGGTTTTAACGGAGATACATATGTACATACGCCAGTCATTGATGAATTGTCGAGAAACGGAATGATTTTCACAAAAGCATCCGTTTCCACTCCTGTATGTTCGGCAAGCAGGTATTCAATTATGACAGGCCGTTATGCAGGAAGATGTGAAGGGAAATTGTTTATGAAACAACACCCTGAGGGAAAAATGACACGTGTTGAAAACACTGTTGAACTTGAAGAAAATAGAGAGAATTTAGCAAAACTGTTGCAACAAGCAGGGTATAAAACCGGGTTTGTTGGGAAGAGCCATATAATTGACCATCATTTACTAGCCAAACAGGTAAAACAAGAGGCACCTTTTATGAAATATGATAAAAAAGCCGACCCGAAAAGCCCTGAGGTAAACAAAGCAATTCATCACAATCATGAAATATGGTCGAAAAGAATCAAAGATTTTGGCTTTGATTATGCCAATGGAATTTATGCTGCAAATCTTAGGGAGTTGTTTAATGATTCTATTAATATTCATAACGTAGAATGGAAAAATAAAGCCGCTCTTGAATTTATTGAAGAAGTGAATGAAGAAGAACCTTTTTTCCTGTATTATAGTGAAACCATTCCGCACGGTCCTGCACCTTGGATAAAAAGAGGTAATAAGTACCCACATGGTTTAGACGGAAATCCCTCCTTTAATGGTGAAGGATATGACACAAATGATTATAGTTATCTGCCTAGTAGAGCGTCCATCAAACAAGAAGTGAAAAATTTGGGTAAAGATGTGGATCATGCCTGGTTGACGTGGTTTGATTATGCCGTAGGAGCCGTGGTGGAAAAACTAAAAGAAAAAGGAGTTTATGAAAATACGATAATTGTAATTACCTCTGATCATGGTAATTTTGATGATGAAAAAGCAACACTCTATGAAGGTGGATTAAAAGTACCTTTGGCAATGCATTGGCCAAATGGAATCAAACCAAATTCTTACTATAAAGAGATGGTACAGAATATTGATTTTGCACCTACTTTTTTGGATTTGGCAGGTATTAAGAAAACGAAAGAACCAATGGACGGCGTGAGTTTGAAAAAGGTATTGAAAGGATCTAAGAAAGAAGTGCATGAATTTTTGTTTTATGAAATTGGTTTTGCACGAGGTATTGAGACCAAAGAACATAAATATATTGCAGTGAGATATGATGAAAAGAGCCAAAAAAGGGTAGACGCTGGCAAATGGTTTGAAGGGTATAATGGGCATGATCACAAATTACCTCATTATGTAAGAAATGGTCATTTAGGGTATCATGGGGCAAGAAACCATCCTTTGTATTTTGAAAAAAATCAGTTGTTTGACATGGTTAAAGATCCAGAAGAAACAGAAAATATTTACAATGAAAACACAAAATTGACTAAGAAATACCAACAATTGATGTTGAAGAAATTAAAATCTTTTCCAAACAGACCTTTTGGAGAGTATATTGAAATGATAAATGATTTTTAAAATGCAAATAAGTATGATACAAAAAATAGTAATGGTTCTAGTGTTAATGCTAGGAGTGAGTGTAAAGGCGCAACAAAAGAAAAACCTATTATTTATAATAACGGATCAGCAAAGATATGATGCCCTAAGTATAGCAGGAAATCAGGTATTGGAAACGCCTAACTTAGACAGATTGGCAAAATCAGGCGCCTATTTTAAAAATGCTTACACGCCTTGTGCGGTTTGTGGTCCGGCAAGATCATCAATACTGACAGGGATGACTGTTGAGAACACTGGAGTTAATACCAATGTCAAAACCTATTATTATGATAAAGAGCCTGTAATGACATCCATTACTTTTGACGAGATTTTGGACAAGCAAGGATACACCTGTGAATATTATGGAAAATGGCATGCCATGAGTTCACATGCAGAAGTGTATAAAAACCCAAAACAAGTAGCAGATAATGGAAAGTCTATGTTCGGACATGGAGGACAAAACCATATGTACCAAGATTACTTAAAAGAGGAATATCCAAGAAGAAGTCCTGGAAAAGGACAGTTGATTGATGATTTTACAAAAAGACCGTATACTCCGGATCCAATGGATGTAAATTATGGCAAGTCTCACAAAGAAGTAGTTGCAGCACAAAAACGTTTTTCTCAGCCAAATTATCATGGGAAATCAGCAATTCCAGAAGAGCATACCATGACAGCGTATTATGCCAAGAAAACAATGGATGCAATTGAGCGATTGAAAGACGGTCCTTTTAGCATTACTTGTTCTTTCCATTTTCCACATGCCCCAATGATTCCATCATTACCTTATTATGGAATGTATCCAGCAAATGAGATGACCCCTCCTTTAAGTATAAATGACCCCATGTTAAATTCCCCATATTCGAACGCAAATGGAAGGAAATCTTTGACGCAGTTTGCAGATGTTGAGAAAATTAAATTTATGATATCTAATTATTACGGACTGGTAAAAGAATTAGATGTATGGTTAGGGAAAATCTTTGAAAAACTAGAAGAAGAAAGAGTAGCAGATAACACTTTGATTGTTTTTACAAGTGATCATGGAGAAATGTTAGGAGCTCATGGAATGCGTGAAAAAAATGTGTTTTACGAAGAGTCATCACATATCCCTTTGATACTTAAAGACCCAAAAGCTATTAAGAAAGCAAAAAGTTTTAATCAGTATGTATCTACATTAGATTTATTTGCGACAGTTTTAGATTATTTAGATGCGGGAGAATATGCATCTGATGGTCAAAGTTTACGCGGTATTATTGAGAATACAGATAAAGATCAGGGAAAATACGTTGTTACAGAGTGGGATTATAGAGGCGATATTTCTCCAAATTATATGATTGTCAAAGAGGGTTGGAAAATGTTTATTCCTAAAACAGCAACCTCAAATGTAATCGATGTTTTGTATAATCTGAATAAAGATCCTCATGAGATGAATAACCTAATAGGTTCTAATCCAGATAGGTTTCAATACAAAGAGAAAGTAGAAGAGTTAAGAGGTGATTTGTTAGAATGGTTGGCTAAAAATAAATCAGAAAATTACGAAGCAGTCAAGAATAGAAGCATTATAAAATCATAAACAATGAAGTTGATGAAACCTAGTTTCGGATTTCTATTAATTATGGTGCTGTTTGCTTGTAGTAGTACCAATAAATTACAACAGCAAGAAAAAGAAAATAACCTTTTATATGCCTATAATTTTGGAGTGCTAGAGCATTACACACCCAAAGTGCAAATACAAACATTACATGGTTTTGGGTACAGTGGAATTACATTTCCAATTGCAAATGAGAATGATATTAAAGAACTAGATGAGTATATTTCAAATGCTAATTTAATAGAGGAATTTAAAGTCTACAGTGTTTTTTTTAGATACAACTTTGAGAATTCAGAGGCGTTTAAAGAAAGCTGGAAACAGGTAATAGATAAAATAGAAGGTGAAAAGATAGATCTATGGTTTGTTTTTGGTAGAAACAAATCTAATGTAAATGAACAGTTTATTGAATCCAAATTGAGAGAAGTAGTGAGTTATGCCACTGCCAAAGGAGTTACCGTTGTTTTATATCCCCATAGTAATTGCTATTTTGATCATGCGGAACAGGCATTGCCAATAGTAAAAAAAATTTCCAGTCCTAATTTAAAACTTGCAGTACATAGTTGTCATGAAATGAGAGCAGGTAATGGTGACAGATTACATGAAGTGGTTTTAAACGTTAAAGATTATTTAGGAGCTGTCACAATTGCCGGAGCAGATAAAGTTGTAGATACTAGTACTCCTAGAACGATAGATCAAAGTACCATACAACCATTAGAGGATGGTGAATTTGACTTCGAGTCATTTTTAAAAGCATTAAAGAAAATTGATTATAAAGGTCCTGTTGGGTTTATCAATTTTAAGATAGAAAAAGAGCCGTCAGATTATTTGCCAAAATCTTTAAAGGTTTGGAACGAATGGAAAACAAAATATTTAGAGAATTAGAAAATGAAAAAAATTGTATTTGTAATAGCTTGTTTGTTTTTAACTAGCGCCAATTCACAAGCTGTTAAACATCATTATGATGCACCTGATCAAGTGGTTTGGCATGCAGAAACAAAAACTTGGTTTGTATCTAATTTAGGCGGTGGAATTTCTCTTGAAAAAGATAGTAATGGATGGATTACACAAACCGACGAACATGGAAATGTATTGCATCCTTTTTGGATCGGAATTGAACAAAAAATGCATGCCGTTTCTGGGATGACCATTACCAAAGATTTTTTGTATGCATGTGATAGAGATGGGGTATATAAAATAAATATTGAACAAAGAAAAGTTCAAGAATTTTATAAAATTGAAGGAGGTGAATTTATAAATGATGTTGTAATAGATGAGAATGGTGATTTATACGTCTCAGATTTTTTTGGAAATAGAATTTACAAAATATCAGAACAAACAAAAAAGGCTGAGGTGTGGCTAGAAACACCAAGATTAGAATCTCCTGATGGACTTTATATGGAGAAAGGGAAATTAATTGTAGGTTCTTGGGGTGTATTGTCAAAACCAAATTCTTTTGATACTTCAAAGTTAGGGGATTTATTAAGTGTAGATTTAAAAACAAAAAAAATTACTCCATTAGTTAAAGAAGTTGGAAATATAGAAGGGATTACCAAAGTAGGGAAGTACTATTTTATCACAGATTGGGCTTCAGGGAAAATACTAAAGGTGCATCCTAAAAAAAAGAAAGTAGCCGTGTTTATGAGCGGGTTAAAGCATCCTACAGATCCTAATTATTCCAAAGAATTAGCGATGTTCGCATTTCCACAACATGGTACAAATCAAGTAATTTTTGTTAAAATAGAAAATAATAAATAATGAAATTATATCCATTAAAGTTTTCACCTATATATAAATATAGAATTTGGGGAGGAGAAAAATTAAAAGAGACGTTAGATAAAAATTATACGGACACCGATATCGGAGAGTCCTGGGAAATATCCGACGTAGAAGGCGATGAAACCTGTGTAGTTAATGGTGCATTAAAAGGGGAAACCCTTAAAGATTTGATAAAAGAACATAAGCAAAACCTAGTAGGTAGTGGCGTGTATGAAACTTTTGGAACTGAATTTCCTTTGTTAATCAAATTTATTGATGCAAAAACACCCTTATCAATTCAAGTGCATCCTAGTAACGAAGTAGCCAAACAGCGACACAATTCTTTTGGAAAAAACGAAATGTGGTATGTGATGCAAGCGGATGCAAATGCTGAGCTAATTGCTGGTTTTTCTGAAGAAATAAATAAGGCAGAATATAAAAAACGAATTGACAACAATACCATTTTGGACGTAATGCACCGTGAAACTGTAAAAAGTGGAGATACATTTTATATTCCAACAGGTCGGGTTCATGCAATTGGCGCTGGGGTTTTGTTAGCCGAAATTCAACAAACTTCTGATGTAACCTATAGAATTTATGATTATGATAGAGTCGATGCCAAAACAGGAGGAAAAAGAGATCTTCATAATGATCTAGCCCTTGATGTTGTAGATTTTAAAGTACATGACACCTATAAAACTGATTATTCTTTAGAAAAAAATAGATCAAATAAATTAGTCCACTCTCCATATTTTAAAACAAATATTATAAAATTAACAGGTGAGTTAAAAGTAGATTATGCTACAACGGACTCATTTGTAATCTATATTTGTGTCGATGGCCAATTCAGTTTTAAATACGAAGATGAAACGTATAATTTAAAAAAAGGAGAAACCATTTTTATTCCCGCAGCAATTATGTCCTTAGTGCTCTTATCTACTAACGCAACTATATTAGAAGTAGCACTCTAAAATTATTATTTACAGATTACTTGCACTGTTAATTTGTTTTTAATTCTTTATTAAGGCAAGTAGCGTTTCTTTGTAAAACTTATTTACCCCATTAATTTGTTTTTATGTACATAAATACTAAAAAATTATTATCCGTAGTCTTGTTTGTTTGCATAACGATGTACTCCTATGCTGCTGATATTTATGTGAGTTCAACGGGGAATAATATAGATAATGATGGATTGAGTCTTGATTCACCATTCGCAACCATCAATCATGCATACAATATAGCGAAAGCCAATTCAGAGAATGATATTATCATCATTAATGGTGAGGTAGCTTTAACCGGACAAATAACCTTAAATGATACTTCGGGGTTTTCCATTTCATTTTTGAGTGCAGATGACGGCTATGGCGGAACACAGGCAATTATTAACAATGGAGATAATAACAATAGGTTGTTTTTTGCGAATGCAAGCTCAAGTGCTGCAATTACCATTTTTACGGGACTAGAGTTTGAAAATATCTCGAATGCTATTGGACAAGGAAGTTTTTTTGGATCTAATAATCCTTCTGATATTACTTTCAATGACTGTAAGTTTACCAACTTAACTTCTGCAATTCCTGTGACCGATCCTGTAAATATTTCAGATAATGCACATGGAAACATCTCAATAATAAACACTACAATGACATTTGAAAATTGTGTATTTGATTCCAATACTACCTTAAATGGAAGTGGAGGCGTGTTTTTTGTTGGTACTAATGGGAATTTAATTGTAACAGATTGTTTGTTTACTGGAAATAGTGCCGTTAGACCTAATGCAGGTTCGGCAAATGGTGGTGCTATCTCAATAGCAGGTACTGGAGGAACGACTATCACAAATACTACCTTTTTTAACAACTCTTCTGGTTTCCAAGGAGGCGCCGTTTTTATTGCCAATTCAGCTAGTCAAAGTCGTTTAACAAATGTTACCATGTTTGGGAACACTTGTTTCAATGACTCTGACGACAGAGGAGGAGCCTTTAGAAGTGAATCTTTAACACCCGTTTTAATCGAAAATTCTCTTTTTTATGGGAATCATATAAATGATGCAGGTGAACTAAAATCATCTGATGTTGGTTTTGGAGGTAATCTTAGTGGTGCGACATTTACAAACGTACTCGTTGGAGTGTACCGTGCCCCTGTAACTGAAAATTTTGTGAACAATGCATCTAAACTAGATGCATTTTTAGACAGTTCTGAATTGAAGTATAGCAATGTCAGTGGAAAAGTAAAATATGAGGTGGCAATATCTGGTGAAAGTCCAATTGATTTTGGTAGTGATGGGAACGATGCAGGTGCATGGGATTCAGGGTTGGTACAACCCGAGAATGATTATTATAGATGGATTAAACTTCCTGTTGAGGTTCTGGGTGCTGAAGGAGTTATTAAAGAAAGACGTTTTATAATTGATGAAGATCAGTTAGCCAATGCAGATAAAATTTGGCTTCAAGTAAATAATCTTGGTTACGAGGATAAAGCAGCACTTAAAATTAACGACAATGATTGGGTGAATTGGAATCATCAAACAGTATCAATATCAAGTCCTGAAAAAGAAAGAGGAGGTATGGCGCATGGCGGGTACAGTACAATTCGCTTTACGATTCCTGCTTCAGGTTTGAAGATAGGAGATAATAAATTGAGCTTCAAATTTAATGCATCCAACGCAATTGCTAATGGCTATAGAGTAGTTGATTTTAATTTAATCGATAATGAAGGAAATAAAATTCTCGGTTCAGATTATTTTTATGAGGATAATCCCTTAGATTGGAAATCACCGTATTATGAAGACGGAGCCGAACCTTTCGATCTAGAAACTAAAATAAACCAAGGAAAAAATCTTTGGTATTATGGAAGAAATGGAACGCCTAGTCAAGAAGGAGAACCTTTAATAAGTAATTATTTAAAAGAAGGAACTAAAGGACAGTGGTACGGATACGAGTTAGGTGGACAAGCGCCTATAAAAGCAAAATGTACGAGTTGTCATGTGCATGATGGGCGTGATTTAGAAATTTTTTCCTATTCAAACTTGTCAATTATTGAGCGATCAAAATTTCATGGATTAACCCAGGAAGAAGGAGAATTAATAGCAAGTTACATTCGCAGTTTGTCAGGCGAAGATCCAAGTTCTGGTCAAATTGGAAGATATGGAAGACCGTGGAACCCCCCATATCAGCCCGGGCCACAGCTGGCAGGTCAGCCAATTGAAAAATGGGCAGCAGGAGCTGGTTTAGAGGCCGTTTTAGAAAATGATGAAGAAATGCTTCCTTACCTATTCCCAGAAGGGACAGAACAAGAAGCTATAAATACTGTTTACGATTCTGAAATAGATGCCGATCAAACACTATTGCCTTTAGCGATTCAATTTCCAGATTGGAAACATTGGTTGCCAATGATTCATCCAATGGATGCCTTTTCGGTAGATGATTATTGGGAAGATGAATTAATCGATTACAGCCCTAAAAGAGGTTACAGAGAATTTAGAACATTTTTAGAAGCAAATAAAGAAAAATATAGCTCAGGAAATATTACTATTGAAGAAGCAAACGATTTGATGGATGCGAATACTGATTTCTGGAAAGAATATCGATTCTTTTTAGCACAAGGAGCAGAGGGTGGTATAGGAAATCATTGGAGAACTGAAGGTGGAACTGCACAAACAAAACTGGCAGATGGCGTGCCGAGAGAATTTGCGGCAACAAGTTTAGCGCGACTCATGGCAGTTCAGTTTTTCGAAATTATGAATGAATTTGAATTTCAAGACAAAGCACATTGGTTTACCGAAAACCCCGAAGAAGATCATCCTGCAGAAAGACAATGGTTTGGGCAAATGTACCAAGTGTTTGAAATACCAGCCCATTTTCAGGCAAGTGTTGATAAACCGTCAGATGGGTCTTCAGGAAATTATTTTTATGGGCAAGCAATTGAAACCGGACAATTTGAATCTACCAATTGGTATGAATTGCAATCTGTTATCAACGGAGGAAATGCAATGAATAGTCATAACTCTCCTGTAGACTATAATTATCAGCCCATGTTTATATTAAGAGCCAGCAAGTCTTCTGGGATCAAAGAGTCCCTTCGATATTACCATGCGCTAAATGAAATGTATCAAGTAAAAACATGGTCAGGTGGAAAGAATCCGAATGATGGAAAAGGTTTTAGGATTCGAGTGATGGGACCTTGGCATTTTTATGGAATGACCTTTAGAAATAATTTTGAAAAATTTCAACCAGGAGAATTTTTTGCATCTTTAGAAGATGTCGAATCAGGATTGTCAGTTAAAATATTGAATGCCCAGTTAACTCAATTTGTAGAGGAAATTGAAGATGGAGATGTAAACACAGATGACAATATGTACAACCAAGGGATAAATAAATTGTACAATTTAGACGGGTCTATTTATTGGGAAAGAGGCGATTCTAATGGTGATATGTCCAATAAATTAGACCTAAGAGAAGTGACAACGGATGATTTGTTAATTGGACAAGACTTATTGAATAATAATGAAGTCAACCACTGGGTAGATAAAATGTATTATTTAATACCAATATTTGAAGAATTGGGTGTTGATTACAATATTCTAATGCGCGTATATAACTGGTCAAAAGCTGCATGGCCATTCGTAAACTGGAGTGTGATAGAACCCGAAGATTCTCTTAGTACTGCTGTTATTGAACAATCAAAATTTAAAGTGGTTATAGATTCAAATAATAAAACACTTTCTCTCATAGGTCCTACAGATCTTATAGATGGGATTGAGATTTATACTATGACGGGAGGTCTTATTGTGAAATCAAAATCACCCAAAACCATTGATATTAGAAACCTAAAACAAGGTGTTTATGTTTTGAAGGCAATAGGAAGCATTCAGCAAACAACTATGTTTGTTTTAAATAAATAGCAATGTTATAGCTGTTTATCTAAATACTTTATAAATGAATGGAACCTTAGATGTGTTCTCTTAGAACTATGGATAAAAACATGAATCCATATCAGTATTGATTATATTTGCGTCCTAATTGAATTACATTTATGAATGAACCGGTTTCAATATGTGCAATCGCATCAGTGTCTCCTTTGGGAGATGAAAATGCTACCATCTGGGAAAACTACTGTAAAAACAATCACTATTTAAGCCTCAGGAATTTTGATAAATTCGAAGCTTATGTCGGTGAAATTCCAAATGATGTAAACTTGAATCTTGAAAAATTAAAAAATTCAGATTCCAAATATAAAAGTTTAGACAGGTCCGTCTTATTAGCAATGTATACAGCCAGAAAGGCGCTAAAACAAGTTGCTTGGAATGATGAGTTTGGGGTCAATATAGGCTCATCTAGAGGCGCTACCGAATTGTTCGAGAAATATTACGATGACTTTTTAACTGACAGCAAAGGCAAAACAGCAACACTGACTTCTCCTACAACAACGCTTGGCAATATTGCCTCTTGGGTAGCACATGACTTGCAGACGAATGGACCCGTTATAAGTCACTCCATAACCTGTTCTACGGCATTGCACTCATTACTGAATGGTATTGCATGGATTCGTTCAGGGATGTCCAAAACTTTTTTAGTAGGAGGGAGTGAAGCGGCCAATACAGACTTTACAGTAGCGCAAATGCGCGCTTTAAAGATTTACGCAGACTCAGACCCGAATCAAAAGTATCCTTGTAAAGCACTAGATTTTAATAAAGAAAAGAATACAATGGCGCTGGGTGAAGGAGCGGTTTCTATTTGTTTAGAACGAGGAATTCAAAAAAATGCACTCGCAATAATCAAAGGTATTGGCTATGCAACTGAAAAATTAAAACACAATATTTCTATATCATCCGATGCCGAATGCTTTCAAAAATCGATGAAAATGGCTTTGAAAGATGCAAATGTAGCTACTGTAGATGCTATTGTTATGCATGCTCCTGGAACCGTAAAAGGAGATAGTTCGGAGTTTATAGCAATCCAAAAAATATTTGGAGAGCAACTGCCTATGTTAACATCCAATAAATGGAAAATAGGACATACCCTAGGAACCTCAGGTATGTTAAGCCTGGAGTTGGCTATATTGATGTTGCAAAACCAAAAATTCATTTCAGTTCCTTACCTCAAAGAAGAACCTAAAAACACCCCTTTACAGACCATACTTGTCAACGCAGTAGGCTTTGGAGGCAATGCTGTAAGTATATTGATTGCTAGAAATTAATTAATTTTTCAAGTGTAAATGACGATAGTCATTTTTATCACAATATTAATCCGTACTTTTGACCACATAAATTAAGAAGAATTATGAGTGAAGTAAGACATAATTGGACCAAAGAAGAAATTCTAGAAATATACAATAAACCATTAATGGAGTTGCTCTATGAAGCTGCTCAAATCCATAGAGTTCATCACGATCCAAACGCAGTACAAGTTTCTACTTTGCTGTCCATTAAAACCGGTGGTTGTTCTGAAGACTGTGGGTATTGTCCCCAAGCAGCCAGATATCATACAGATATTGATGGGAATGACCTAATGCCTGTTCAACAAGTAAAAGCGCAGGCTTTAAGAGCCAAAGCAAGCGGATCTTCTCGTGTTTGCATGGGAGCTTCTTGGAGAAATGTAAAAGATGGACCTGAGTTTGATGAAGTGTTAGAAATGGTGCGTACCATTAACAAATTGGATATGGAAGTTTGCTGTACTTTAGGTATGGTAACAGAAAATCAGGCAAAGCGTTTGGCAGAAGCTGGTTTGTATGCATACAATCACAACCTAGATTCTTCTGAAGAATATTACAAAGAAGTAATCTCTACAAGAGGGTATCAAGATAGATTAGATACTATTGATAATGTACGTAAAACAAACGTTACTGTTTGTTCAGGTGGAATTATTGGAATGGGAGAATCTATTGAAGATAGAGCAGGAATGCTAGTTGCCTTATCAACCTTAAACCCACAACCGGAGTCTACACCAATCAATGCATTGGTTGCTGTAGAAGGAACTCCATTAGAAGAGCAAAGACCCGTTGAAATTTGGGAAATGATCAGAATGGTAGCAACTACTAGAATTGTGATGCCAGAAACACAAGTACGATTGTCTGCAGGTAGAACCCAAATGAGTCAAGAAGGACAAGCAATGTGTTTCTTTGCAGGTGCGAATTCTATTTTTGCTGGGGATAAGTTGTTAACGACTCCAAATCCAGATGTAAACGAAGACATGAAACTTTTCGAAAAACTAGGATTGAACCCAATGAAGCCGTTTACTAAAAAAGTACAGCCAAGAACAGTTGAATCTGAAGATTCTGAATTTCAAGCCAAGGGAGAAAATCCGAAATGGACTCGACCAGAGCATACGATAGATAGAAATGAGGAGTCTAAAGCGAAAGCCAAAGAAATAAGAGCTCAGTTAAAAGAGAACTAAGTAGAGCTCTTTATTTTATACAAAAAAAACAGCCCGTTTGAAACAATTCAAACGGGCTGTTTTTGGATCTAGTAATTTGAAAACTACTATAGGTTTAATCAAACAGTTTTACGACATCATTTGCATTTGCAAATAATAACAAAGCCATCAAGATTACAAATCCGGTGATTTGCGCATATTCTAAGAATTTGTCAGAAGGTTTCCGTCCCGTAATCATTTCGTACAAGGTAAAAACTACATGCCCTCCATCTAGAGCAGGAATCGGAAGTAAGTTCATAAAACCTAACATGATTGACAGGAATGCCGTAATACTCCAAAATGCTTGCCAACTCCAAGTAGAAGGGAAAATACTTCCTATAGAAATAAATCCTCCCAAGCCTTTATAAGCACCTGTTTCAGGGTTGAATACTTTCTTTAGCTGTTTGATGTAATCTGTCAATGTTTTGTATCCTTTAGCCGTTCCTGCGGGGATTGCTTCCGCTAAAGTATAGGTTTTAGTCTCTAATTTATAATACCCCAAACGCTCCATATCTTCCGTTGGAAGCGTGCCAAGACCAACACCTATTTTGCTGTTTTCATCTAAAGTTACTGCTATTTTTTCTTCGGAATCTTTCCTTTTTACAGAAAGAGTAACAGTTTCGTTTTTGTAGTTAGAAAGAATAGTACCCGCTTCATCGAAGTATTTTATAGGCGTGTCATTGATCGCAACAATCAAATCTTTGACCTGTAAGCCACTTTCAATATTCGCTGAAGTTTCGCTAAACCCACCTATCACAAAAGGAATTCTGGGTAGAATAAATGGTCCTTTTCCTTTCGAAATTAATTTAGAAATAAAATCTACAGGAATTTCCTTTTCAATGGTTTGTCCATTGCGCTCAATCACAAAATTACTTCCATTTACAAATTCGCCCGTAAGGCTTGAAAATGCTTTTATTTTATTGCCGTCAATACTCAAAATTTTATCTCCTGTCTCTAGACCCAACTCAATTCCCAAAGAATCTGTAACCCAAATACCATCTTTTACATTGTCGTTTGGTAAATAACTTTCACCCCAAGTAAATAAAATAAGGATATAAATGGCAAAGCCCAATACGAAATTTACAATGACACCTCCCAACATAATGATTAAACGTTGCCATGCAGGTTTAGACCTAAATTCCCAAGGCTGCGCCGGCTGACTCATTTGCTCAGTGTCCATGCTTTCATCTATCATTCCTGAGATTTTTACATAACCTCCAAGGGGTATCCATCCGATTCCATAAACGGTATCTCCAAATTTCTTTTTAAAGAGTGAAAACTTGTAATCAAAAAACAAATAGAATTTTTCAACTCTTGTTTTGAAAAGCTTAGCAGGAATAAAATGTCCCAACTCGTGCAAAACAATGAGCAATGATAAACTTAATATAAATTGTGATGCCTTGATAAATATTTCCATGAATACTTTTTATATAAAAACGAACGCAAATGTACAATTTTAATAATAGTCATTTCGTGGAAATATAGAAAGATTGCCGTGCGAATTGTTAAAAAAGTTATAAGATTATATTTTTTTTCATTAAATGAGATTACTTACCATGGAAATTGTAATTTTGAAGACGCATTATGGAAGTAAATTATTTTAAAAAATCGATTCCAACATTATTGGTGATGACGCTGTTTAGTGTCTTGGGAATCTTTGTGTTTTACACTTTGTTGACGCCTGAAAAACGATTGCCTATTTACAGCCCTGTAGATGTAAATCCAAGACTCGTAGATCCTTCCCTACACCATATTAAAAAGAATCATAGCATCGCAGATTTTGAGTTGATTGATCAAAACGCAAAGGTGATTACACAAGAAACGTACAAGGATAAAATATACATTGCCGATTTCTTTTTTACGCGTTGCGGAACTATTTGCCCAATAATGACCACGCATATGAATGCCTTACAAGCAGCTTTTATAGAAGATCCAGAGGTGCTGTTGTTATCACACTCTGTAACTCCAATTATGGACAGTGTATCTGTGTTGAAAGACTACGCCGTTCAAAAAGGAGTAATTGATGAAAAATGGCACTTGGTTACAGGAGATAAACAACAGATTTATAACCTAGCGCGTAAAAGTTATTTTGCGGTGCTTGACGAAGGCGACGGTGGTGCTCAAGATTTTATTCATACTGAGCAATTTGTGCTTATCGATAAAAAGAAGCGCATTCGAGGCTTTTATGACGGAACAGACTTTGCTGAGGTAAAACGAATTATTGAAGATATCGCAATTTTAAAAACTGAATAAACAATTTAATTTCGCGAAGAATTAGCTTAATTATACATTATTTAAGGTCGTACACAAAATCACCAATACTTACTTTAGAATCATTCTAATTTAGTATCTTTGCCTTCTCACTTTAACAGAACATTTTCAAAAAAATATACTAGTTGATACATACAGTAGCAAATTTAGATAGAGGAGAAAAAGGAATTATCGAAGAGTTGTCTTTTGATGAAATACCTTTGGCGCTGATGGAAATGGGATGTATTCCGGGTAAAGAGGTAACATTGATTCAATTATCTCCCATGAAAGATCCCTTGTATATTCATGTAAATGGAAGCCACTTTGCAATTCGAAAAGAAACAGCCGAACGTATTGTTCTAGCAAAACGATTGTGCGATGAGCTCTAAAAAACGCATCAATATTGCCTTGGTAGGGAACCCAAACACAGGTAAAACTTCTTTGTTCAATCAACTAACCGGGATGACCCAAAAAGTGGGAAACTATCCTGGAATTACCGTCGATAAAAAGCATGGAACGTGTAAATTAAATTCAGAAATCTCTGCGAAAGTAATCGATTTACCAGGGACCTATAGTATCAATCCAACTTCGATCGACGAAAGCATTGTCTTAGAAACCTTATTAAACGCCGAACATAAAGACTATCCGGATTTGGTTGTTGTTGTTGCTGAGGTTGAAAATATCAAGCGTAACTTATTGCTGTTTACTCAGGTCAAAGATTTAAAAATACCAGCGCTATTGGTAATCAATATGGCAGACCAAATGGACCGTAAAGGAATAAGTTTGGACCTTCCTAAGTTAAAAGAAGTGTTGCAAACCGAAATTGTTTTGGTAAGCGCGCGTAAAAAAGAAGGGATAGAATCTTTAAAGAAAGCAATTCTCAACTACGAGTCATACAATACCAACCCCTTATTCAAAATTAGTGATAAAATAGATGCACCTTATTTTGAAGAAATAAAAGCAAGTCTTCGAGGATTTTCGCTCTATAAATCTTGGCTATTGATTACCCAAGACAAGCATGTCGATTTTATTTCTGAGGCATCCAAAAACATTATAGATAAATTCAAATCAGACCCGAAAAAACTAAAAAGATATCAGCATAAAGAAACCATATATAGGTATCAATATATAAATGATGTACTTAAAAAAACCTATATAATCGATCGAAGCAAAGCAAAAGATCTAAGAAGTCAATTAGATAAGGTATTGACACATAAAGTTTTTGGTTATGTCATATTTGCGACAATTCTTTTGTTGATGTTTCAGTCTGTATTTGATTGGGCCTCCGTTCCAATGGATTTTATTGATGCAACCTTTTCAAGCCTAAGTGCATGGACAAAAGGAGCACTTCCTGAAGGTGTTTTGGCAAATCTAATATCAGAAGGAATCATTCCAGGTATTGGTGGGATTGTTATTTTTATCCCTCAAATAGCCATTTTATTTCTTTTTGTAGCCGTATTGGAAGAAACTGGCTATATGAGTCGGGTTGTATTTTTAATGGACAAGGTAATGCGACGCTTTGGAATGAGTGGTAAAAGTGTCATCCCTCTTATCTCAGGGACAGCTTGTGCGATACCTGCAATTATGGCAACACGAAATATTGGTGGCTGGAAAGATAGACTTATCACAATTTTGGTAACCCCATTCACCACCTGTTCTGCTCGTTTGCCCGTATACGCAATCATCATTGCACTGATTATTCCCGATGACCGTGTTTTAGGATTGTTTAGTTTACAAGGATTGGTATTAATGGCTTTGTATGTTTTAGGATTTGGTACTGCGGTGTTCGCAGCCTATATTTTGAATAAGGTATTAAAAGTAGACAGTAAAAACTTTTTTATTGTTGAAATGCCAAATTATAAATTACCTTCTGTAAAAAATATCTTTTTTGATGTTTTTGAAAAATCGAAAGCCTTTGTACTAGGTGCGGGTAAAATAATATTGGCAATATCCATAGTATTGTGGTTTCTCGCGTCGAACGGAACTGAAAAATTTAAAAATGCAGAAGCCAATGTAACTGAGAAAATCGTAGGTACATCCATTCCTCAATCAGAAATTGAAAGCCAAATAGCTTCCTATAAATTGGAGCACTCTTATATTGGAATTATGGGGAAACTTATTGAACCTGCAATTGCGCCTCTTGGGTACGATTGGAAGATAGGAATTGCTTTGATAAGTTCATTTGCAGCTAGAGAAGTGTTTGTAGGTACCTTGTCAACAATATACAGTGTTGGTTCTGATGATGAAGGTACCATTAAACAGAGAATGGCGGCAGAAGTACATCCTGAGACTAAAGAAAAACGGTTTAATTTTCCAGCAGGAATGTCTCTACTGGTATTCTATGCCTTTGCCATGCAATGTATGGGAACACTTGCCATTGTAAAGAGAGAAACCAAGTCGTGGAAGTGGCCTATGCTGCAACTCGTTGGAATGGGAGCCTTGGCGTATGTGTCTGCACTCATAACTTTTATGCTTTTAAAATAAAGTTGTATGGTACAAGAACTCATCACATATGGATTATTAGTTATTGCCCTGTTTTACTTGCTAAAAAAATATGTTTTTAAGTTCAATAAAAAAGGCAACTGTGACACTGATTGTGGTTGTCATTAAATAATTTAGTCATTTTCTGGTCTCCTTCGGTTTGCTTTTTTTAAAGCATGTATTTTTTTCTTTTGCAAACGTTTTTGGATAGAAGCTTTGGAAGGTTTTGTAGATTTTCTTGGCTTAGAGACATGTAAAGTGTTTTTTAGTAGTGTTAAAAAACGTTTCACCACAAGGTCTTTATTTCGATGTTGACTTCTACTTTCATCACATTGTAAAATAAGTATTTGTTGCTTAGTGAGCCTCGATTGCAGTCGTTTTGTTAAAAGGTCTTTTTCAGATTCAGAAAGACCATTAGAGTTGAGAATGTCAAAACTCAACTCGACCTTAGAAGCGACTTTGTTTACATGTTGTCCTCCCGGGCCACTGCTCCGAATGCCTTTAGTGGTAATTTCAGTACAGAGTAGCGGACTGTTCATAACGAAAACTTTTTGATAAAGGTATCTCATTTAAATTCGACCTCCAAAAAATATTATTTTCTGTGGATTGGTGGTTATAACAGAAGCTAGTACTTTTGTTAGATGGACTTAAAAGAAGTACTTAGCAAATTGAATGCCTTGGCAAACCCTGATAAAGTTGTATTTAAAGCAGAAAAATTTGGGATTTCTCCAGAGAATTCTTTGGGGATTTATCATAAAGATTTAAAACAATTGGCCAAAGAAATTGGGAAAAATACCGACTTAGGTAACGCCTTGTTCGAAACTGAAATTTACGAAGCACGTATTTTGTGTAGTAAAATTTGTAACCCAAAGGAAGTCTCCGAAGGACAGCTCGACTATTGGGTAACTCAGTTTACGACTTGGGAAATATGTGATTCCTTTTGCATGGAATTGATAAAATTTCATGAATTGGTAATCCTCAAAGCTTTTCAATGGAGTCGTTCACCGGAAACCTTTGTAAAACGGGCGGGGCTTGTGCTGATGGCAGTATATGGTTTTGCCGATAGAAAGGCTGATAATACCGTTTTTGAATCTTTTTTACCTGTATTGATAAGAGAATGTAGAGACGAAAGGGTTTACGTAAAAAAAGCAGTCAATTGGGCATTGAGACAGATTGGAAAAAGAAATGTAGACCTACAACAAAAAGCAATTCAGACCGCTCAAGAAATTTTGAAAATTGAATCCAAGTCTGCACAATGGATTGCCAAAGACGCCTTAAAAGAACTGCAAAGCGAAAAGGTAAACGTACTCGACTACCCTAGAAAAATATACCGATCCAAAACGAAAAGCTCTTAACGATTAGAACGATAACGATTCCAAGATAGAGGAGTCTTCCTCAAAAGCCGTTCCTACCACCACAATATCAGCTCCTGCGTTAAATGCCGCTGTAATTCCAGCTTTCGATCGAATGCCACCGCCAACAATCAATGGGATGTCAATGGTTTGGCTTACGGTACTTATAATATCAGTACTTACCGGTGTTTTAGCACCACTACCAGCTTCTAAATACACTAACTGTTTTCCAAGATAAACGGCCGCCAGTGCTGTGTCTTGAATTCGGGTAATGTCGTTTTGAAGTATAGGTTTAGTCTTGCTAATGCGCTGAACGGCAGTTTCATTTCCTCCATCAATAAGAATATAACCCGTTGGAATAATTTCCAAACTTGATTTTTGCAATAAAGGAGCAGCTTTTATCTGCTGATGTACTAAGTATTCTGGATTGTCACCAGAAAGTAAAGAGAGAAATAAGATAGCCTCTGCAACCTCTGTGATTTGGTTTGTGTTGCCTGGAAACAACGCTACAGGCTTATTAAAATTGGCTCTTTTTAGAAATTCTTCAGTAACATTTTCCTCAACCGTACTGCCTCCAACAAAAACGAGATCTATGGAGCTTTGATTCAATTGATCAGCTAATGATTTGCAATCTTTTAGTGCAACCTTATCGGGGTCAATTAAAATGGCAATAAGTTTTCTCCCTTCTCTTTTTGAATTTTGAATGAAGTTGAGTAGGTCTTTCTTCATTTTAATAGTGTTTGAGGAAATGCATATACTAGCGTGAAGTCTTCAATTTGTTCAAAAGCAATATCATAGCATGCACGGGTATTATTATAAAGAATCCACCCTGTTGTCTTTTTGTCCTTTAAATTGAAGGCATCTATAGGCAAATGTTCTTTAAAAGACAATCCAGGAACAGAGGCAATTTTAAACATCGCTTCCTTTGCTCCCCATAAAACTGTGAGTTGCTCTTTTAAATTTGGTTCTTTGATGTAATTGTTTGACTGACAAACAAATTTATGCGCAATCGTTTTTATTTTATCTCGATTCATTTCAATATCTATTCCCACGGGATGACTCCCAATAACAATGGCTGAAAAGTGAAATGAATGCGTAATAGAAATATGTTTTCCATCCTTTAAATGCGGTTTTCCGTCTTCAGAATAATACAAATCCTTGTCGGAATAGCCCGCTTGATGCAGTAAATGTCGAATACTTACAAAGCCCTTTCGATGTACTACTGATCGCATATTGTTTAAGCGTTCTTTACTTTTGTCGTTGAGATATACAGAAAACAGCTCTTCTAAAGACTCAGTAATTTTCCATACAAAAACAGTGGCAATAGCATCAACTTGTATAGTTTTTAAGAAAGGCATTATAGTATCAAAGGGATTTCGTAAATTTGCACTCTAATTTCACAAATATAAGAACTATGAGTTCAGAAACGTCAACATACACAAAATTTAAAGTAAAAGACATCAGTCTAGCAGATTGGGGTCGTAAAGAAATTCATTTGGCAGAAGCAGAAATGCCTGGATTAATGAGTTTAAGAGAAGAGTATAAAGGAGAAAAGCCTTTGGCAGGTGCTCGTATTGCAGGATGTTTGCATATGACCATTCAGACAGCTGTTTTAATTGAAACTTTGGTTGATTTAGGTGCTGAGGTAACTTGGAGTTCTTGTAATATATTTTCTACACAAGACCAAGCTGCTGCCGCAATTGCCGCCGCAGGAATTTCTGTGTATGCATGGAAAGGATTGAGCGAAGAAGAATTTGATTGGTGTATTGAACAAACACTTTTCTTTGGTGAAGATAAAAAACCGTTGAACTTAATTTTGGACGATGGTGGTGATTTGACCAATATGGTCTTAGACCGTTATCCTGAATTGGTACCAGGGATCAAAGGATTGTCTGAAGAAACAACTACAGGTGTACATCGTTTATATGATAGAGTAAAGGCAGGAACTTTACCAATGCCAGCTATCAACGTAAATGATTCGGTAACAAAGTCTAAATTCGACAATAAATATGGTTGTAAAGAATCTGCAGTAGATGCAATTCGTAGAGCAACTGACGTAATGATGGCAGGTAAAGTAGCTGTCGTTGCAGGGTATGGAGATGTAGGAAAAGGAACTGCGGCTTCTTTAGCAGGAGCTGGAGCAAGAGTTATCGTAACTGAAATTGACCCTATCTGTGCTTTACAAGCGGCTATGGACGGGTTTGAAGTACGTAAGATGGACAATGCTATTTCAAGAGCAGATATTGTTATTACCACAACAGGAAATAAAGACATTATTGTAGGACGTCATTTCAAAGCCTTAAAAGACAAAGCTATTGTATGTAATATTGGTCACTTTGACAACGAAATTGACATGGCTTGGTTGAATGGAAATTACGGCGATTCAAAAGTTGAAATCAAACCTCAGGTAGATCAATATACCATCGATGGTAAAGAATTTTTAGTATTGGCAGAAGGACGTTTAGTAAACCTTGGATGTGCAACAGGACACCCAAGTTTTGTAATGTCTAACTCCTTTACCAACCAAACATTGGCGCAATTAGAATTGTGGTTAAATGGAGAAGCTTATAAAAACGACGTTTACATGTTACCAAAGCATTTAGATGAAAAAGTAGCACGTTTGCACTTGGCAAAAATTGGAGTGGAATTGGATGAATTAAGTCAAGAACAAGCCGATTATATCGATGTCAAAGTGGAAGGGCCTTTCAAACCTGAATATTATAGATATTAAAAAATAACATTTTTTGATAAAAAACCCCGATACGTCAGTATCGGGGTTTTTATTTGTTTCACAGGTTAAAAATTATTATCTTTCAAGTAGCTGAAATTTAGTTGCTTATGAAGAGGTTTCCCCCAGGTATTTACATCCTTAAAAAAAAGATACTGTTTTTTTTGATTTTGTCATTAATGAGTTTCTCGTTTTATGGGCAAAACTGTACCGTCAATGCTGGGGTAGACCGAACCATTTGTGAAACGGAGACCTTGACATTAGATGGTGTTTTAGGAGGGGCTATCGACTCATCATTATGGGTGCAAACCGGTGGGCCTTCCGTAATTATTGAAAACCCTACAAATGCAGTAACTACAGTTGTAGGAATTCTTGGAGGCAATACCTATACCTTTATGTTGACAGCCATTTGCGGAGATACCGTAGACGCAAACCCGCAGTCTGTTTCCATAGTTGTAAATGAAATTGATACCGCTGTGGCCGGTGTTGATATAGAAGGATGTCCCGGCGCCTATTCTTTAAATGCAACGCCTGTAAACCCTGCAAATACTGATGTAACAGGTATATGGTCTATAGAAGGCGGAAACTCGGCCGGCATAAGTATAGCAGACCCATCCTCTCCAACATCAGGTATCACGCTTTCAGAAACATCTATTGGAACAACAGTCTTGAGGTGGACCATTGAGAATACAACCACACAGTGTACAACTTTTGATGAGATACAAGTCACTAATTTTGGAGGTGAGCCCATAGCAATTGCCGGAAATGACAAGACATTGTCTCAATGTTTTACCACCAGTACAGCCACCCATTTAAATGGATCTATAGGAGGTGATGGAACCGGTTCACAAATAGGTGAATGGTCGTTTGTATCAGGACCAAGCGTACCCAATATTGAAGATGTAAATGATGCAGAAACTAGAGTTTCAGGATTGATTGAAGGACAATATGTTTTTCGATGGACAGTGCACGGACCTTGTGCTTCCGGAAAGGACGAAGTGACAATTACCGTACCACCTGCGACTCAAGATATTACAGATGCTCGAATTGCAAACTCCAACCAACGCTATTGCGACCCAAATATCACTACCGTAATGCTGGAAGGAAATGTACCGACCTATGCAGGCGAAACGGTGCAATGGACACAAGTTGGCGGTCCAAGCCTTCCAAATGGATCCATAGTAAGTCCGAACAGCCCAACGACCCAAGTAATTAACCTAAATGGTGCAACCAATAAAACTTATACTTTTGAATACAAAATAATTGGCGGACCCATAAACCCGAATTGTCATAGCAAAACAGAAGCCAAAATTCATTTCAATGCACCCAATGTGTCTATTGACGTGAACTCAGGAAATAACATACTATTGGATCAGGATGAAACCAATGTGTAAATTCCCTTTACCTATTCAGGAGGAAATCGTACGCGTTATGAAATAATTACAGCACCGGATCCTTCAGGATTGACTTCGTTACAAGGCGCAGGAAATTCGCCTTTAAACCTCGATTTATTAGCCGGGGAAGGAGTCTATACGATTCGACTAATACGTGATTCCTCAGGGAGTATTTTAACCGAATGCGATATTGCCTCAGATCAAATAAATGTAGTGGTTTCATTAACACCTACGGATGGAAATGCCGGTTCAAATTCCGTTTTGAATTGTGGACAAACGTCTACAACACTCGCAGGAAACCCTGTTACTGTGGGAACCGCAACATGGTCTCAGGTAAGCGGCCCGAATATAGCAGTTATTTCGGACGTTCACATTCCGAACCCAACTGTAACAGGAATGATTCCAGGGGAATATATTTTCAGATATCTTGTATCTGCAGGTCCAAATTCACAAGATTCTTTTTCAGATACCTACGTCACCTATGCAGTACCACCGGTTGCGGATGCTGGAACAGATGAAAGTATCTGTGCGGGAACACATGTCTTACAAGGGAATGCACTCGAACCAGGACAAACCGGACTGTGGACGGTAAGCCCAAGTGATGGAGTTTCTTTTGTAGACAATACCATCCCCGAAGCAATTGTTTTCGGTCTACAAAATGCAACAGCTTATACATTTACATGGACCATTTCAACCTTAAAATGTGGGGACAATTCAGATGACGTTGTTTTGACGACCAACTTATTAAACGCACCATCCAATGCAGATGCAGGACCAGATCAATGTTTGGCTTCCAGTGCTTCGACCGCAACTTTAACAGCAGTGGAAACCGAAAGTCCATTTAGAGGAAACGGAACATGGAGCTTTGTTTCGGGACCTACAACACCAATCATTACGCCAACAGGAGATTATACAGCAAACGTTACTGGACTTACTCAAGATGGAGATTATGAATTTAAATGGACAGTAAGCACATTGCTTTGTTCGGCTACTACAGAAGACAATGTATTGCTATCTGTAGCGCCTGATGCCGGAAATGACATCACCGCCGGACCAGATCAGACTATTTGTGGAGACCAAATTCAAATGCAGGCAAACACTCCGGTAACAGGACTTACAGGAAAATGGGAGCAAGTTGCAGGAAATGCGGGTTGGATGGTTGATGATATCAATAGCCCAACGGCCATATTTACGAACTTGGCTGATGGGAATTATACTTTTAAATGGGTGGTTTCCAAAGGAACTTGTGATTCGGCAGAAGATGAAATGTCGTTTTCCATAAGTACAGGACCCACAACTGCTTCCGCCGGTCCCCTCGCAGACCTTTGTAATGCAACTACCTTGCAATTGACGGGGAATGTCATCACAGAAGGAATAGGGACATGGACCGTAGTATCCGGACCAAACAACCCCACGATTGCAGACATACACGATCCGATTTCACAAGTAACCAATCTGGTGTCCGGTGATTATGCGTTTAAATGGACGAGCGGCAATGGTATCAACTGTCCCGATTCTGAAGCAACAACTTCAGTAAGTGTGGCTGCTGCAATCAATTTGAATGGAAAAGACCAAGACTTATGTGCAGCTTCTCAAGTTTTACTGGAAGCGAATACAGGAGCTGTTGGGGTTTGGACCCAAACTGCACCTATAAATACAACTGTAATTGGAATTACCACAACTTCAGATAATACGGCGATAGTTGAGCTAGATCCAACCGTAACGGACACTTACATATTTACATTTACTGCCACGGCGAGTGGAATTAGCTGTACCAGTTCAGATGAATTGGAAATTATCAATACCAAGTTACCAGATGCGCCAAATGCCGGACCAGACCAAAGTATTTGTACAGACGCAAATACATCAGTAACCATGGCAGCAACAGGAGAACCGGGCCAATGGATCTTGGTAAGCGGTCCGAATACGCCAACCATTTCCAGTGATACTGATAAAAATGCCAGTATTTCTAATCTGGTCGAAGGTTTGTATATCTATGAATGGAATGTGGGGAGTGCTCCTTGTGCGGAATTAAAAGATGTGATGAGAATAAACGTATACGATCCACCATTGGGAGCAGATGCAGGACCTGATCAAACCGGAGGTACGGCTGCTTGTCAAGTATTGCCGCAATTAGATGCTGAAACACCTACCAAAGGAATTGGAACTTGGACGCTTACCACGGACCCTTCAAACGGTTCCGGAATTCAAATTGACAGTCCAAATGACCCGAAATCAACATTAACCATAAGTGACCCGTTTAATTTACCCATAGGAAACTATGTATTTACTTGGACCGTATCTAACGGTAACCCGGTCTGTGCTGATATTTCTGATCAAGTTATTCTGGAATTTACCGCCCCCCCCGGCCTCTGACGCAAACGCAGGTTCTGATCAGGAATTGTGTGATGTTAATAGTACAACCCTTTTTGGAAACGCCATCAGTTTTGGAACCGGACAATGGACCCAAGATTCAGGTCCGAATACCGCAATAATTGCCAATCAATTTGCCGCCGAAACCGGAATAAGTGGATTGGTCGCAGGGACCTATATCTTTACTTGGACCATTCAAAGTGGTGGTTGTAGCACCAGCGATTCGGTTGAAATTGTAACTTTAGACGATACCACGGTAGGTCCGTTGAACGCTGGTTCTGACCAGACCGTTGCTCAGTTTGAATCTATTTTTATGACCGCCTCAGATCCTTCTCCGGCAACCGGTGTATGGCAGTTTATAAGTGGCCCGTCCGAACCCATAATTATCGATGTCAATGACCCTAACACCCAGATAACCGGTGTAATTCCTGGGGTTTATGAATTTAAATGGACCGCCAGTTTGGGTGTGTGTCCAATCAAAGAAGATACGGTCATTATAACCGTTGTTGGCGTAACTGATATTCACGTAGCAAAAAGTGTGGACATTCCAAGCCCTGTTGTTGGTTCCACAGTTTCCTATACAATAACTGTATCAAACGAAGGAATCAATACTGCCACAGGTGTCGATATTTTGGATCAATTGGGGTTAGGATTGACCTTGGTGAATGGTTCAGTGGATAAAGACGGATTGTATAACGCCGGTGATAACTCTATTTTATGGAATGATTTGGTCTTAGTTTCCGGACAGTCAATCCAATTACATTACAAGGCTTCTGTTAACAATCCAACGGCAACAACCGATGAATATAAGAATACAGCAAGCCTTACAAATATCAATGAAATTGACGATGATTCGACAAATAATGAAGACTCAGTAACACTTACTCCTTCAGTAATGGCAGATATCGTTTTAAGCAAAACGGTTTCAGATTCAAATCCAGATGAAGGCGATAAAATTTTCTATACCATTACCGTGACCAATAACTCCATCAGTGAAGTTACCAATGTGGTTGTAACCGATAACCTCCCAGCTGGGCTCACTTATATCAACGGAATTGGAACGGTAACCGCTTGGTCGCCTCCAAACTGGACACTCGGAACTATGCAGCCCGGTGCCAGTGAATCACTGGTTTTAGAAGTGGAAGTGGATCCGGGAACTTCTGGGCAAACATTGACCAATACCATTACCAATACACAAGATCAAGTAGATCAAAATATAACCTTGGACGATCCAACGGAAACCATAGTAGTGAGTAGTACAGATTTGGTAACGACTAAAACGGTAAACAAAACATTAGTTGTGGAAGATGAAACCATATGGTATACGCTAACCGTAAAAAATAATGGACCGGATTTGGCAACCAATGTGACCTTGACAGATTTGTTACCAAACGGTATGATTTACGTCTCTGATGATAGCAATGGCGCTTATAACGCAGGTACAGGAATTTGGACAATAGGAGATCTTGATAATGGGAAAACGGTTGCCTTAAAAATTTATGCAAAGGTGGCGTTAGCTACTCAAGGGCAAAAAATTATTAATATCACCACCGCAGCCATTGGCGATCAGCAAGACCCTTCTGCAGATGGAGACATTTTACAAGCAGAAGTAATAGTAGACAGTGAGACGGATGTCGTAGTTACCAAAACAGCAGACAACACAACTCCCAATGAAGGAGATACCGTAACCTATACCATTACAGTTAATAATAACGGAGGTGTAGCGATTACCAATTTGGTCCTAACAGATGTGTTACCGAGTGGATTGACACATGTCTCTGGAAATACGTCAGTAGGCACATGGACAGCTCCAGAATGGAATGTCGCAAATATAGCACCAGGTGTTACGGAGGTACTTACATTACAGGTACTCGTTGGTCCGAATACGGCTGGAATGTCATTGACCAATACGGTGACAAACCAACAAGATCAATTTGATTCCAATACAACACCGGATGATATGGAAGAAACTGTAATGGTTACTTCAACCGATTTGGTCACGGTAAAATCAGTTGACAATACAACCCCAAAAGAAGGGGAGATTATTACGTACACGATTGCAGTTACGAATAATGGTACAAGTGACGCCACCAATGTGAATTTGACAGACAACCTTCCTGCTCAGGTGACGTATGTGAGTGATGATGGCGGGGGTGATTACAATAATGGATCTGGAATTTGGACCATAGGTCCTTTGCCCAACGGCGACACTGCAAGCTTGCAAATTCAGGCAGAAGTAAACGGGGGAACCGCAGGAACTAAAATAGAGAATACAACAAGTGCAGCCACAGGAGATCAAACAGATCCGAGCTTGGTGGGAGACGACTTAACAGCTTCTGTTTTTGTTGACAACGCCACGGATATTGTACTGTCGAAAACAGTGAGCAACGGCAATCCGAATGAAGGAGAAGCCATTGTTTTTAAAATTGAGGTAACCAACAATGGAACGATAGATGCCACAAATCTAGTCATAACCGATGTGTTAGAAGCAGGATTGATTTATGTTTCCGGTGCGGCTTCTGAAGGTTTATGGACGTATCCAAATTGGACCTTAACTACCTTAGAGGCAGGTGTTACAGAAACCCTTTTGTTGCAAGTACTAGTAGCTTCTGGTACGGCAGGGCAAACCTTGACAAACACCATTAGTAACACGCAAGATCAACTAGATACGAATACTACAATCGATGACCCTACGGAGTCTGTAACGATGACTTCTACCGACTTGATGACCGTAAAAACGGTAAGCAATGCTACGCCGGAGGAGGGACAGGTGATTTCTTATCGTTTAGAGGTAACCAACAACGGACCGGATACGGCAACAGGGGTGTTTCTTATAGATCAGTTGCCGGATGGTGTTAGCTATTTGTCTGACAACAGAGGAAGCTTATATGACCATGTAACCGGCGTTTGGATCGTAGGAGAAATTCCAAATGGAGCCAGCAGAACGTTAAATATACAAGCCACAGTAGATCAAGGAACTGCGGGGACAACTATTGAAAACAAAGCAGTTGCCGCGAAAGGAGACCAGGCAGATCCGATTGCCACAGGTGATCAACTCTCCGCTGAAATTCATATTGCTAATGAAACCGATATAGTGCTTAGCAAAACGGTAGACAACAGTAAACCGAATGAAGGCGATAAAGTAACCTATACAATTACAGTAGCAAACAATGGAAATATCAACGCCACAAATCTTACCATCACCGATATTTTCCCAGATGGATTGACCTATGTATCTAGTATTCCTAGTGCAGGTGTATACAATAACCCGAATTGGGAAATCAATTTGTTATCTCCTGGCGAAAATGAAACACTTGTCATTGAAGCACTGGTTAATGTTGGTACTTCAGGGAAGGCATTGACAAATACCATAAGCAATGCCCAAGATCAATTCGATAACAATACAACTCCTGATGATTTGGATGAGACAATTTTTGTGACATCTATTGATTTGGTAACTGAGAAAACCGTGAATAATGCGACACCTTCAGAAGGGGATGAAATTATATACACCATCGTTGTTCGAAATGATGGCCCCTCAGACGGAACCAATATTAGTTTGATAGACCATATGCCAGTTGGGGTAACCTACATGAGTGACGACTCTGGTGGTGACTATAACGAAGGAACCGGAATTTGGAACATTGGAGCACTGCGTAATGGAGCCATTGCCACACTTAATATTACCGCCTCCGTAGATTTAGGTACCGCTGGTAGCACTGTAGTAAATACAGCGACTTCAGCAACTGGAGATCAGATGGATCTCACCAATAAAGGAGATGCTTTAGAAGCAGTTATATATATAGACAACCAAATAGATATCGCAGTTTCCAAAGTGGTAAATAATGCGAGTCCAAATGAAGGAGATATTGTCACTTATACCGTTGCTGTTATGAATCACGGACCTATTGCGGCCATAAATGTGGAAATACGAGAAGTTCTGCCACCAGGGCTGTTGTTTGTATCGGCTACTCCTACGACAGGTGTTTGGAACCCTCCGTTTTGGGATATTGGAAGTATTGCCAACGGTGCGAGTGAGTCGATACTCGTTCAGGCCAAGGTAGCCGAAGGAACCGCGGGTCAAAGTATTACCAATAGAGTGCAGGTTTCACAAGATCAATTGGATACCAATGCAACTCCTGATGATTTAGAGGAGACCATTGTAGTGGCTTCGGCAGATTTGGTTACTGTTAAATCCGTGGACAATAGCAGTCCTGAAGAAGGAGATACCATTCAATTCACCATACAGGTATCGAATCAAGGACCAAATGATGCCACCGGACTGTCATTAGTCGATATTTTACCTGATGGAATTACCTACGTAAGTGACAATTCCGGAAGCTATAATAGCGGCTCAGGAATTTGGACGATTGGGTCCTTGGCAAACGGTGCATCCACAAGTATCACAATAGAAGCAACTGTTGATGCCAATACCGCAGGAACAACCATTATCAATAAAACTTCTGCAGCTACCGGAGATCAAACCGATTTAACTGCCACAGGAGATGTCTTGGAAGCAGCGGTCTATGTAAACAATGAAACGGATATCGTACTCTCGAAAACAGTAAATAATAGCAACCCTAACGAAGGTGATGTTATAAGATACACGATTGCTGTAAGCAATGAAGGTTCTATTACGGCAACCAATATTGAAATTACCGATATTTTACCTGCCGGGTTGACCTTAGTTTCAGGTATCCCTTCAACAGGAATTTGGAACAGTCCTATTTGGACCATCAACGCTATTGCTCCGGGAGGCTCAGAAATTTTATTGATTGATGCACGTGTAGACCCAGGTACAGCAGGTCAAAACATTACCAATACCATTAGCAATATCCAAGACCAATTGGATGTTAATAGTTCGCCAGATGATTTGGAAGAAACCATTGTGGTGACTTCTTCAGATTTGGTTACTGTTAAAACTGTTGACAATTCTGTGCCAAATGAAGGGGATACCATTACCTATACAATTACCGTTGCTAATAACGGATTGAGTGATGCTACAGGAATTAGTCTGATTGATAACTTGCCATTCGGACTTAGCTATGTAAGTGATGATAGTGGCGGTGCCTATTCATCTGCTACTGGGGTCTGGAATATTGGAGATTTGGCAAATGGAGACACTGCGAGTTTACAGATTGTAGCTACTGTTAATAACGGTACAGCTGGAATGACCATTGTAAACACAGCCATAGCAGCTAGTGGAGATCAATCGGATCCAGGGACAAATGGAGATGTCCTATCGGCTACTATTTATATAGATAATAAAACAGACATCGTTCTTTCTAAAGTTGCAAATGACTTGAATCCGAATGAAGGAGATGATGTACTATTCACCATTAAGGTTACAAATAACGGTGTTATTGCTGCTACAAATCTGCGTATAGAAGATCTATTACCGACCGGTTTGACATATATTTCTGCCATTCCAACCACTGGTGTATGGACAAATCCAATATGGGAAATAAACAGTTTGCCGGCAGGAGCGACCGAAACCTTGCTGCTTTCTGCAAATGTAGACGTCGGAACCGCAGGTCATGACTTGACGAACACGATAAGCAACACTCAAGACCAATTGGATACCAATGCAACCCTAGATGACGCTGAGGAAACCATAAGTGTAACTGCTTTAGATCTGGTGACAATAAAATCAGTTGACAATGCTACACCAAGTGTGGGAACCTCCGTAAATTATACTATAGAAGTTACAAACAACGGTCCGTCAAACGCCACCAATGTTTCTATAGTAGATCATTTACCTGCGGGAGTAACCTATGCAAGTGATGATGGCGCTGGCGCTTTTGATAATAACTCTGGTATATGGACAATCGGTGACTTAATACGAGGCTCAACCGTACAACTGATCATCCAAGCAACTATAGATGCAGGTACTGCTGGGACTACAATCACCAATAGAACGATTGCCGCCTTGTCCGATCAGACCGATATCACAAATACAGGTGATGTATTAGAAGCAGCTATCTTTATCGATAATGAAACAGACATAGTTCTTTCAAAAGTTGCGGATAATTTAACACCGAATGAAGGCGATAATGTTGTGTATACAATTGAGGTCGAAAATGCTGGATTGATAGATGCAACGAATGTTCAAATTACCGATGTACTTCCGGCCGGTCTCAATTATGTGTCGGCCATACCAACTACCGGAAATTGGTCGGGGTCAGTATGGACGATTTCAAAATTAGCAACTGGTACATCGGAAAGAATTCTGGTAACAGTTGTGGTGGATTCCGGAACGGCAGGTCAAATACTTACGAATACCATTAGCAATACGCAAGACCAACTAGATTCGAATGCTTCTTTAGATGATATGGAAGAAACCATTGTAGTAACTGCGTCTGATTTGGTAACTGTAAAAACAGTAGACAATCAAACACCTGAAGAAGGAGACACGATTGCCTACACGATATCTGTAACAAATAACGGTACAAGCGATGCAACAGAGGTATCTTTAGTGGATCTATTACCTTCAGGACTTACTTATATTGGAGATGATAGCTCTGGAATGTACAATAGTGGGTCCGGACTTTGGACTATTGGAAATCTCGATAATGGAGACTCAGAATCAATCACAATTCAATGTACAGTCAATGTTGGTACCGCAGGAACGTCGATTACAAATAACACAACACCGGCTTCGGGAGATCAGGCCGATCCTAGTACAAATGGGGATGTGCTAGAAGTCGTAATTCATATAAATAATGAAACTGATATTGTACTCAGCAAAACGGTCAACAACAACAACCCTGACGAAGGTGAACAGATAGAATATACCATTACGGTTTTGAACAATGGTATTATTGAAGCAACCAATATAGAAATAACAGATATATTACCGGCCGGGCTTTTATATGTTTCCGGAACGCCCACCGCAGGAAGTTGGAATGCACCTGTTTGGAAGCTAAATAGCTTAGCTCCGAGAGCTTCAGAATCATTGATTGTTAAGGTTGAAGTAGCGGCGAATACAGCGGGTCAAGCACTTACAAATACCATTAGTAATACGCAAGACCAACTGGATAACGATGCAACACAAGATGATTTGGAAGAAACGATTTCCGTTACCGTTGCTGATTTAGTTACTATAAAAACAGTTGACAATACAACTCCTGATGAAGGAGAGGTTATCACTTATAGTATCAAAGTAACAAACAATGGAACCAGTGATGCCACGAATATTTATTTGACAGATCACTTACCGCAAGGAGTTGTCTATCATAGTGATGATAGCAACGGAGCCTATAACTTTGGATCAGGAATTTGGACGGTTGGAGATCTTGCCAATGGGATGTCTAAAACCTTACTAATTGAAGCAACTGTTGAGGTCGGAACAGCAGGTAGTACCATTACAAATACGACTACAAGCGCAGTAGGTGATCAGCAAGATCCTACTACCGCAGGAGATCAATTGCAAGCAACGATTCATATAGATAATGAAACAGATATTGTATTAACCAAGGTGGTGAACAACCCAACGCCAAATGAAGGAGATACCGTTTTATACAGTATAACCGTATCCAATAATGGTACCATCAGAGCCACCAATATGACCCTAACCGATACGCTTCCTAATGGGCTGATATATGTAGCAGGGACGGTTTCTGCCGGTACATGGGCCTATCCAGATTGGACCTTGAATGAATTGGATGCAGGCGCTACAGAGACGCTTATTTTACAAGTAAATATTGCTTCTGGAACTGCCGGACAAACTCTAATCAATACGGTAGTCAATAGACAGGATCAATTGGATACCAACGCAACAATAGATGACAATGAGGAACAAGTAGTGGTATCATCAACAGATTTGATTAGTGTGAAATCGGTTGATAATTCTACACCAATTGTTGGCGAAACTATAAATTATACCTTATCTGTTAGCAATAACGGAACCAGCGATGCTACTGGTGTAAGTCTAAGAGATAACCTTCCGAATGGTGTCACGTATGTTTCCGATAACAGTGGTGGAGATTACAATCCAGGTTCTGGAATTTGGATGATAGGTGCCATTGCAAATGGTGCTTCAAAAGAACTTATTATTGAAGCAACTGTAGATGGAGGGACATCCGGATCTACAATCACCAACACCATGACGGCCGCGGAAGGGGATGAGGCAGACCCAACGGTAGTGGGAGATGTTTTAGAAGCTTCTATTTATGTAAATAATGAAACAGATATCGTTCTTGCAAAACATGTAAATAACAACCAGCCCAACGAAGGAGACCAAGTGATATACACCATAACGGTTACCAATAATGGGGCAATTGATGCTACCAATTTAATCGTAGAAGACCTGTTACCGGCCGGACTTACCTACGTGTCGGGTATTCCAACGCAGGGTCTATGGATAGCGCCGGAATGGATTGTGGGTACACTTACTGCTGGTGCATCGGAAACCTTATTGCTCAGAGTTGAGGTAGCGGCAGGAACTTCAGGGAAAAGTTATACCAATACCATTTCAAATACCCAAGATCAGTTAGATACCAATGCAACCGCAGATGATTTAAGTGAAACCATTGTGGTCACAGCAGCCGATCTTAGTGTTCAAAAAACGGTAGACAATTCTAGTCCGGTTGAATTGGGAACTGTGGTTTACACGATTTCGGTTACCAATAACGGGCCGAATGTAGCCACAGGGGTTAGTATAACAGATGTGCTGCCTCCAGAGGTAAGGTATCTTAGTGATGACGGGCAAGGTAGTTACAATAGTGGCTCTGGGCTTTGGAGTATTGGTGCAATACCAAACGGAGCAACAGAAACATTGAACATAAATGCTTCGGTAAGGTTGAATACCGTAGGACTAATAATCGAAAACAGTACCTCGAATCTCGTTGCCGATCAAAATGATTTGGACCCGTCAAACAACCAAGATAGCGCCATTATTGTACCCGTCAGAGATGTGGATTTGAGTTTGACTAAAGAGTTTAGTGACCAAACGGATGAGGCAAGTATAGGCAATCAAAAAACCTTTGAAATAAAAGTTACCAATGATGGACAATCTGTTGCCACGGGAGTGGTGGTAAGTGATTTATTGCCTTCAGGATATCAATTTGTGAAATATGCCTCAACTACAGGAGTTTATAATAGCAGCAATGGAATTTGGTCTGTTGGTGAAGTTCTGCCGAATAAAACAGTGATTTTATCTATTGATGTGATTGTTTTAGGAACTGGTGATTATGACAATTGTGCTGAAATAATTGCCATGAATGAAGATGATTTGGATTCTACACCAGGCAATGGTGCTGCGAATGAAGACGATTATGCTTGTATTGGAATTTCCTATATATCCGGATTGAATTTGGCGGTTGAAAAAACCATTTTGGACGGTGACCTGACTCCCAACGTAGGTGCTGAAATAACTTTCAGGATTGAATTGATTAATGCAGGGAAATTAGATGCCTATGGAGTACAAGTACAAGATGTTGTTCCAGACGGCTATCAATATTTGACCTACCGATCTACTTCGGGAATTTACGATGTGAATACAGGCATATGGACCATGGGGTCTGTTGTAAAAGAATCTTCAGAAGTACTATTAATTGCCGCCTTGGTTAAAGCTTCGGGTGCTTATGAAAATTGTGCAACGGTACTCGGGTCTTCAAATGTAGATGCGAACAATGCCGATGATAGCAGTTGTATTACCATAAACCCTGTTTCAATCAGTGATTTAGAATTGGAAAAACTCGTAAGTGATAATACCCCTACTTCAGGTGATGAAATAGAGTTTATAATTCGCTTAAAGAATATGGGGCCAAGTCCTGCTACCGGGGTTCAGGTGCTAGACAAGCTGCCTTCGGGTTATGAATTTGTGAGTTATGATACAGCTCAAGGTAGTTACGATGAGTTTTCGGGTATTTGGGATGTAGGTACGGTATTGGTAGGAACCGAAATTGACTTAACGATAAGAGTAAAAGTACTGTCGACAGGAGAATGGGATAATACAGCGCAAGTGCAATCGGAAAATGAGATAGATACGGATTCTACACCTGGAAATAATAATTTCGACGAAGATGACCAGGACACTGTAGAAGTCAATGTAAACATAGATTTCTTTATTCCTGAAGAATTCACACCAAACGGAGATGGTTTGAATGACACCTTTGAGATTACAAATTTAGCTGTTTTGTATCCAAATTATAGAATAGTAATTGTAAACAGATGGGGTAAAAAAGTGTTTAGTTATGCACACTCCGGAGACCCAAATACTGCACCGGTATGGTGGGATGGATTGTCAGATGGTACGGTAAATTTAGGTTCAGATGATGTTCCGGATGGCACCTATTTCTATACGATAGAATTTAACAATAATGACAGACCCCCTCAAACAGGCTGGGTATATTTAAGAAGATAAAGTACATGAGGAAATTAAAATACATACTTGTAACTGTACTCGTACTCTGTGCCGTTCGGAAGGCTTCCGGGCAGCAAGATCCTCATTATACACAATATATGTATAATATGAGTATCGTTAATCCGGCCTATGCGGGTGCCAGAGGTGTGCCCGTTATTGGTTTGCTTGGACGTACGCAATGGGTAGGTGTACAAGGTGCGGCTAGAACAGCTACATTGTCATTTGATGCGCCGGTTGGACGCGCCGTTGGTCTTGGCCTTTCTGTTATTCACGATGAGATTGGACCTGTAAAAGAGAATAATGTCTTTGGAGATTTCTCATTTACAATATTTACTGGAGAAGAAAGCAGATTGGCTTTTGGAATCAAAGCAGGGGCTACTTTTTTAGATATTGGTCTGTTGACAACCGTAACTCCCGGGGATCCATTGAATGTGCCTGTAAATCAAATCTCCCCTAATTTTGGGGCAGGAATGTATTTTTATACGAACAAATTTTATGCAGGGTTATCGGTGCCAAATCTTTTGGAAACAAAACATATTGGAGACGATAGCGCCATTGAAAGTACAGCCTCTGAAAAAGCGCCGGTTTATTTAACTTCTGGATATGTGTTTGACCTAACGGACGAATTAAAGTTAAAACCATCCACGATGATTAAAGGAAGTTTTGGCGCTCCTTTTTCAATAGACTTGTCCTTGAATTTGTTAGTGAAATCGGTATTTGAACTAGGGATATCCCATAGGTTTGAAGATTCTGTATCGGCCATGGTAGGTATTCAGGCCACACAAAAATTAAGAGTCGGATATGCCTATGACTATACAACGAGCGACTTTGGGGTTTTGAATGCCGGATCGCATGAATTGATATTGATTTATAGCTTCAATAAACGAAATATGAAAAGTCCCAGATTTTTCTAAAAATGAATATTTATGTTTAAAATAAATACTTTTTGGCTGATTTTTTTAAGTGTATGTGCTCTTGCAGCGCAGGAACAAACCTGTGTTGTGAAAAACGTAAATATCAATTCTAAGAATCAGGATTTTGGAATGATTCAGTACAATGACTCTTTGGTGCTTTTTTCTTCATCACGAAAAGAAAAGTCTATCAAACAACCGAAATGGAGTACCAATAATCAGCCTTACTTAGAATTGTATACTGCAAAATTAAAACCAGATGGGAGCTTTGATTCTGTTGCCCGATATTCGGACAAGATAAATACAAAATACCACGATGCAGATTTAGTTTATACAAAAGATAGAAACACGGTTTATTTTTCAAGAAGTAATTATTTCAACAAAAAATATGTTACCGATTCAATAGGAAGGAATTTGATACAGTTGTACAAAGCCACAAAATCTGACAACGAGGATTGGATTGTTCAAGCAATGCCGTTTAACAGTCCCAATTTCCAAACAGGACACCCGGCTTTAAGTGAAGACGAGTCCCAATTGTATTTTGTATCTGATAGGCTAGGTGGTTTTGGAAAAACAGATATCTATCGGGTTGAAATTAGACCTGATGGCAGCTATGGATCTCCAATTAATGCAGGGCCTTCTGTAAATACACAAGGAAAGGAAATGTTTCCTTATGTATGGAAAGATGAACTCTATTTTTCAAGTGATGGTCAGACATCCGGTCAAGGCGGATTGGACATTTTTAGAATACCTATAGAAGCTGGTGCGCCAGCAGGTGATTTGGAGAACTTAGGACATCCTGTCAATAGTTATAGTGATGATTTTGGCATTGCTTTTAAAAACACCAAAAACAAAGGGTATTTTTCCTCGAACAGACCTGGAGGTAAAGGAGATGACGACATTTATACTTTTGAATTTAGTTGTCGCCAAATTATCAAAGGGATTGTTTATGAATTAGAAACTGAAGTAGATACCATTACCACACTTAAACTGTATTCGCAAGAGCATGTTGAAATGGATAATGTCCTTGAAATTAATAAAGGGAATGAAACCATTATGGACAGCACTTTGGTAGTGAACAAAGACAGAGACACTATTTATAAAAAAGAAATAGCAAGTATTGTATTAGATAGCGCCCATGTATACTTGTTGGACGAAAAGAGGGCTTTTCTAGACAGTGTAATTTCCAATGCTAAGGGTGAGTTTGAATTTGTTGTTAATTGCAGTGAAGACTACATGATAAGGGCAGAAAAATTACATTTCGAACCAAACGAACGTATGATAACGACCACAGAGATCAATAACGATACACTAAACGTAGATGTGTCTCTCGCGCATTCCGATATTATTGAGACGAGAGGAGAGTTAATGCTAAAAATAAAACCAATTTATTTTGGATTTGATAAAACTGATATTCGTCCGGAATCTATCAAACATATAAAAAGAGTAATAGATATTATGAACAAATATCCGCATATCAATGTTGATATTAAAGCACATACAGACAGTAGAGGTAAGGCGTCCTATAATCTTGAACTATCAGACAGAAGGGCTAGTGTACTACGGTTGTGGGTTATTCAAAATGGAGTTCATGCAGATAGAATTACATCGAGAGGTTATGGAGAAACCAAATTGATAAATGATTGTTCTGACAGTGTTGATTGCACGGAAGAAGAACATCAAAAAAATCGAAGAATTGAATTTGTTATCACAAACCCCGACGAGCACAATGAAATGAGTTCACAAGAACTTTTGCAAAAAAAATCTGAAGAATTAGATATTGAAGTCAACGATCCAAATGAACAGTAGGGACGTCTATTAGATGTCTACACGTTCAAAAAAGCTGCTTAAAAAACCATCTATCTTAGTCTTTAAGTCATTGATAGTGATGTTTTCTTTTCTAAAAACAGTCAAATTTTCAGCAACGCGATTTCGGCTTACACTTTTCTGGACTTCCACCATACGAACTCCATTTATATTTTCCAGTAGTCCTTGTAACTCTTCGTCTAACGAAATGTCACTTAGGTATATTTTTAATGTTTGTTCTTTTGGTGAGTTTCGGATTTCGGTTCTATAAGATAACATAAGCAAAGCATTAAGAGGTGTTTGTAATAAGTAATGATGAACAACTCTTCTAAGTTAGTAGTTTCCTTTTAAAAATACAAACCCTTTTTGGCATTCTTTTGCTTTCAAAAAATTAATAATAGGTGCTGATGCCTGTAAGTGGCTTCTAATTAACAAATTATTGAAAATAATAATCTCGTGCATATTTATGATTTATAAATTGCACGAGAATTATTTTACACGCCCTAAGTGTATTGCTTATTTCATACCAACTTCTTTTTGGTACTTCAAATATGAGTGCTTTTGAATTGTTGATGAAAACATATGAGTCAATGAGTCGATTTTGTGAGTGAATACAATTTGTTATTGAGTGGTTACAGCTTCGATGAAAGAAAATTTGACGAATCTCGTTAGGGCATTCATTTATTTTTATTAGATTTATATCAGATTTTATGTACCCCTCCCATAGTTAAAATCTAAAATGGAGGGTTTTTATTAATTTTATCCCTTAATTGCTAATGAAAAATGAGATAAGCAACTCGACGCTTTCTACGAATGACATTGTATTGAATGTCCAAGAAAGTTTATTAATTGAAGCTATTACTAATTGCAACCTTGGAACTGGAACAATTTCAGAACCTATAAAAGTTGATAGCTTTACTACTATAGAAGGATCAAGACTTCCTTCTTATAAACAAGGAGAATCTATCAATTTTAAACTCGTATTTGAAAATGACGATTTTGAACCCACTTTAGTTTGTTGTTCTTTGAAAAATGTAACGAAAAACACTGACTTTAATAGTGTATTGACTAAAGGTTTGTACGATTCGGTATTTGAATGTGGAACTACAGCTTCTGCATTAGAAGATGGGTCACTATGTGTAATGCCTAATGGAGCATGTTCAGCAACCCTCAAGGTAAGAAATGCGGCAAAACGTGAAATGAAAGACTTTTACTTTTCATACAGTGTGCTTTTTTCTTTGAATGTTGGTAACAAAGAGATGTTTTTTCTTATCGATCCAATAATCAGAGTAGAGTCTCCGGATTATCCGTAACGATTATTGGTTAAAATTATGGTCCTAAGCTTAAAGAGATTTTGCTTTTTTCTAGTTCTATTTTCGAAGTTGTCTTTTTCTCAAAATTTTAAGAATATAGATAGTCTTTTGAGTGTTTATGAGAAAGAACATCTGTCAAAAGAAAGACAAGCTCAAGAATTGCGGCTCATCGCTGTCAAGCATTCCGATTTGAATCAAGCTTTACAGTTTGTTCAATTGTCTTTAGCATATGCCTTAGAGCTTAATGACCCCTTATTAGTAGCAAGAATTTGGGAATCGACGAGTAGCATTCAACGAGAATTAGGAAATAACAGTCTTTCTTTTGAGGCTTCCTTAAAAGGCTTAAAAGTATATGAGTCTTTGGGTTTGCTTGAAAATCAAGCAGCTTCTTACAATCAAATTGCTGGTAATTATTTAATTGATGAAGATTATCAAAAGGCAATAATTTATTATAAAAAAGCCAGAGAAATTTACCGAAATTCTGAGCAGAAAATAAATTTATATAGCACCTTGTTAAACCTAGGAGAAGCGTATCGCTTGTTTGGTGATTTGAATAAAGCAAAAGCAAATTTTCAAGAAGTCCTCAAATCGAAGATCGCTTCTGAACACCCTATTTTAAAAGGATATGCTTTGGGGAATTTAGGAATGGTTTATGCCACGAAATCTAAATTCAAATTTGCAAAAGAGCATTTTAATGAGGCCATACCAATATTGAAAGAAAGTCAAGATTGGTACTCGGCGTCTGTATACATTGCAGAATTGGGTGCAGTTTTTCAAAAGGAAGGTAAATTTGCGCTGGCAGAACGTCAATACTTAGAGGCATTTTCGCTTGCAGAAGCAAATGGATTAAAAGAACAAGTACGAGATATTAGTCGGATGCTCACAAGTTTGTATGAAGAAAAAAGGAGTCACGCAGAAGCCCTTAAGTTTCAAAAAATTTATCAAAAATATCAAGACAGTTTGGTAAACAAAACCAATATTCAAAAATTGGAGCAACTAAAGTCAGGGTATGAAATTGAAAAGCGTGAATCGGAAATAGGTATTTTACATATTGAGAATAGCAATCAAAAAAGGTGGGTGATTGCATTGACAATAGGTGTATTACTGTTTGTTTTCCTAGCATACTTACTTTTTAGAGGGAATAAAAAAATTAGGCAAACAAATAAAGAACTCTTTAATCAAAAAGAAATTATTAGCCATAAGGAACAAGAAAAAGCACTGTTATTGAGGGAATTGAATCACCGTGTAAAAAACAATTTACAGATGATATCCAGTTTGCTCAGTTTGCAAAGTAGTAAACTATCAGGACACCCAGCGCAGGAAGCAATTATTACAGGAAAAAATAGAGTAGAAGCACTTTCATTAGTGCATCGCAAACTATACCAAGAAGGTGTGGATACACGAATTCACGTGGATGAGTATATTAAAGAATTGGTGTTGGGTCTGTTTCATGGATACCAAGCCAATTTTGAACCAGAGTTCGATATTGCAGAAGTAAGTGTAGGTATAGATAACGCTATCCCCTTAGCTTTGATCGTAAATGAGTTGATTCTTAATGCGCTAAAGTACGCTTATTCTGGGATTGAAAACCCTTCCTTGTTAGTTCGAATAAAACCAAGGGCTGCGGGTCGGTTGGAAATCGATATACGTGATAATGGTATTGGCTTTGAAGCCGATGCTGAAGGGAAAAGCAATTCGTTGGGACTCAAAATTATCAATTCGTTGATCTTGCAATTGGACGGTACGATTGAGAAAATTAATGAGAAAGGAACCCATTGGAAACTGAATGTGAAAGCAACTTAGTTAATAGGAAACCATGCAAAACAAAAACACCAAAGTAAAAATTCTTGTAGTTGAAGATGAGGCATTATTGGCGCAAGATATATCAGAAAGGTTAAATGCAATGAACTATGAAGTAGTTGGCATCGCATTAACCTCCGATGCTGCCATAGCAATGTTGGCGGAGAATTCTGAAGTCGATTTATTAGTTCTAGATATCATTCTTAAAGGAGATAAAGACGGCATAGAACTGGCAAGAATTATAAAAACAAAATACGACATACCATTTATTTTTTTAACGTCCAATGCAGATTCACATATTGTGGAGCGGGCAAAAAGTGTTGCTCCTTATGCTTACATATTAAAACCATTTAACGATCGTCAAGTAGGAATAGCAATAGAACTGGCTTTGTTGAATTTTTCTAAGAAAATGCCAGAAGTTGACCTCTTGAAAACGAGAAAATTTGAAGATTCCGATAACCAAGTTTTACAGATTAAAGACAGTTTATTTTTAAAAAAAGACAGTCATTTTAAAAGGGTGTTGTTAGATGAAATTTTGTTTATTCAGGCAGATAGCAACTATTCAACCGTCTATACCAAAAAGGAAACTTTTTTGTATTCGATTGTTATGAAAAAAATTGAAGAACAGCTACCAAAATCAATTTTTATGAGAACACATAGAAGTTATATCGTAAATACTGATTTGATCACTGGGTTTGAGGGCAACCAATTGTTTGTAGGCTCACATAAAATACCCATTAGCAAATCCTATAAAACAGAAGTATTCAAGTTGTTTAAAACATTTTAAGATGTGCGAATACAGGATGATTTAAAAGAATAACTTTGTGCCAAATCAATTTCTTCATCAAATCTGGGTGATTTTGTGCAGTAAGCTGTTCTTTGTGTAGCTCCTCTAAAAACTGTTTTAATATATCTGTATTCAAATTTTTAAATGTATTTTATTAATTTGACGGAGTTTTTAGTTATGCCTTAAGAGGAAGGTCGATAAGTATAAAACCGTCAGATTATGATTAAGTAAAGCTTAAGTATACTACAGCTTTTTATAGATGAATATAATAGGTTCTAGATTTAGTGAATAAATCACAAATCTTTGAAGTACGACAGGAGCCCTTATTTTTAATGCGAGTGTTTTGTTTACCTGAATTTACTTTAATCTTTTATTAATTCTTGTCTTAAAAGCATATGCGTCCATTTCGAAACAAGCTCTTCCGAATAAGATGGCAGGGTTTATAAAATAATGCGAGCTTAATTCAATGATTTTATCATCATTTAAAGGAATGTGTTTTTCAATTATTTCGTTCCAAATATCACTAGGGATTAATTTAGATTGAGCAAAATTATCTGCTTCTTTTTCAGCTGTATTTTTATTTTTTTCACGATAAAAATCTACAAATTCTGAGTTTCTGTCTTTGGATAGATGTAGCGCTATATGCCCTATTTCGTGCATTAATGTAAATGCAAAATTATCGATTCTTCCGTGTCTTAATGTTAAAGCAATTGCAGGATTATCCCCAGACCAAAATGAATATCCATCAATTGGTGTTTTTTCTAATTTAGGAATTATAATAAACTTAATTCCAAATTGGTTTAACACTCTTCTTGCGTTCTCTAATGTGTTTTCGTTCTTATAAAAAACCTCATTTAATTGGATACATAATTGATCAATATTTTCAGAATAGAATTTATTTGATTTTTGCTGACTTGCTTCATAAGTAGCTATAGAGCTCCATGCAAGTATGTTTTTATCATCGATCTGTAATTTTTCAGATTTTCTATAATAAGCAAACTTATTCTTAGCTGCGGAATCTACTAAGCCATCAATATTTGAAACATTATAGATGTTCATTATGATCCTTATATCCTCTTCAATTGAATCTGTAAAATATTTGAATTTTTTAAAATATTTAATAGGAACATATTCCTTGATTATTTCCCATATTTCAATTGATTTAATTCGTTCAATGTTTTTCTTCTTTATTCTAGCTTTGTCTATTTCGTATTGAGATTGAAATCGCATCCAATAGTCAGCAGAGATTCCTAATATTTTCTCTAATATTATTGCATAATCCGCTGTAATAGGTCTTTTACCTTTGATTATTTCATTTAAGAAAGATGCTTTTACTCCCATTTCCTTAGCTAAATCTTTTTGATTTATGTCATCTCTAACATCTAATTCATCTTTAATAAGTGATCCTGGGTGTGTAGCTTCAAACGGTATATTGTTTTTTGTTGCCATGATTTTCGGGTTTTACTTGTAATGATTACTTAATTCTACAATTGAGCAAATGGTTATGTAATTAGGTTCTTCTCCTTCGATAGACGAAATAAATTCGATACGAAATTTTTGATCAACTCTAATTGATTCTAAACCATTTTTGTCTCCTTTTAATTTTTCATAATTCAAGCTTTTTATAGGGTACAAGTCTTCAATTTGATTTGCAACTCTTAATTTGTCAATTGCGTTCTTGTATTTTTTTATTACTGTATTTTGAAAGCGATACTTTTTATTTCTAGCTTTGCCATTTTCATATAGTTGTTCTAAGTAATCTTTTTCGAATTTTATTTCCATAAATATGTCATTCTTTCATATTGCAAAATTAGTTAAATTATTTAAAAATTCACTAAATAAGTGAATTTTATTTAGAACGTCGTTGTGTCTCCAAGTCAAATATGGGTGTAAATATTTTAGCTTCCTTACCCCAACCACCCTTCTCTATCCAAACTTCTGTATTGAATAGCTTCAGAAATATGACTAGGCAATATATGTTCTTCATTGTCCAAATCGGCAATGGTTCTGCTTACTTTTAAAATTCGATCATAAGCTCTGGCAGATAAATTCAAGCGCTCCATGGCAGATTTTAGCATGTCTTTGGACGCCTTGTCTAAGTCACAAAAAGTGCGAATTTGTTTGACCGACATTTGCGCGTTGTAGTGCGTGTTTTCGCAAGCTGAAAAACGAAGGGTTTGCTTTTCCCTTGCTTTGGTTACCCTGTTTCGAATCACGGCACTGGGTTCTCCTAAACGTACTTCGGACAATTTTTCAAAAGGAACAGGGGTTACTTCAATATGAATATCGATTCGGTCTAAGAGCGGCCCTGAGATTCTTCCCATATAACGTTGCATTTCTTGTGGTGAAGAACTCATAGGGCTGTTCGGGTCGTTAAAAAAACCACTCGGACTCGGATTCATACTAGCCACCAACATAAAACTACTAGGGTAGGTAACCGTAAACCGAGCCCTTGAGATGGTTACTTCTCTATCTTCCAAAGGTTGTCGCATGACTTCCAATACGGTTCGTTTAAATTCAGGCAATTCATCTAAAAATAGCACACCGTTATGCGACATCGAAATTTCACCAGGCTGCGGGTATTGTCCTCCACCCACCAAAGCAACATCGGAAATGGTGTGATGTGGTGAACGAAATGGACGTTCGCTCATCAAGCCAAAATCTTCTTTAATTCTACCTACGACAGAATGAATTTTGGTGGTTTCCAAAGCTTCCTCCAAAGTCATAGGAGGAAGAATGGTGGGCAATCGTTTGGCGAGCATCGTTTTTCCAGATCCAGGAGGACCAATTAAGATAATATTATGCCCACCGGCAGCTGCAATCTCCATACAACGTTTGATGGATTCCTGACCTTTCACATCTGCAAAATCAAATTCGGGATTTTCTAAAGTGTCTTGAAATTGTTTTTGAATGTCGATTACCGTAGCTTCCAATGCCGATTCGCCATTAAAAAAAGAAATCGCCTCTGTGATGTTTTCTATTCCATAGACCTTGAGTCCTTCTACAATAGCCGCTTCTTTGGCATTTTGTTTGGGTAGAATAAAGCCCTTAAAACCTTCCTCCTTCGCCCTAATAGCAATAGGTAAAGCACCTTTTATGGGTTGTAGGCTCCCATCTAAGGACAGTTCGCCCATGATAATATAATCGGCAATAGCATCACTATTCATTTGATTGGAGGCGGCTAAAATACCAACGGCCAAGGTTAGGTCATAAGAAGAGCCTTCCTTCCGCATATCTGCTGGTGCCATGTTCAGGGTAATTTTTTTCCCTGGAAATTTATAACCTATATTTTTCAGTGCAGCTGAGATTCGGTAACTGCTTTCTCGAACCGCATTGTCGGGCAATCCAACCAAATGATAGCCTATTCCTTGGTCTATATTTACTTCTACTGTAATGGTGGTGGCTTCAATACCGAACACGGCAGAACCATAAACTTTGATTAACATAGCAATTATATTTAAGAAGTGTATCCAATTTGTTTTCTTGTTGTGGACTGCTCATTTTTTGAAAGTAAGGTTTCCAAGGTTTTGAAGACCAGTTCCATGTTTTTATCTTGCTTCCCTATTCGCTGTTTGATGTTTTCGATTTCAGCTTTTAGTTTTACATCCATGGCGAGAACTTCTCTCATTTTTATAAAAGTCTCAACGATGGTTATACTTGCAGCAATGGCTTTGTCACTTCTTAATACATTGGCTAACATCAAAGCCCCATGCTCAGTAAATGCATAGGGATTTCTAGAAGAGAATTTTAAATTTTCGAGGTGGTCGCATTTTGCGACCACCTCGTCCTTCTCTTTTGATGTTAATTGAAACATAAAGTTTGGAGGAAATCGATTTTGATTTCTTTTAACCTGTTCGTTCAAGCGTTTGGTAGTTGTACCATAGAGGATGGCTAGGTCTGTATCTAGCATAATTTTTTGATTTCTGATATACAGAATTTTGTCAACAATGACTTCAAGTGGTTTTGATTTTTTCGATTTCATAACAGTTTTTTTATAAGAAAACCTATCCAAGAAAAGACGGAATTCGCAATTTTTCCTTTTAAAGATACTTAAAAAAATGGCATTGAAAAACACAGAGAGACTTCTGTTTAATTTGAAGATAATAGCATTAAAAACTGACTTTTATTACGGTTTTTAAAGAGTATTTTTTGTTAAATGATTGTTTTGAAAAGAAAACTAAGAATGACTACAATGGAAGTTAGGAGATTTAGTTTGGTAGGATAGCGATAGTTAGTAAATGATTCTTCAAGAATCAAGGTTTAGGAATAGATTTCCTTAGAATTGTCTATTTTAGCAATGCCCAACTTTTTTTAGCGACCATGAGCAAAAGAATCACACTTAAACATATTGCCAACGAATTCAAGGTGTCTATTGCTACGGTTTCAAAAGCCTTGAAGGACAGCCATGATATTGGGCGTGAAACGCGCATTAAAATCAAGGCATATGCCGAAGAAAACGGGTACAAGCCGAATGTTTTTGCCTTGGGTCTAAAACGAAATAAGACCAAAACCATTGGTTTGATATTACCGAATTTATTAAACCTCTATTTTGCAAAAGTCTTTAGTGGTGTAGAAAAAATTGCCAATGAACATGGTTACCATGTAATTATATCTATTTCTCATGACAGCCATGATAAAGAAGTAGCCGCAACTAATTATTTTTTAAGTGGAACTGTTGATGGGTTTATTGTGTCAATTGCTGAAGAGACTCAAAAATTACAAAAGTTCAATCATTTTGAAGGGTCTGAAAAATACGGAATCGGTATGGTGATGATGGACAGGGTAACTGAAGAAATTAATTGTGATAAGGTCATAGTAGATGATGTAGCCGCAGCCTATCATGCCACGTCTTATTTTATAAAAAACAAAAGAAAGCGCATTGCTTTGGTCTCAATAATTAGCCATACCAGCGTTGGGAAATTGCGTATAAAAGGGTACAAACAAGCACTTCAAGAACATCAGATAAT
>Ga0206125_10000493_pt1 | contig 51812 bp, 48 predicted proteins | sample Helgoland_Spring_4_FD_148598 | JGI IMG/M metagenome (GOLD analysis project Ga0206125, IMG submission 148598) | Pelagic subsurface seawater microbial communities from Kabeltonne, Helgoland, North Sea - Helgoland_Spring_Bloom_20160331_1 | ecosystem: Environmental > Aquatic > Marine > Epipelagic ... | reverse complement strand
GTTGGCTTCAAAGCAGACCATTGACGCCATGGCAGCCCCTGAATGGGTTGCAGGCGTAGTTGCCAAGCTGGCTGATCTGCCCAATGTGCAGCTGCTGCCACGAAGTAGCGTGTTTGGTTATTACGACCACAACTTTTTGACCATTCTAGAAAAATGCACCGATCACAAAGGGTTGCAAGCCGCCTCAGGTGTTCGTCAGCGGCTTCATCGGGTGCGTGCTAAACAGGTGGTTTTGGCGACGGGCGCTTTTGAGCGGCCACTGGTTTTTGCGCACAATGATATTCCCGGTGTCATGCAAGCGTCCTCTGTATCAACTTACATCAACCGCTATGCTGTGGCTCCGGGAAACCGTTTAGTCTTGGCAACCAACAATGATAATGCCTATCAAACGGCTATTGATTGGCATACCAGCGGAAGAGAAGTGGTGGCGGTGGTGGACTCGCGCCCCGCGGCTAATGGTACTTTGGTGGGGCGTGCGCTTGCCTTGGGGATAAAAGTATTTTTTGCCCATGGACTCATCGAGGCGGTGGGCCGCAAGCGGGTGCGTCGGGCATTGATCGCCCCGATTAACCAGCAGGGTACAGAAGTGGTGGGTCCCACTGAGTCTCTGCGCTGTGATCTCATTGCTACATCCGGTGGCTGGAGTGCGGCTGTTCACCTCAGCTCTCACACTGGAGCGAAACCAATTTGGGATCCGAGCATTGTCAGTTTTAGGCCTGGAATTTCCAAGCAGCAGGAGCGTTCTGTGGGTGCTTGTAGGGGCACATTTGGCTTGTTGGAGGGACTGCAAGAGGGTGCTGTGGGCGGAGCTGAGGCCGCCCATGCTGCTGGCTATGGAGATGGCAGTCGGCACACATTAACACCGGCAGTAGAGCCTATCAGCGAGACACCACAGCAGGCCTTGTTTCTTGTGCCGCACAGCAAATCCACCAGTAGGGCGCCCAGTCAGTTTGTTGATTTCCAACTGGATGTCAGTGCCGCGAGTATCGAGGTGGCGGTGGTGGAGGGCTTTGAGAGTGTGGAGCATGTCAAGCGTTACACTGCACTGGGTTTTGGAACTGATCAGGGAAAGCTTGGTAATATCAACGGAATGGCCATATTAGCCAATGCCCTGGGTCAGAGTATCGAAGAAACTGGAACCACTATTTTCCGTCCCGCTTATACGCCCACCACCTTTGGCGCCATTGCCGGTCGAGATGTGGGCGACCTGTTCGATCCTGAGCGCTACACTGCCATGCATCGCTGGCATCAGCAGGCGGGAGCAACATTTGAAGATGTGGGTCAATGGAAACGGCCCTGGTACTTTCCGCGCAACAACGAGTCCATGCAGGATGCGGTTAATCGCGAGTGCTTGGCGGTGCGCAATAGCGTGGGTATTCTCGATGCCAGCACCTTGGGTAAAATCGATATTCAGGGACCTGATGCGGCAGAATTTATTACCCGCATGTACACCAATTCCTATTTAAAACTGGCGCCGGGCAAGTGCCGTTACGGTGTCATGTTAAAAGAAGACGGAATGATTTTTGACGATGGCGTGTGCGCCTGTCTCGGCGAAAATCACTATTTGATGTTCACCACCACTGGGGGTGCCGCCGGTGTGCTGGCTTGGTTGGAGTTGTGGCAGCAGACTGAGTGGCCTGAGTTGCAAGTGTATTTCACCTCGGTGACAGATCACTGGGCAACGGCCACAGTGACGGGGCCAAATGCGCGCAATGTGCTTGCCAAGGTCTGTGAAGATATCGATTTGAGTGCTGATCAATTCGGCTTTATGGAATGGCGCGATGGCACTGTTGCCGGTGTCGATGCGCGCGTGTTTAGAATCAGTTTTACCGGTGAGTTGACCTATGAAATCAATGTTCCAGCCTACCATGGTCGTCATGTCTGGGAAAAACTGATTGAGGCCGGTGCTGAATACGATATTACGCCCTATGGAACAGAGTCTATGCACGTATTGCGGGCGGAGAAGGGCTTTATAATTGTTGGTCAGGACACCGACGGTTCCATGACCCCAGCTGATATGAACATGGATTGGATTGTAAATAAAAACAAGACCTTCAGTTTTATTGGTCAGCGCTCTCTATCGCGCAGTGATACGCTGCGTGACAACCGAAAACAGTTGGTTGGATTGCAAACATTGGATCCCACAGTGGTGTTGCCCGAGGGTGCACAAATTGTCAACGATCCCAATCAAGCTATACCCATGAGCATGCAAGGCCATGTCACCTCAAGTTACTACAGTGCTAACCTTGGCCACTCCATTGCACTGGCAGTGGTCAAAGGCGGGTTAGATCGAAGGGGTGATATTGTCCACTGTCCAGCGGCAGATGGCAGCAGTGTTGCTGCGAAAATTGTCAGCTCTGTATTTTATGACCCCCAGGGAGACCGTCAAAATGTCTGAGAGACCGCTCAATTCTGTGGTACGACAGTCACCACTCCACTATGTCAAAGGCAGTACCTCTGGCGCCACCACTGGAGATAAACTGGGTTTGACAATCACCGAGATAGACAATGGTTGCTACCTCTCTTTGCGCGGTGATGCTGGTGATGCAGCTTTTGTCGACGGGGTTAATTCAGTGCTGGGCTTGCCTGTGCCCACAATACCAAATACCTATGAACACAATCAGACCAGTGCGCTCTACTGGCAGGGGCCAAACGAATGGTTGCTGACCAGTGACAGGGCTGCCGGTGAACTTGAAGCAGACCTCCGCGCTGCCTTGAAGGGTCATGTGGCAGTGGTGGACGTCACTGGCGGTTTGACGCAAATCAACCTCAGTGGTGATTCTCTGATGTTGGTGTTAAAGAAGTCTAGCGTCTATGATTTTGAGGGCTGGGAATTTTCCAATCAACAACAGCGCTGTGTGCAAACCACCTTGGCAAAAGCATCGGCTTTAGTGGCGAGACAAGATGCCAGCGCGTACCGGTTGATTATTCGACGCAGTTTCGCCGACTACATCGCGCAATGGCTGCTTGATGCCGGCAGCGATCAGGGATGCCTCATCGATTCGTAACGAATATTTTCCCCGTTCATCTCCGCTCAGATGTGCCTATTTAGGGCGGTCTTCACGACTAATTTCTGCTACCATAAAGTTTGTGATTTAGCTCTTTTTTGGGCTCAATTGCAGAGCATAGTATTCCGCAATTACTCAGCACCACAAGGATAAAAAATGAACACTCGTATCGAACGCGATAGCATGGGGGAACTTGAAGTTCCAGAAAACGCACTCTACGGCGCTCAAACTCAACGTGCCATCAACAATTTCCCGGTCAGTGGAAAAACCATGCCGGAGGCTTTTATCCGCGCGTTACTTGCGGCCAAGTCTGCCGCTGCCAAAGCCAACGCTGAGTTGGGTCTGTTGCCAGAAAATGTCGCTTCAGCAATTACCGAGGTGGCAGAGGGATTACTAAACAGTGACGATATGATGAGTCATTTCCCCGTGGATGTGTTTCAAACTGGCTCTGGCACCAGCTCCAACATGAATGCCAATGAAGTGCTGGCCACCCTGGCTTCGGCTAAAGTTGGTGAGACAGTGGGTGCTAACGACCATATCAATTATGGACAGAGCAGCAATGACATTATTCCCACCTGCATCCACATTAGCGCTGCGGTGGAGGTGACCAATAAGCTTCTGCCCTCGCTCAAGCATTTGCACAGTACTATCGTGACCAAGGCCGAGCAGGTGGATCACCACATCAAAACCGGGCGAACTCACCTGATGGATGCCATGCCAGTGCGGTTGAGCCAGAGCTTGCTCAGCTGGGCATCGCAGATTGAACAAAATATCTTTTTTATCGAAGCCGTGTTGCCAAAACTGCAGACTTTGGCGCAAGGTGGTACTGCGGTGGGAACCGGTATCAATGCACACCCCGATTTCGCCGCTGCATTCAACCGTCAGCTCAGTGCAGATACGGGCATTGCGTTCTCGCCAGCGGACAACCTATTTACCCATATTAACACTCAAGATGTGGTTGTCGCACTCTCTGGTCAACTGAAGACCACCGCCGTCTCGATCATGAAGATTGCCAACGATCTGCGCTGGATGAATTCTGGTCCTCTGGCGGGCCTTGGCGAAATTGCCTTAGAGGCGCTGCAACCGGGGTCCTCCATCATGCCCGGCAAAGTTAACCCCGTGATACCTGAGGCAGCCGCCATGGTATCAGCACAGGTGATTGGTAATGATGCGGCTATTACAGTGGGAGGTCAGGCGGGGAACTTTGAGCTCAACGTGATGTTGCCGATGATCGCTGATAATATTTTGTCGAGTATTGCCTTGTTGTCCAACGTCAGCCGCCTGTTAGCAGATAAAGCCGTGGCAACCTTTACTGTTAATGAAGAGCAGTTGAAATTAGCGCTGGGCCGCAATCCCATACTGGTAACTGCTCTGAACCCGATTATCGGTTATCTCAAAGCGGCAGAGATTGCTAAGAAAGCCTACAAAGAGGGGCGTGCAGTGCTTGATGTTGCGGAAGAGGAGACGGACATCTCGCGAGCCGAATTGGAGAAACTGCTGGATCCTGCTAAATTGACGGAAGGCGGATTGAGCTGAATTAACAATATTTACAAAGAGGAGCAGTGGCAATGGCAGATTTATCCGGAAAAACCTTATTTATCAGTGGTGCCAGTCGAGGTATTGGTCTGGCAATAGCTAAGCGTGCGGCTCAGGATGGTGCCAACATTGCCATTGCAGCCAAAACCGTACAGCCACACCCGCGCTTGAGTGGCACCATCTATACGGCAGCGGAAGAGATTGAGCAAGCCGGTGGCAAGGCGCTTCCACTGATTGTGGATGTGCGCTTTGAAGATCAGGTGCAGCAGGCGATGGAGCAAACCGCCACTGAATTTGGCGGCATTGATATTCTGGTGAACAATGCCAGTGCCATCAATTTGGCGGGCACTGAATCGGTTAGCATGAAAGGCTATGATTTAATGCACAATATCAATACGCGGGGCACTTTTTTGTGTTCGCAAAAAGCCATTCCATTTTTGCGCAAGGTAGATAACCCTCATGTGTTGAATTTGTCACCGCCACTGAACATGGAAGTGCGCTGGTTTCAAAATCACGTTGCCTACACCATGGCAAAATATGGTATGAGCATGTGTGTTTTGGGTATGCACAGTGAGTTCTCCCGCGATGGTATTGCCTTTAACGCACTCTGGCCGCGCACAGCCATTGCTACTGCAGCGGTGGCCAACCATCTGGGTGGTGATCTGATGATTGCCAAATCTAGGACTGTGGATATCATGGCAGATGCTGCCCACATCATTCTCACCAGAGACAGTCGCGAGCATTCCGGCAACTTTTATATTGATGATGAGGTGCTTGCCGCCGAGGGGATCACTGATTTTAACCAGTATCAGGTGGATAAAGATCTTGATATCACCGAATTGGCGCCGGACTTTTTTATCTAGAAAAGGGCTGATGTTGACTGTTTTTTGTAAACCCTAAATCTTCTTAGACATTATAAACTCTCTCAGCGGGTTTGAAGGTTGTGGCAATTTTCCATGGGGGTATTTTGATTGAGTTTATCTTTTCATATCAATTTTGATGGCTGTTGTGCCGCGGCTTTTCGATTTTATGAAAGCAACTTAGGTGGTGTGATTGGTTCTCTACTGGCCTATAGAGATTCACCTGCATCCGCCAGCGTACCTGACCATTGGCAAGAAAAAATCCTCCATGGCAATATTTCCATCGACCATATTGAACTCGCCGGGACTGACCTTAGCGCAGATGAGTATGAAAAACCTACGGGATTCTGTTTGTTGCTTAGGTTGCCATCCGAGGATAGGGTAAAGTCACTTTTCGAAGAGTTTAAACAACAGGGTGAGGTGATTTTGCCGCCGCAACAAACCTTTTGGTCTCCCTGCTACGCAATTGTTAATGATCGCTTCGGGGTGCCTTGGAAGTTCAACACTGTGGCTGAGTAAAATGGTTGTTTACAACTTTAACTTGGGGCCCCTCGACCATGAGTTGACCTACTCTGTTTCAGATATTCGTGGCATATTCAGTTTAGTTGAGGAGTCTATGCATTTTTTTATGCCTTGTTGCTACATAGAGGGAAAGTGAATTGCTTTATATTTTGAGTGGCACCTCGAGGTCCGGAAAGACGACGGTGGCCAGAAGATTTTTAACAAAGACCGGTATTCCGTACATGTCGGTTGATGCCATCATGATGGGATTTACCAACGGAATACCAGAGTACGGTATTCACGATAGGCTCTGGCCCAACGAGATTGCCGAAAAAATGTGGCCTTTCTTTAAAGCAATGTGTGACAACATGATTTGGGGAGAGGTGGATTACCTCCTTGAGGGCGAGGCGTTTTTACCCTGCCGACTGCGTGAGCTAGTCGATGACAACCCAAATAGGGTTCAAGTCGCTTTTATGGGCTATGCGGATGCAATTTTGGCGGAAAAGGTAAAAGACGTTAAACAACATAGCTCAGATATTGGAGATTGGCTTACAGATGAGCCGGACGATTATGTTGAGAGCCATGTCAAAAACATGATCGACTACAGCGCAATGATAAAAGCTCAGTGCTCCCAACATAGGGTGCCATATTTTGAAATGTCGACTAATTTTGAAGATTCTGTAAGTAATGTTTTAACTGGATTCGGAGTAGATGTGGCATAAGCTTAAAATGGTGGGCCCAGTAGGACTTGAACCTACGACCAATCGATTATGAGTCGACTGCTCTAACCAACTGAGCTATGGGCCCTCTTTTAAACTTGTCTTTTTGCGCCATGGCTGTGTTGCGCTTCACTACCCATTCAGTTACATACTTTATGTATGCGCCTTCATGGCTATCTCCCGCGCCTTGCCCTGAAGCAAAAATTCGGCATTTAAACCAAATGTATCTTGTCTTTTTGCGCCATGGCTGTGTTGAGCTTTACTACCCATTCAGTTACATACTTTATGTATGCGCCTTCTTGGCTATCTCCCGCGCCTTGCCCTGAAGCAAAAATTCGGCATTTAAACCAAATGTATCTTGTCTTTTTGCGCCATGGCTGTGTTGAGCTTTACTACCATGTCCACTTCGCCAGGCATTTAAACCGAAGTTTACCGACCGCGTCAATTGCTATTTGATTACTCATCAATAAAGCTGCGCAAATGATCTGATCGTGTCGGGTGGCGGAGCTTTCGGAGTGCCTTCGCCTCAATTTGACGGATACGCTCTCGAGTGACATCAAATTGTTTGCCCACTTCTTCCAAGGTATGGTCGGTGTTCATGTCGATGCCAAAACGCATTCGCAACACTTTTGCCTCTCGCGCGGTGAGACTGCCCAAAACACCTCTTGTGGAGTCAGTCAAGTTGTTCTTGGTCGCTTCATCAATGGGTTGCGCGATGGTGACATCTTCAATCAAGTCGCCAATACTGGCGTCCTCATCCTCCCCTATGGGTGTTTCCATGGAGATCGGTTCTTTAGCGATCTTCAACACTTTGCGAATCTTGTCCTCAGGCATTTCCATACGCTCAGCTAACTCTTCAGGAGACGGCTCTCTTCCCATTTCTTGCAACATCTGGCGCGAGATTCGATTGAGTTTGTTAATCGTTTCAATCATGTGTACCGGAATACGAATAGTACGCGCCTGATCAGCAATGGATCGAGTGATAGCCTGACGAATCCACCAAGTGGCATAGGTTGAGAACTTGTAACCACGTCTATATTCAAATTTATCCACGGCTTTCATTAAGCCAATATTTCCTTCCTGGATAAGATCCAAAAATTGCAGGCCACGGTTAGTATATTTTTTGGCAATGGAGATAACCAGTCGCAAGTTAGCTTCAACCATTTCCTTTTTTGCTCGGCGCGCCATAGCTTCGCCAATTGTCAGACGACGGTTGATGTCTTTGATCTGGAGAATCGATAATCCACTGTCAGCTTCAACCTGAGCCAGTTTTCGCTGAGATCGCAGAATCTCAACTTCCTGGTTAGCTATACCTTTAGAGTATTCTGCGTCAGATTCAACCAACGCACTGGTCCATTTCAGGTTCACTTCGTTGCCAGGGAAGGATTTTATAAATTCTTTGCGCGGCATTTTAGCGTAGCGAATACTGAGCTTCATGATGTTGCGTTCTTGGGCGCGAATTTTTTCTACCGCCGAACGAATGAGGCCCACCAGTGGGTCAAACTGACGAGGTGTAAGTTTGAGATACTTGAATAAGTCCCCGAGTTCCTGGATATTTCGCACCGATGCTTTGCTGTCGCGTCCATAGCGGGTGATGGATTTTTCCGTCTTCATTAGCTGGGCGCGAATATCTTCGAATCGTTCAGTGGCTTCTTCAGGATCCAGACCACCTTCATGTTCATCTTCATCTTCTTCGGTGTCGTCAACTTCTTCGCCGTTCGCAAGCTTCTCAGCTTCGGCGGCTTCGGCAGCCTGCTGCTGTGCGAGTGCGGATGGCACATGCTCCATCGGATTCAAATAGCCACTGATCAAATCAGTCAGCTTTTTCTCTCCAGCTACAACCTGATCCCATTCCTCGATGACAGCGGAGACGGTTGCAGGCCAATCTGATATTGCAGACATCAATTCTCGAGTGCCTTCTTCGATGCGTTTGGCGATCTCGATTTCGCCCTCGCGAGTGAGCAGCTCCACTGAACCCATTTCACGCATGTACATGCGCACCGGATCTGTGGTGCGATGTTGTTCCGACTCAACTGACGCAAGCGCTGCAGCCGCTTCGGCAGCCGCTACCTCGTCCGGTGTATTATCTCCAGACATCATCAGTAAGGTCTCCGCATCGGGTGCGGTTTCAAAGACGGTAATACCCATGTCGTTGATCATCTGTATGATATCTTCAACCTGTTCGGGATCAGCGATATCCTCTGGTAGGTGATCGTTCACTTCAGAGTAGGTTAGATAGCCTTGTTCACGGCCTTTGGCGATCAGGTCTTTAATGCCTGATTGTTGCTTGTCGTTGCTTTCACTCATAGGGCAATCTTTGGTCGTTAGGGGTTAAAAAATAGCGCGCAATTATAGCCGATAAAAACCTGCTTGTCTCAGGGAAATATGACATTCTTTTGCATACTTAACTATTGTTAGTTTAGATCACAAGCCGTTGTTTTATCTTGGTTTTTAAGCTACTGGAATGTTTATCATCTGGAAGTTGAAGCCGCAACCTATGTAATTGCTTAATTTGTCGCTCGTCTAGGATTTCGTGTTGCAGTAAATGCTCGACTTTATCCACTGTGGGTAGTGATTCGAAAGCCTGATTAATGACGTGGTTCAGTGCGTCGGAAAACTCTTGGTGGTCGTCACGTCCGGTACCCACAGGCGGATGGTAAAGCTCGCTGGCAGCAAGGCTTTGTAGAAGTTTGGTCTCCTCATGATTACCATGGGTGCCGAGCCAGTAGGCAAATATATGTGCGGGCTTATAGTGTGGATTTTTCTTTGCCACATCGAGCACTCGCAGAAACAAGTGCGTATCTGGATCAGTTGATTGCTTCAAAAAGCTCAAGTCTTCCACTGATTCTGCTAAAGCAGGATGATTGAGAAGCAACGCAGTGATGAATTTTGTTGGGCTTAGACGTATTTTTGAAGTGCGCTCGTGCTCCAAGATGCCGTAATCTTCTGTGACTGACGCATCAGTGTATTCAGGGTAATTATAGTCGTCTGAGCGTTGTTCAGTACTAATGTGACTGCTGTAAGTTTCAGTGGCTCCATGCTCTGTTGACGCTGCTGATCGTTGCTGTGGAGAGACGTGGGCCGCAACATAAGTGCTCAAACTATCCGCTGAGATACCGGTTTTTCGAGCCAGTTCCTCGAGCATGAGCTGACGAAAAACACCTTGGGGTATGCGGTTAATTTGTGGCGCACATACTTTGCTTAGGCGCGCCTTGCCGTCCGCCGTAGAACTGTCGATTCCATCACTGAAGTGATGGAAGAAAAACTCTGAGAGTGGTTGAGATTTTCCTATCTGTTCGCTAAAACCTTCCTGACCCAGTTCTCTCACCAAACTGTCTGGATCTTCGCCATCAGGGAGAAACAAGAATTTGGCCGATCGACCGTCACTCATTTCGGGTAATGCTACTTCGAGGGATCTTGCTGCTGCGCGTCGACCGGCGTTATCACCGTCGAAGCAAAAGATGATCTCCGATGTGTAGCGAAACAGTTTTTGCAGGTGACTGTCAGTCATTGCGGTACCCAGTGTTGCCACCGCATTGGAGATGCCGAATTGTGCCAGAGCAATCACATCCATGTAGCCTTCAACCATAATCAAATAGGATATTTCTTTAAGAGCCTGGCGTGCCTCGTAGAGCCCGTAAAGTTCACGGCCTTTGTGGAATACGGGTGTCTCGGGAGAGTTGAGATACTTCGGTGTACTGTTATCGAGAACTCGGCCACCGAAGCCTAGGGTGCGGCCACGCTGATCACGAATAGGGAACATTATTCGATGACGAAAGCGATCGTATTGTTTTTTTTCCTCAGGCTTTACAATTGACATCCCTGACTGTTCTAGCAATTGCTGTTTACTGGACTCATCACCGATGTGTTTCAGCAGGTTGTCCCAACCGGCGGGAGCAAACCCGATGCCAAATTTCGCCGCTATTTTCCCACTCAGACCCCGATTTTTAAGGTAACTGATGGCCGATTGAGCATCAGGATGGCTTCGCAATTGTTGTCGATAGTATCGATCAGACGCATGGAGGATAGAAAAAATATTGTCTCTCTGCTTGACAACTTTCTGATCCTGCGTCGCTTCCCGCGGAATTTCAAGTCCTACATTTTTGGCTAACATTTCGATGGCTGGAATGAAGTCAACCCTATCGTATTCCATGATGAAGCCCAGGGCATTTCCGCCAGCCCCACAACCGAAGCAATAGTAGAACTGTTTATCTTGCGCGACGGTAAAAGACGGGCTCTTTTCTTCGTGGAAGGGGCAGCATGCCTTATAGTTCTTGCCTGCTTTTTTCAGTGGTACACGGCTGTTAATGATATCGACAATGTCGACACGATCGAGAAGGTCATCAATAAATGTTTGTGGAATTAAACCAGCCATTGCATCAACAGATTATAATCAGAGCGTTCTCTTAGTGTACGGATTTCCCTGACGAATGGAACGGGTTTAGCGATTTAGCGCAGTTTTCACCAGTCCGCTCACCGCGCCACCATCGGCGCGACCTTGAATTTGTGGTTTAAGGATACCCATGACCTTGCCCATATCACGCATTGATTCAGCACCAGATTGTTCAATAGCACTGTCGATCAGTGCATTAATTTCATCATTTGTAAGCGCAGTTGGGAGGAATTCTTGAATGACATTGATTTCATTGCTTTCAATTTCAGCCAATTCGCTTCGACCAGCGGCTTCGTACTGAGAGATAGAGTCTCTGCGCTGTTTCGCCATTTTGTCCAAGATTGAGAGTAGTCTTTCATCAGAAATAGTAATTCGCTCGTCAACTTCTACGCGTTTGACCTCCGCAAGGATAAGACGAATAGCACCAAGTCGTGGCTTGTCCTTGGCACGCATTGCCTCTTTCATTGCTTCTGTGAGTGAATTTTTTAGTGACATGATCTTCTCCGAACGTGTGTCAAAGGAACCTATAAACACAAAAAGCGCCCTCGAGGCGCTCTTTCATGCACAATTTCTCCGCGGCCTTGTCGGCCTTAGATTAATACAGTCGTGTAAACTTGCGTGATTCGCGAGATACTTTTTTCTGGTTGCGCTTCACTGCGGCGGCAGCTTTGCGTTTGCGCACCCATGTGGGCTTTTCGTAAAATTCACAGCTGCGAACTTTAGCCAACACACCTGCTTTTTCACAAGAGCGCTTGAATCGACGGAGAGCTACGTCAAACGGCTCGTTTTCTTTAATACGTACACTTGGCATCTATATTTGATCCTGTTGTGATGTTACCTGTTTGCAGGTGACAAGAGACGACCCACAATCTAAGGGCGCGTAGTCTATACAGTTCGTCGAATTGTTGCAAAGTTTTTTCGTGTTTCGGGCTGTTTTAATGCGAAATTGAAGATAAAATTCCATCACTTTGTTGCGGTTTTGACCCTGTAATCAATAACTGTTGTTATAATCGTTCAATCCTATTAACTGATTAACCTTTGGCAGCCACGTTTATGCTTGTTTTAGGAATTGAAACCTCATGCGATGAGACGGGTTTAGCGATTTACCATAGCGATCGCGGTCTGTTAGCACATAGGCTTTACTCGCAAGTCAAAATGCATGCTAAATTTGGCGGTGTCGTTCCTGAGCTCGCATCCAGAGATCATATAAGGAAAATATTACCTCTGCTTGACCAAGTGCTGTTGGCGGCTGAAGTGGATAAAACCCAACTTGACGCCATTGCATATACCGCTGGACCGGGACTGATGGGCGCTCTGATGGTGGGAGGTGCCACAGCCACTGCCTTGGGCTTATCGCTGGGGATCCCAGTGTTGGGTGTGCATCACATGGAAGCTCATTTGCTGGCTCCCATGTTAGAAAAAACGCCGCCTAGTTTTCCCTTTGTCGCTTTGTTGGTATCCGGTGGTCATACTCAGTTGGTGGCAGTCGATGGGATTGGTGACTACAGACTGCTGGGCGAATCGTTGGATGACGCCGCCGGAGAGGCATTTGACAAGACCGCGAAAATGCTTGACTTGGACTATCCCGGTGGTCCGATTCTCGCTGCGATGGCAGAGCGAGGAGATATTCAGCGTTTCTCATTTCCTCGACCGATGACGGATCGTCCGGGACTTGATTTCAGTTTTTCTGGTCTGAAAACACACACCAGAAATTTGATACATGAGCACCGAGGCAACCATGTATTGCCGGATGAGAAGACGATTCTGGATATATGTGCCGGTTTTCAGGAAGCGGTGGTGGATACACTGGTGATTAAATGTCGACGAGCAATAAAGGCGACGGGGATGAAAACCTTGGTTATTGCCGGTGGTGTCTCGGCGAACACGCGGCTGCGTCACAAATTGGAAGTCGCCTTGGCAGAGGAGAGCGCCGATGTTTTTTATGCAAGACACGAATTTTGTACTGACAACGGTGCGATGATTGCATACGCTGGATGCCAAAGGTTGATGGCTGGCGAGCACAGTGGCTTTTCTATTGATACTGTGCCCCGTTGGCCACTGGAGCAACTTGGCGTACCATCGGCGACGAATTGATTACGGAATCAACCCATGGACATTGTTTATATACGAGATTTGCGCATAGAAACCATCATCGGTATCTATGACTGGGAGCGAGAGGTGAAGCAAACTGTTAGCCTCGACTTAGAAATGGCGCATGATATCCGTCGAGCCGCCGAAACTGACGATATTGCCCATGCTCTCAACTATAAGTCGATTGCCAAACGACTGATTAGCTTTATCGAGAAGAGTGAATTCTTGTTGGTCGAACGTATGGCAGAGGAGGTTGCTAACATCGTTCGTGAGGAGTTCTCCGTGCCGTGGGTAAGGCTTCGAGTGAGCAAGCCTGGTGCGTTGCGTGGATCCAAGGATGTGGGTATTTTGATTGAGCGGGGGGAGCGTTGCTAGTGGCGCGAATCTATCTTAGTCTTGGCAGTAATATCGATCGAGAGGTGCGTCTTACAATCGCCTTGGATGCTTTGCATAGGCTTTTTGGGGACTTAATTTTATCGCCTGTTTACGAGAGCGATTCCGTGGGTTTTGAAGGAGATAGTTTCTACAATTTAGTAGTGGGAATTGACACAGAGGAGTCAATAAGGGAAGTTTCCTCAAAACTGAAAAAAATAGAGGATGACAATGGCCGTGATCGCACTGCACCGCGCTTTGGGCCGCGAAGTTTAGATATTGATATTCTCACGATGGACGACTTCTGTGGCGAGCAAGACGGCATCACTCTGCCTAGAGAAGAGGTGTTGGAAAATGCTTTTGTGCTTCTGCCACTGTCAGATGTGGCTCCCGACGTTGTTCATCCGGTCACTGGTTTTACCTTTGCCGAACACTGGAAAAAGTATGATCAAGCCAAACAGCGGTTGTGGCGAGTAGATTTTGTCTGGCCTAATCAGTCGATCAGTTGAATTGCTACAAACATGTTGAGCTACCGCCATCGACTGCGATGGTCTGACCGGTCATGTAGGTCGCTTGCGCCGCCAAAAAAAATACTGTTTCAGCGATGTCTCTCTCCGTTCCCAAGCGCGCCATGGGTACCTTGCCGAGCACTGATGCTTGTTTCTCTGTATCATCGAGCTCGTGCTCGGGCCACAAAATGGCGCCAGGAGCTACACTGTTGACTCGAACCTCAGGGGCGAGTTCTATGGCTAGGGTCTTTGTCATAGCAATGTTGCCGGCCTTGGCGATTGAATAGATTGGGTGATTTTGCAATGCCTGACGAGCATGCATGTCAGAGATGTTAATTACACTGCCGTTAGACTGAGTTAACATAGGCGCTAACCGTTGCGCCAAGAAGAAAGGACCTTTTAGGTTACTGTTAATTAAATCGTTCCACTGTTCGTCGTCACAATGAGCCAGCGGCGTGGGATAAAAACTGGATGCATTGTTGACCAAAACATCGAGTCGGCCCAAAGAATGCACTAATTCGACAATCTTTTCACTACCTTGCCCATCATTTAGGTCACTCTGGATTAACAGGCAACTGTCAGCCCGGAAGGCGTTTAGCTGGTTACACAGGTTGTCTGCTTCGACGGCTGAGCGATTGTAGTGGACAATGATGTCAAAACCTTGAGCATGAAATAGTCTAGCGATCTCAGCTCCAATGCGGCGTGCGGCCCCGGTAATCAGAACCAAGGGTTTGGTTTGTAGTTCGGGCATAGGATGTCCTCTAGTGTAAGTAATTGCGTTTAAAGGTTTCCAGAGCATCAATACGCCTCTGGGCCAAAGCTGTGCCGATATCGGCTCCCTGCAGCCCCCCCTGTAGAATCTCTTGTATATCGACATTCATTGCGGCAGTTCTCGCAGCTTTCAGGTACGCAAAAGGTGCATAGTCCCGATCTTCTAGTCCCTTCCGACCCTTTGCATCAGCCATACAACAAAGCAAGAATTGGTCTAGTTTGTTCTCGGTTTTTAACGCGCCAATTTTGGTCAAAAGCTTAAGTAAGTGTGTTGCACTTAAATTTAATGATTTATGGCAGATTAAATGATACTCGGTGACCAACAGAGCTAGTTGGCGATGCTGATTAGGAACCTTTAATCGGTTGCAGAGTTGCGTCACCAGTGGTAATCCGGCGGCCTCATGCCCGGTATGCCTGGGTAATATTTCCTTGGGAGTCAATGCTTTGCCTAAGTCGTGAACCAGCACTGAAAATCGAATGGCGGCATCGTCTGACAATTTCGCTGACTGCTGCAATGCCATTAGTGTGTGAATCCCTGTATCGATCTCGGGATGGAAATCAGCGCGCTGCTCGACACCGAAAAGTGCATCGATTTCTGGTAACAGTTGACACAATGCCTCGCAGTCGCGCAAAACTGTGATGAATACATCTGGTGAGCGCTCGCAAAGGGCTCGCTCCGTTTCCTTCCAAACACGTTCAGCAACCAATGCAGAAAGTTCACCGCTCTTAGAGATAGTAGTCATCAAGCGTAAAGTGTCAGGTGCGATAGTAAAGCCTAGATGAGAATATCTCGCTGCAAAGCGCGCGACACGGAGAACCCGCAATGGGTCCTCTTGAAAAGCAGGTGATACATGGCGCAAAATTTTTCGTTCAAGGTCAGCCATGCCTCCATAAGGGTCAATCACTTCTCCATTGGCGTCTTCGGCCATGGCATTTATGGTCAAATCACGACGGATAAGATCGTCTTCTAGACTGATTGATGGGTCGGTGTGAAATGTAAACCCTTTATAACCAGATCCCGACTTTCTCTCAGTCCGCGCTAATGCGTATTCCTCGCCTGTTTTTGGATGGATAAACACCGGAAAGTCATGACCGACGGGGCGATATCCCAGTGTTTCCATTTCCTCGGGACAGGCACCAACCACCACCCAATCAGTTTCATTACTGGGATAGTTCAATAAGCTGTCTCGAACAGCTCCGCCGACCCGATAAATACGCATAAAGCTTTATCCTAAAAACCAATATTGTAAGCGGCAATAACCAAGACCACAAACAAACACTTGATGATACGTATTTGGATTAAAAAATCGGCTATTTGATAGATCCAGAAGACAATTTATTTTGTATAAGTGAAGGACTTTCAACGGATATAACGAGGCTTTTTAAGTAGCTAAACTGACATAAAAAAGTGCTAATCTGCGGTGAATTGGGTGGCAATTAGAGCTGATTCCGCATTACAAACAATTGTTCTATCTAAGTTAACAGCTAATTTTGTTAGGATTAAATATATGGGTGATGAGTTTGATTCTGATGACGATTTTACGTCGCAAGGTGAACCTGAAGATATGTTGCAGTCTGGAACGCACGGAGCCGAGGGCGAGCCAAGCAACAAGCAGGTTAAACATAAGTGTGATACAAGGCGCCGTTTAGAAATCAAGTTGGAAGAACGGCGATTGGAAAAGCAGGTTCAAGACTACCATTTTGACGAAGATCTTGATGATGATTTTCACTGATTGACCCTGTTTAACCCAAAACGTGCGAAACAGAACATTTAGGTTTGGAAGTTTGGCATAATAACCGACCTTAGTTATGTATTTGAGGCCGTATGAGGCTTAACAAACCACTCCTGTCAGTCAGGGACATCGTTTTTGTCCGCGATCACGAGACCGTTCTTGATAAAATTAATTTTGAACTGCAAAGTGGGGATGTTTTGCAGGTTCAGGGTGCCAATGGCAGTGGTAAGACGACCCTTCTGAGGATCTTGACTACCGCGTTGAGACCTACATCGGGAGACATTTTATATTCCGGACAATTGGTGTCGCAATGCCGATTTAACTACTTATCCAGAATCTTATTTTTAGGCCATCAGACAGGCGTTAAACTGTCGCTGTCCGTGGCGCAAAATTTGGCTTGGATGAGTGGCCAGAATAGTGCCGCCGATCGCTTTGCGGAGGCCTTAAAGGTGGCAGCCCTGACTGATTATGCGAGGGTGGCTTGCCAAAAACTATCTGCCGGACAGCAACGGCGTGTGGCTCTGGCGCAATTGTTATTGTCCGAGGCAGACATCTGGTATCTCGACGAACCCTACACGGCTTTGGACAAAGAAGGGGTGGAGATGGTGAACAAATGTATGGATTTGCACCGCAAACGTGGCGGGGCTGTGGTTCTGTCCACTCATCAAAAAGTGACTATGGATTCTCTGCGCACCTTCTCTCTTATGTCTCCAGTGCTCGGAGCTAACGGTTGATGGGTACTCCTCATGCTTATGGCTTTTGGGCTTATTTGCTCAGAGATTTGTCACTGGCTAACCACCGTCGAGGCGAAGTAGCCAGCCCATTGGTGTTCTTGTTGATGGCAACCACGTTTATTCCCCTCGGCATTGGTCCTCAGTCCGAGCTGTTGTCATCTATAGCCCCGGGGATTATTTGGGTATTGGCTTTGTTGACAACGCTATTGTCAGTTGAGGGACTGTTCTCTAGAGATTATCATGATGGATCATTGGAGCAAATGCTGATAAGCCCCCAAATCCTGGTAATGCCGGTGTTGGGTAAGGTGACGGCTCACTGGGTTGTTACGGGATTGCCTTTGACATTGTTTTCGCCATTCCTAGGTTTACTGCTTTCCCTTCCCAGTGACGGTTATCTGCCACTGGCAGTGGGTCTCGCGCTTGGAACTGGATGTTTGAGTCTGCTGGCATCCGTGGGAGCGGCTTTAACGGTAACCTTGCAACAGAGTGCACTGTTATTAACCTTGATTGTTATGCCTTTATACATGCCTGTGATTATTTTCGGTAGTTCCGTGGCTCAATACGGCGTCGATGGTCTCAACTGGATGGAGCCTCTTGCGGCACTTGGCGCTATGCTGGCGCTGATGCTCGCTCTCTGCCCGCTGGCCGTGGCAGGTATTTTACGGCTGACAACAATAAATTAAAACGTGGATATAACGCAATGAACTGGACATGGTTTTATCGAATGGGGTCGCCGAAATGGTTTTATCAAACCACCAGCAAAATGTTACCAATTTTGCTTGCGGTCACTGCAAGCCTGCTGCTAGTGGGCCTGGTCTGGGGTTTGGGATTTGCGCCTCAGGATGCCAAGCAAGGGAATAGTTTTCGTATCATATATCTTCATGTTCCCGCATCATTGTTGGCTTTAGCTGGCTATTTCTTGATGGCAATTGCTGGTGCAATCGGGCTGATATGGAGAATGAAGTTATCTTACATGGTAATGAAGTGCGCGGCACCCCTTGGAGCGGTGCTGACCTTCATTGCACTGTTTACCGGTGCAGTTTGGGGCAAGCCAACCTGGGGCAGCTACTGGGTCTGGGATGCACGAGTAACCTCAATGCTGATTTTACTCTTTCTCTATTTGGGTGTGTTAGCGTTGGGGTCAGCTTTTCAGAGCCAAGATGTGGCCAATAAAGCGAGTGCTATTTTGGCTTTGGTGGGAACAGTCAATATCCCCATTATCTATAAGTCCGTAGATTGGTGGTTTACACTGCACCAACCGTCCACAATAAAGTTCACAGAGGCGCCGTCTATGCATCCTGATATGTTTCATCCGCTCTTGGTGATGATTCTTGGTTTTTATTGTTTTTATGCTGTTGCCTTGTGTTTGGCGGTGCGTGTGGAGATACTTAACCGTGAACGACGCAGTCAGTGGGTGCGGGATGTGATTGGTCAGGCAGATAAGGGTAATAGAGGTGTTTTTCGGTGATTTTTCAATTTGACAGTATCCAACAGATGATCGAAATGGATGGGCACGGAGCTTATGTGTGGACGGCGGTGGTTGTGTCACTACTGGCGATGTTGTTTCTCGTGCTGAAACCAGTGATTTCGCGCAGGGCTGTTGTTGAGGAAATTTTTGTTGAGCTGGAACGAGAGCAACGGCTGAAAACTAACCAGAGCGAGATTGGCTAATGCACCCTGCGCGAAAACAACGGCTACAGGTGGTCGGTTTAATTGTCACTGCCGGTGCAATAGCTGCTGCGCTCGTCATTTATATGCTCGGGCAAAATGCCAACTTTTTTTACACACCTTCTCAGGTGAGCTCGGGGGAGGCACCCGTTGGCATATTTATCCGTGCCGGAGGCATGGTTGTCAATGACAGTCTAGTGCGACAACCGGACTCTCTTGAGGCAACGTTTAAGGTTACTGATGGCAGTGCTGACTTGACCATACGTTACGCCGGTATATTACCGGACCTATTTGCTGAAGGTGAAGCCGCGATCGCTGCAGGGAAGGTGGATTCGGCAGGTGTACTGCAGGCGACAGAAGTATTGGCGAAACATGACGAAAACTACACGCCTCCTGAGGTTGCAGACGCTATGGATGCAGCTCATCGCGCCCAACAGCAGTCTGAGGCTGTCTTGTGATGAATCCAGAACTTGGTCAGATTGCTCTTATAATTGCTTTGATGTTGTCCACTTTTCAGGCATTTGTGCCAATGGTTGGCTCTTTTGTCGGTGCTCCCGCTTGGATGAAATTGGGACAATCAATGGCTTTAGGTCAGTTTGTTTTTGCCGGAGTGGCGTTTACCTGCTTGTCCTGGGCGTTTGTGACCAATGACTTCTCAGTCGCTTACGTTGCTAATAATTCAAATACATTGTTGCCATTGCATTATAAGTTGAGCGCGGTTTGGGGTGCTCATGAGGGCTCTCTGTTACTGTGGGTGCTTATTCTTGCGGGATGGTCAGCAATGGTGGCTATTCGAAGTGATCAAATGCCTCCCGTGTTCACCGCCCGTGTACTCTCTGTGCTGGGCTTCATCTCAGTGGGATTTTTACTTTTTTTACTGCTCACATCTAATCCATTTGAACGAATCTTACCCATAATTCCTGCCCAGGGCAGTGATCTTAATCCGTTGCTGCAAGACATCGGGCTCATCCTTCATCCACCAATGCTGTATATGGGTTATGTTGGATTTGCAGTGCCCTTTGCTTTCGCAATATCCGCTTTGATTGGAGGTCAGTTCGACAGTGCTTGGGCTCGTTGGTGTCGACCCTGGATCAATGTTTCATGGGTTTTTCTCACCATTGGTATTTGTCTGGGGAGTTGGTGGGCCTACTATGAGTTGGGTTGGGGCGGTTGGTGGTTCTGGGATCCGGTTGAGAATGCTTCATTTATGCCCTGGCTGGTGGGCACTGCACTGGTGCACAGTGTGGCTGCAACCGAAAAGCGCGGTGTTTTTAGAAGCTGGACACTGCTGTTGGCTATTTTTGCGTTTTCACTGAGTCTTCTGGGGGCCTTTCTGGTGCGTTCGGGCATTCTTACCTCGGTGCATGCATTTGCCAGCGACCCAGAGCGCGGGGTGTACATTTTAGCATTTTTAGTTATTGTTATCGGGGGCTCATTGTTGTTGTTTGCGTTGCGTGGTCCGCAGTTGGCCTCTAGCGCCAAATACAGCTTCTGGTCGCGAGAGGCTATGTTGTTGATTAACAATGTGCTGCTGGTAAGTTCGATGTCGATGATTTTAATTGGTACCCTGTACCCTTTGGTTGCTGACGTTTTGGGCTTTGGAAAGATCTCTGTCGGGCCACCTTATTTTGATTTCTTTTTTGTTCCCATCACAGCGATGATGATGATTTTTCTCGGCATTGCAATGTTTACTCGATGGCGCTCAACGGAGACTGCGCTGTTGCTTAGAAAAGGTGCGGCACCGATGTTTTTCAGTGCCCTTCTAGCGCTAGTTCTTCCCATTGTTATGGCGGGGGAATTATCGTGGAAGACCTATTCAATCAGCGCTGTCATCACCCTGTTTCTATCGCTATGGGTGATCAGCATGACGCTGGAGGATATATTGTTAAAATATTTCCGACAGAGCCTGCCTTGGCGCAGTTTTTCAGCCAGTTATTGGGGAATGGTGACTGCACATATTGGCTTGGCTACCTGTGTTCTCGGCGTGGGCTTAAGTAGTAGCTATGATCTGCAAAGAGACTTGCGAATGGCACCCGGTGATAGCGCAGATCTTGGTTCATACCAATTCCGTTTTGTGGGTGTTGAGTCAGTAGATGGGCCTAATTTTGTTGCTTACAGAGGAGCCGTTGAGGTGATGTCTCAAGGAGATATAATTGCCAGTCTGTACCCGGAGAAGCGGAACTATCGTGCTGGTGGTCAAATCATGACAGAGGCAGCAATCGACGCCAAGCTGCATCGAGATATCTATGTGTCTCTTGCTGAGCCTCTCGCCGATGACGCGTGGGCTTTGCGATTGCAAATAAAACCCTTTGTTCGATTGATCTGGTTGGGTGCTCTATTTGTTGCCTTGGGCGGAACTGTTGCAGCTATGGACAAGCGTTATCGGCGCAAGCGACGGTCTGAAAAAGCAGGGTTGGAGGAGCTGGTGGTCAATGGGTAGACTGACGCTGTTCCTGCCGGTGGTTTTTTTTATCGGCTTGACCATCATCTTGCTGTTCGGTTTGGATAAGAACCCAACAGACTTGCCCTCAGCCCTCGTGGGTGAGCCTTTTCCAGAGTTTGATCTTTTCTATCTAAAGTCGGAACAAGACAAAGTGGATCGTTCCGAGCTACTTGGGGAGGCGACATTAGTTAATGTGTGGGCCACTTGGTGCTATGCGTGCCGCATTGAACATGCAATGCTAAACCAATTGTCTGAGCAAGGAGTTAGGGTTGTCGGATTGAATTACAAGGACAAACGGCAAGATGCGTTGCAATGGCTACAGCAGCGCGGAGACCCCTACGAGTTTTCAGTGTTTGACGTAGATGGTCTTCTTGGTATTGATCTGGGGGTCTACGGAGCACCGGAAACCTTTCTTCTAGACGCTGAGGGCGTGATTCATCATCGCCGAGTCGGCGTTATTGATGAGCGTGTCTGGGCTGCTGAATTTGCCCAGGTGTATCAACAACTACGGGCAGATAAGTGATGCGATCTTTACTGCCGATAGTGCTTATTTTGATCAGTGCTGGACTAAACGCCGCTGTCAGCGATGTTGTGGAGTTCTCAGACCCCTCCTATTCGGAGAGATATCATACTCTAATTACTCAGCTACGTTGTCCCAAGTGTCAAAATCAGAATTTGGCCGACTCAGATGCGCCTATATCTCGAGATTTACGGTTGCAGGTTCAGCGGTTGTTAGAGGAGGGACTCTCCAATGAGGAGATAAGGCAGTATCTCGCCGATAGATATTCAGCCTTCATTCTCTACCAGCCCGAGGTTAATTCCACTACCTATATGCTGTGGTCTTCCCCTCTTCTTGTTCTGTTTGTGGGGCTCTTTGTGGTAATGCGCTTGACTAAAGGAGCCTCAGTAAGAGATAGATTGGATACTCCGGTAGTGGATCAAAAGCGATTGAAATCACTTTTGGATAACGGAGACAGTCAAGGGTGATTATCTGGTTTGGTTTGCTGATAACAGTTGCCTCGATCTTTATTCTGTATCCGTTTTATGGCGTGCTCAAGGATCTGCCATCGACGTCTGGCAATAATATTTTACGACAGGCTAACATTGACTCTTATCGTGAGCAATTACGAGCGTTTGATTTGCAGCTTGAGCGCGAGGAAATATCTAAGGTCGAGCATCAGCACCTAAGGAGTCATGCTCAAAGTCTGCTGCTAGCCAATACAGAGAATAGCGCTGACTCAGCCACTGAACGGCGTAATGCGGGCCTCTGGATGACTCCAGTGCTGTTGCTGTTTCTGCCTCTTTTCACCTTTCTGATTTATCAGGAAGTTGGCAGTTCAGATGATCAAGATATAGCAGATATGCTGCGGGCTCAGGTTCAGAGTAATGAAGGGGGACTTTCCCAAGAGTTGATTTCTGCTCTGCAGCAGCGGGTAAAAAAGCGTCCCGACAACATTGTCTATTGGGCGATGCTTGCCCAAGCTGCAATTGATAAAAATGATATTGCAACGGCCAACCGATACTACGCAGAGGCTTTACTCACTGCTCCCAGTGATAGCTTTCTTTTGGCTCAGTATGCGGAATCGCTTTTCCTAGTTGATAACAGTCAGTTCACACCACGGGTGGCATCTGCTGTTGATCGTGCCTACATTGCTGATGCCAACAATGCTACTGTGTTGGGCTTGAAGGGGATAGAGGCCTTTGGTGCTCAAGATTTAGGCAAGGCGATAACCTTCTGGCGACAGGCTCAGAGAAACCTTGAAGTCAACAGCGTTGTCTATCAGGGGCTGCAGTCTGGTATTGATAGAGCTGTCGCAATGATGGCGGACAATGAGGGGAAGACATTACCGGTTTTAATAACCATTGATTTAAGTGCGGATACGTCTATCTCTGCGCAGCCTGCACAGTCTGTATTTGTCGCAGTCCTCTCTGCCGATGGTCCGCCTATTCCGCTGGCAGCGATAAAATTTCCGTTCTCACATTTGCCCAAAGTGGTCAAGATGACTGATGCTGACACTTTGATTGACGGGCGCTTGTTGTCGAGTGCTTCAGAGGTTAGGCTGATAGCAAGGCTTTCGGCCACTGGATCTGCCACCCCTCAGCCCGGAGACTGGGAGGCCTCAAGTGAAGTATTTACTTTGTCTTCAGAAGGCCTTCGCACCAGTATGGTGATTAATCGATTACGTCAATAGAAGAAGCTTATCTTTTGGCTGCTACTGGGCTGACAAATTGCCAGATTTAGTGTTTTTTGTCGGACTGATAATGTGTAAACTATCACCGCAGGGTCCCTCGCTAGTGCTTGGGTGAGAAAAAATGTCCAAATTGGCTATCTATGCGACTTAAATCAATTAAATTGTCGGGTTTCAAGTCCTTTGTCGACCCCACCAATGTTAAATTTCCCAGTAATCTCTCTGCAGTAGTGGGTCCCAACGGCTGTGGTAAGTCTAATGTCATTGATGCTGTTCGTTGGGTAATGGGGGAGAGTTCGGCAAAAAATTTGCGCGGCGACTCCATGTCAGATGTGATTTTTAATGGCTCTGGGGGTAGAAAGCCCGTCGGCCAAGCCTCTGTGGAGTTGGTTTTTGATAACACCGAGCAGCGTATAGTCGGTGAGTATGCAGCTTATAATGAAATTGGTATTCGTCGCAAAGTGACTCGCGACGGTCAGTCTAGCTATTATCTCAATGGCAATAAATGTCGGCGAAGAGATATCACTGATATTTTTCTTGGCACTGGTCTGGGCCCCAGAAGTTACGCGATTATAGAGCAGGGGATGATTTCGCGACTGATCGAATCTAAACCTGATGAGTTGCGCGTTTATATTGAAGAAGCTGCTGGTATCTCCAAGTATAAAGAGAGGCGTCGCGAGACTGAGAGTCGAATGCAGCGGACGGTCGAAAATTTGGAGCGACTCACCGATATTCGTGATGAACTGGGTCGGCAGCTAAACAGACTTGAGCGACAAGCAAAAGCCGCTGAGAAATATGCGGAATATAAAAAACAAGAGCGGCAGCTCAATGTCGAACTACTGACGCTGAAATGGCGTGCTTACAATATACGAGCGACCGATCTTAAAGCCGTGATTGGTGAGTTAGAAGTATCCAAAGAAAAGATCATTAGCCAAAGAAGTCATTGCGACACGCTGATTGAAAAGTTGAGATCGGAATTTGTTGACCAGAGTGATGTATTTAATACCGTTCAGGCAAATTTTTACCAAGTGGGAGGTGAAGTTAGTCGTATTGAACAGGCAATAGAACATGCGCGACAACGCGCTCAAGATATTGATCGGGAAATCCATCAGACCGAGGAAAATTACAGAGAAACCGCACAACAACTAGCTGCTGATAAGCAAAAGATTCTTGGATGGCGCGCAGAGTACAGTGAATTAGAACCCTCTCTTCAGGAAGGCGACGAAAAGGCCAACATCTGCAGTCAAGCCTTTGATCAGGCAGCAGAGCAGATGAGTCAGTGGCAGCAACAATGGGATGATTTCAATCAGAGGGCCGCTACGCCAAAACAAGAGGCCGAGGTGCAGCAGTCACGAATTCAGTATCTTGAGCAATTGATGCGCCGTCTGGGTGAGAGGCAGGCAGACTTGCAGGCGGAGGCGAGTAGTTTTCAAGCGAGCCCAGCTGAGCACGAGTTGACTGCAATCGAGAAGTTACTTGAGTCAGCCGAATTATCCCGCTCACGTCTTGAGCAAGAGCAACAGGAAAATGATCGGACTGTTGTTGAGCTGCGTGATGAGTCACAGAGGGTTGATGTTGAATTCGATCAGCTTAGAAGCCGTCAGCAGACATTGCAGGGTCGGCAGGCTTCACTTCAAGCCCTGCAGCAGGCAGCTATGGGTGATGATACTGAGAAGCAATGGTTGGCGGATATGGGGCTGGATAAAAACCCTCGCTTAATAGATCAAGTAAAACCGGCAATTGGATGGGAAACTGCAGTGGAAACGGTGCTTGGTAGTTATCTGCAAGCGATCTCCGTCACTGATATGCAGAGCTCGGTAAATTTGATGAAAAGCTTCACTCAAGGAGAATTGTTGTTTGTCAGTTCTGAGCATACTCAGCAGCCGACAGGCAGGCACGAGGGCAAGTGGCTCTCTGATTTTGTCGAAGGCGCTGAAGGCGTACCCCTGTTGTCTAACGTGTATGTGTCTGATTCTTTGGCGGGTGCTTTAGCACTCCAATCTCAGCTGAGCGATCATCAATCGGTGATAACCCCCGATGGTATTTGGCTAGGCCCCAACTGGGCGCGGGTTGCTCGCGATAAGGATGCCACTGCCGGAATGCTGCAACGAAAGCAGGAACTTGTGGAGATTGAGCAGCAACTAAACACGCTAGTGACTTCGATTAATGATCTGGAAAATCGCAGAGCAAATTATGACGTTCAACTTCGAGCCCGAGAGGAACAACGTCAAGATATTGCCGCTAGGATTGAGAAACAGCAGCGCGAGTATGCCGAATTACGCTCGAAGGGTAGCGGATTCCAGGTTCAAATTGAACAGTTCAAAGCACGTAAGGCGAGAGCTGAGTCTGAACTTGAGACAGTTAATGAGCAGGCTCAGACCGAGCAGGAGAATTTAAATGATGCAAGGTCTGTCTTACAGGCCTCTATAGAGAAAATGCAGACCGATATGCTGCAGCAAGATTCCCTGCTCAAACAGCGAGATCATTTGCGAGAGATCTTGAATGCAGCAAGGCAGGAAGCTGATCAAGCCAGAGACGCTCTTCAACAATTGGCGCTTCGAGAGAGTTCCCTGGGAGCCCAAATATCCTCGATTGACGAGGCGATTTCGCGCTTAGAACCTCAGCTAGAGAGGCTGGACCATAGGCGCCAAGAACTGCGGTTGGCTTTCGAGATCAAGGAGGATCCGACAGAAGATTATCAGGCACAGCTCGAACACCATTTGGCTAGTCGGTTAGCGTTAGAAGGTGAGCTGGCAGATGCGCGCAAGCAGGTTGAAAAAATAGAGTATCAGCGTCGACAAGAAGAAAAGCGCCGTAGCGAATTAGAAGCTGATTTGCAAACACTCCAAGGCGAGCTAGAGAATCAGCGCTTATCCGCAAAGGAAATTGGCACATTGCAGGGGACTCTAGAAAATCAGGTTGCTCAACAACAGGGTAACTTGGAACTCTTGTTAGAAAATCTGGATGATGATGCGGACGTTGTCGATTGGGAAGAGCAGCTTCAGTTGATGGCCAATCGGATTGCTCGGTTGGGGCCCATAAACCTTGCCGCCATCGATGAGTATGCCATAGAGTCGGAGCGCAAAGACTATCTTGATAAGCAGAATGCTGAGTTGGAAGAGGCCTTGGCAACTCTTCAATCGGCAATACAAAAGATTGATCGTGAAACTCGAACGCGATTTAAAGAGACCTTTGAGTTGGTCAATACGCATATTCAATCGTTGTTCCCAAAATTGTTCGGTGGTGGCCATGCTTACCTCGAGATGACCGGCGAGGATCTCTTGAATACGGGAGTGACCTTAATGGCAAGACCTCCTGGTAAAAAGAACGCGTCGATCCATCTTTTGTCCGGTGGTGAAAAGGCACTGACAGCTATTGCGATGGTATTCGCGATATTCAAACTTAATCCGGCTCCTTTTTGCATGCTCGATGAGGTCGATGCTCCGCTTGATGATGCCAACGTTGCTCGCTATGCAGCGATGGTCAAAGAGATGTCGGATCATGTGCAGTTTATCTTCATTACCCACAACAAAATTTCAATGGAAGCGGCAAATCAGCTAATGGGTGTTACAATGCATGAGGCGGGCGTGTCTCGGCTGGTGACAGTAGATGTGGATCAAGCAGCTGAATTGGCGGAAGTCTGATGTTTGGGGTTAGTATGGGTGATTGGGCGTTAGAAATGGGAGTTTTCAACCCGATTAGTGATCAAATTAAGGTTTACTGATGGATTTTGGTGCCAGAGAAATATTAGTAATCGTTGCCATTCTAACGTTGATTGGTATCGTTTTGGACGGTTTGCGGCGAGTGAAGCGCAGTCGCTATGAGAGCTTGCAAATGTCTTCTCGCAAACTGCATAAAAATGCCAGGGAATATTCGAATCAGGATGATGATTTTGATCAGAGTCAGTTCCCCTCGGGCGGTTCTAGGGTGGTTGCGTCCCGTGATATTGCTGATATCGACGTAATCCGCACTACCGGTGAAGATCGCAGTGAGCCGGTTGATCGTCCCCAGCAACAGGGTTTTGATTTAGGTACGCCCATTTCAGCAAGCCGGGCTGATGAATTGAGTGACTTAGATGTCCTTTCAAGTCCCGCTGCTTCGAGCAAAGAATCTGTTGATACTGTCGCTCAGGACGTCTTGGTTATTCATCTCGTTGCTGCAAAGGGACAAATGTTGAGTGGTGATGCTTTGCTCAAGGCATCCACCGATATCGGATTGCGCTATGGGGGTATGAAAATATTTCATCGGCATGCGTCCAGTGATGGTTCTGGCCCCGTGCTCTTCAGTATGGCCAATCTGGTCAATCCCGGAACATTTGATTTGAATACGATCCAGTCCATTAAAACAGCAGGTGTGACCTTCTTTATGGCTCTTGATGATTTACAGGATCCATTGGCTGCATTTGATTTGATGGTTGATGCAACGCGGTCTCTGGCAGATCAATTAGGGCTGAATATGATGGATGAATCGCGCAGCTCAATGACAACGCAAACCATTGATCACTACCGTCAGCGAGCCAAAAAAGCACAGGTTTCATTGGCGGACGGTCAGTCTTAGTCGCGGTTTATTGGCGATGACAGAACCTTTTCAGAGTGCAGTCACACAATATCAGGCACTGGTTGATGAGCTAAATCAGCATAACTATCGCTATTATGTATTGGATGACCCGAGTGTAACGGATAGCGAGTATGACCGGCAAATGCTCACACTTCTGTCGCTGGAACAACAGTATCCGCAGCTTCTAAGGGCTGATTCTCCCAGTCAACGAGTCGGTGGAGAAGCTCTTGCTGCTTTTTCTCAGATAAAGCATGAAGTTCCCATGCTGTCGCTAGATAACGCTTTCTCCGATGATGAACTCGTGGACTTTGAACGCCGGGTGAAAGAACGGCTCAATAGCAGTGATGAGATCGTTTTTGTCTGCGAACCAAAGTTGGACGGTGCCGCTGTAAGTTTAGTTTACCGCGATGGAGATTTGATCTATGGCGCTACTCGAGGGGATGGTAATGTTGGTGAGGACATCACTGCCAACGTCCGCACGATCAAAAGCATCCCCCTACGACTACGTGGTAACAATTTGCCGTCACTGCTTGAGGTTCGAGGGGAAATCTATCTGCCTAATGCTGGATTCGAACGCCTCAATGCATTGGCAGCGGCCAGAGGTGAAAAGACATTTGTTAACCCACGCAATGCTGCTGCTGGTAGTCTACGGCAGCTTGATTCTAAGATTACCGCTACGAGACCGCTCGAGATGTGTGCCTATAGCGTTGGTCAGTACAGTGCCGAAAATCAACCTGATAGCCATTATGAGATGCTATTGGCGTTGGCTGAGTGGGGTTTTAAGATTAATCGACATATGGAAATTGTTTCCGGAGCAGAAGGATGTATTGATTACTATAATCGATTGACGGTGACTCGTGATCAGCTTCCTTACGATATTGACGGCATTGTTTACAAGGTGAATACACTATCTCTGCAGCGACGGCTGGGTTTCGTTGCCAAAGCACCACGTTGGGCCATTGCTAGAAAATTTCCAGCCCAAGAGGAGATGACCGAGGTATTGGGTATTGAGTTCCAAGTGGGAAGAACAGGTGCTGTGACCCCCGTCGCCAGATTGCGTCCAGTTTTTGTTGGCGGTGTTACGGTAAGTAATGCAACTTTGCATAATGGCGATGAAATTAAGCGTCTTGGCGTTCGTGTTGGAGATACTGTGATTATTCGCCGGGCTGGTGATGTTATTCCCCAGGTGGCTAAGGTCGTGATTGAACGCCGTCCAACTGATACGCAAACAATCCGTTTTCCCGATCGCTGCCCGGTATGTCAGTCGCCCGTGCTGAAGGCTGAGGGAGAGGCGGTAGCGCGCTGTTCGGGCGGGCTTTTTTGTGCAGCCCAAATCAAACAGGCGATTAAGCATTTCGCTTCTCGTAAAGCGATGGACATTGATGGGCTGGGCGATAAGCTGGTGGATCTGATGGTTGACGAAGGTGTAATCTTCTCTGTCGCGGACTTATACGACTTGACCGTTGATGGAATTGTGGGTTTGGACCGACTCGCTGAAAAATCCGCGACCAATTTAGTCAATGCGATCGCTGAAAGTAAACCCACTACACTAGCCAAATTTCTTTATGCGTTGGGAATAAGGGAAGTTGGAGAGGCGACAGCCAGGGCGCTAGCTAATCATTTTGGCAGTATTGAAGAAATAGCAGTGGCATCTTTTGAGCGTTTGATAGATGTTGAAGACGTTGGACCCATAGTGGCGAAACACATTAAAAACTTCTTCTCTAACCCGGATAACGTTGCCATTATTCAGGCACTTCAAAAAACCGGCGTTAACTGGCCAGAAATCGATCTGGATGCCGTATCTGAGAAGCCTCTGCAGGGTCAAGTGTGGGTTTTGACCGGCAGTTTAGAGATCATGAGTCGCGCGGAAGCCAAGGATGCATTGTTGGCTCTGGGTGCCAAGGTCTCGTCTAGTGTTTCGGCGAAAACAAATTGTGTCGTTGCAGGTCCCGGTGCTGGTTCAAAATTAAGTAAGGCCGAGGGGTTAGGAATATCGGTTATAGATGAAAATAGTTTTTTGGAATTTTTGCAGAACCCTCTGTAAATATCTAATTTAACTGACCGCCAACGCTCATTGTTTTCCATTAACACCAGCCCAAGTATTTGGCACAGGACGGTATATAGCATGGTAGATTCACCCAAAAAGTCAATCTTACGACAACGATCGACCTGGATAGCGTCCATGTTGGCGTGTCTCGTTTTTATTCTCATGGCGGTGAAAGTCTACGAGTTGTCAATTCCTGGGTTGCTGGCAGATTTATTCACTTTATTGATCGGGACGTTGGCGGTTATGCTGCTCAGTGCCTCCATTGGTTGGTTGTTGGTGTCGCTGCGTAGACGAAGAAAATAATTGGCTAAGTCAAATTTTTCTTTTAGACATTACACGGGTGCAATTGCCTCCAGCAATTTTGCCGTGGGTGTTCAAACGGTCGTCTTTCCGTGGCTAATTATTGGCCTGTTGAATTTGTCTCCAAGTCAGCTGGGATTGGCTCAAATGGCTTTATTATTGCCTAATTTGTTGTTTATTCTACCCGGGGGTGTCGTCGCTGATGGCAGGCATCGAGGCTCATGGCTCGCGATCCTATACGGGCTGTACTTGCTGCCAATTGGATTTTTGCTGGCCGCTATCATAACTGAATCACTAAGCTTTGCCGTGATGTTGGTTTTTGCGGTCGTTTTTGGCACAATTTCAGCCTTTGTTCAGCCTGCGCGTGAGAGCTTATTGGGGTACACCGAGCCTAAATTGATGCATCAAGCAGTGGCCAAGGTGGTGAGCATACAGTTTGTTGCGCAGAGTCTGGGCTTTCTTTTGGCCGGGCAGATGAACACTATTGGATTAGTGACATTGCTAAGCATCCAGTTATTAATGTTTTTCTTTAGTGCTCTGTTTATAAGGCGATCACACCCTGTGCTTGCCGGTGACGAGATGCCGGTGAAGTCACGACAACTTGCTCAAGAGCTTGTCGAGGGTTTTGGCTTGTTTCGTGATAATACTGCGCTTCTTCATTTAGTATTTATTGTTTTCGCCACTGGCTTTTTGGCATTTGGTGTCTACCTGGTTGGTATGCCAATCATTGCTCGGGAGGGTTATTCAGCTGGGGTTGAACTCTATGCGACATTTCAAATAATTTTTACCCTAGGCATAGTAACAGCAAATTTAGGTGTAATGAGACGTGATCGGATGTTTGCGCGACCGGGACGATTGATGATTATAAGTTTTCTCTGGCGGGGGAGTTTGGTAGCAATTGTGGCTTTTCTTCCCAGCCTGTGGATATTGTTTCCTGTAATTTTTGTGTGGGGTTTTTTCTCTGGATTGTCCATCACACTGGGCAGAACTATCTTACACTCTCAAGTAGATCAGTCGTTGCGCTCGCGAGCCGCCTCAGTCTATCAATTGTGCTTGTTCAGTGGCGCACCACTGGGGGCCTGGGTTTGTGGTTTAGCCATCGAGAGGGTGGGGCTAAGTACAACCTTTATAGCCATTGCCCTTGTAACCTTGGCTGTATCTGTTCTAGCCGCTTTAGTATCACCTCTTTGGCATCTTCAAGACACCAAATAGCAGCCATAAAAAATTAAAGTCTGCTAAAGGCAACCAGTGCCGCAGTGACGGCAACATTGAGTGATTCAACACCATTACTCATGGGGATTACCGCCCGTAAATCGGCAAGATCGGCAATATCACTGCTGACTCCTTCGCTCTCATTACCGAGCACGTAAACCAAGGACCTATTCTTGGGCATTTGGGTAAGTGGCATTGCATTGTGAGACGAAAGAATGGCCACTAAGTATCCTCTCTGTTTGAGTTGTAAAAGAGCCGAACGAAGGTTATCACAGCGTAAAATAGTAGCTTTAAAAACGTTACCAGCACTGGCTTTTATCACTAGCGGAGAAATTTCAGCAACACCTTTAGAGGGCAGCACGAGAGCGGCGCATGGGCTGGCGGCAACGCTGCGGATAATCATACCTAAATTTTGCGGATTAGTGACACCATCAACTGCGATTAATGTGTTTGGTATTTCTTCACCTAAGGCCTTGAGTCCTTGGTCAAAATCCTGATAGCCAGAACAGTGAATGTCGCAGGCAACCCCCTGATCTTGTTTACTATTTCGCGAAATTCGAGACAGTTGACTTCGGCTGTGATGGCGTACCTCTATTTTTCTCTCTGCCGCCATTGAGGTAATTTGGTCAATGATGCCGCCATTGCGATTAGTGTCTGCCAGATGCAGGCGAAAGATATCAATAGTTCTGTCTTGGAGTACCTCTAAGACCGGTTTGCGGCCGTAGACCGTAATAAGCTGGTTAAAAAACGCTTTCTTTTTAAGGTATTGATCACTGTCGGTCGCCGACTTATCTGTTGTCATGGTTATTTCGATCTGTCGCGGTCGTCTGTAGCCTTGTCAAGTGACGATGAGATAGCGTGCAGCTTGTCTTCAGGGGCCTGTGCTTGTTGTCGGGCGATATCCACAGCTGTGCGACCTAGGCCAGTATAGGTCTCCTGCCAGGAAATTGGTGCTTGCTGAAGTATAGAGAGATGATTGGTGATTGTGGCCACATCACCTCGGGAGATTGGGCCTGTCAGTGCGTTTTTTGAGCCGCTGTGCAGGAAATTCTCCACAGTCTGTTCAATTAACTGTCGCAGCGCCAAATTACGGTGTGGTTCCGGGATTCCGGCCTCAGCTAGCATTAGTTGACTCATGTGCAACAGAGCGACTAAATGATTACAGGCAGTAACTGTAGAGAGGTGGTAAAGCGTCTTGTTTTCGGCATTAATCGGCATGACTATCGCGCCAATTGCGGTAAACAGCTCGGTGAGCCTAGAGACCGCCGACTCATCTCCTTCCACGGCACAGTATGTACCCGCAAAGTAGCCTACAGACTTTTGGGCACTGGCGAAGCTGTGAATAGGGTGTAAAGACGCAACATTCACGGGGCTATCTAACGTATCATTAAAAATCGTCGAGGAAAGGGTGCCACTACAGTGAAATACCACTGTGTTTTGGTGCACAGGGCCACTGCTCAGAAGTCCCTTGGCAACCGTCTCTATCTGGTCATCTGGACAGGTAAGCATCCAGATATCGGCAGTTTTAAGATGGGAATAATCGTTGTTAACAGCACAAGCGGCTTCGCCGCCTCCAATGAAATCAATCGCATATTTTGAAGACTCAATACTTCGGTTGATTATCTGGCCAATCTCGCAGCGGCTGGCGAGTAGTTTGCAGAGCACCATGCCTGCGCGGCCTGCGCCAATGCAGCTGAGGCGCAGTGGAGATTTCAAACTATTCTCAGACACTGGGCGTTTCATTATCAGTCGGTGATCTGAGCTGGGATTTATAGGCTCGCACTGCGCTGCCCATTCCCATGGTCAGAGAATCAACAATAAACGCGTGACCTATAGAAACCTCAAGGAGATTATCGATGGTGGCGAACTTGCTCAGGTTGTTAAGATTCAGATCGTGACCCGCATTGACGCCAAGGCCAATGGAATCCGCATAGGTTGCTGCCAGCTGATGTTGAAGAAAGATATCCTCCAGTGCAGTCGTTCCCCAAGCGGCGGCATAGGGGCCGGTATACAACTCAATTCGGTCTGCTCCGATGTCAGCAGCTAAAGAGATTTGTTCAGGAACGGGGTCCATAAATAGACTGACTCTCATGCCCTGATTTTTCAAGCGTTGAATAATAGGCTCCAACGTCTCGGCAGCAATATGCAAATCAAAACCATGATCAGACGTGAGCTGATCGTCTGTATCTGGGACCAGCGTGCATTGATCCGGCTGAGCCTCTTCAACCAGAGACATAAATCCAGGATAGTCACCCACCGCTGGCGCGAATGGATTTCCCTCGATATTGAATTCAATTGAATTTAGTGGTTCAGTGAGTTTGGCGAGGTCACGGACGTCCTGCGGGCGAATGTGACGTTGATCCGGCCGCGGATGCACAGTGATTCCATCAGCGCCATGGTCTATGCAAATTTGCGCGTGGGACACCACGTTTGGATAGTTCCCCTCACGGGAGTTCCTGAGGAGGCTTATCTTGTTGAGGTTGATGCTGAGAGCGGTCATAATCGTTGAATCATCGTTGAGGTATGGGTCGCTCGAAGGATTGGGTGACTTCTTTCGCTTCTTCGAGTGGTGTCCATGTGGCAGGGTTCAAAAGGCGCGCACTTAAAATTCGAATTGGTTGTACTGGTACGTCGGCAAATCTATAAATCCTTGTGGTTTTTACCACAGCTATGCTATCAACGACTTGCATGCCGCTGATGACTCGTCCGAACACGGTATAGCCCGGTTTTTCGTTGTTGATATCGGCATCGAGTCTGTGATTATCTTGATGGTTGATAAAGAACTGAGCTTGAGCAGAATCTGGTGCATTTGTTCGTGCCATGGCGATGGCGCCCCGATCATTTTTAAGACCATTGAATGACTCGTTGACAATGGAGCCTCGAGGGGATTCCTTAGGCGTGAAGTCAAAGGTAAACCCTCCCGATTGAATCATAAAATCTTTTATTACTCGGTGGAAAATTAATCCATCGTAATGATAGTCGTTGACCAGCTTGACGAAGTTGTCCACGGTTATGGGCGCCCGTCTCGGAAACAGCTCTATAATGATGTCACCGCTTTCTGTTGACAACTGAACCTGTGGATTGGGTGTTGATTCAGTTGCTACAGACCGACATGCAAAAACAGTAATAATGATGCTAAAAAATATCTTAAGTGGCGACATAATGGCCTTCTGTTTTGTAAGATTGCGTGTCTCTCGCCTAAACTCAACCCCACTCTGAGAGACGCTTTTTTGGTTTAAGCCTAGGGATTAATGCAACCAGAACAACGCTTAAGAAGAGCGTGATAACACCATAAAAAAAGAATTGATTGCGCTGACTATTTTCTAAAACTTCAACTTCTGCTTTGAGTATTATATTTTCATTTTGCAGCAGTGTATTTTGTTTGACCAAGCTTTGGTTCTGCTGATTTACTGCCACTGGATCTGAGGAGATTCCTTCTAGATCCGCCAATTTCTTGGCAATTTTTCGATTTCCCTCGGTCAGTTCGTTCTTTGATCGTGATGCAGTATCTAGTGCTGCCTGCAATTCAGCGACTGTTGTCTCCAGAGTTGCTATGGTGATCTGAGCTTGGTCAAACTGTATGCTTTTTTCAGACAGAAGTTGTTTTCCCGCGGGAGAAGAGATAACGAATTGCTCTTCCATCCAGCCTTTGTATCCCTTGTTAGTAACCACCAGACCCCAGCCATCTCGGAGATCTAAGAGGTCCACTTTTGTACCCGATTTTATTCCCCAATGCACTATTTTACAGCGTGCGCAGGGAGTCTCTCTGAGGGGGACAAAAAACTCATCGGAGATATAGCGAACTTCTGGCGTGAACGTTGTTACTGCATCGTTTGCGTTTAGCTTGGGAGCGCTGATCTCTTTCACATCAGGCGGATCAATACTTGCATCTTGAGGATTCTGTTGCACCTGCTCTTGAGCGACCACCGAATTTAATGGCAGCAACGACAGCAGTAAGATAAAAAATAATGAGTACTTCATAAAATTAAAGTTCGTTGTTAACCGCGCCATATAATATTACCACTGCTGGAAAGAAATCGAAATGCAATTATGGCAGCACTGCCTTGAACGGTTTAACAGTGACGTTTTTATAGACACACGCTGCAACATAGGGGTCACTGTCTGCCCAAGCCACAGCAGCTTCTAAGTTATCGAATTCGGCAATAATTAGGCTGCCGGTGAATCCCGATTCACCGGGATCGACATTGTCAATGGCTGGATTGGGTCCGGCGACGAGAAGGCGACCTTGTTCCTTTAAATCCATCAGGCGCTGCAAGTGATCTGGTCGTGCCTTTTTTCGCAGCGCCAAGCTACTATCGACATCTTCACTTACAATTGAATACCACATGCTTTCATCCTTTTATTTTTTCGTCAGAAGTTGTTCCATTGATAGGTTGGTCAACCGGCTAATACCACGGAAAATATACAGTAGATTGGCTGCCAGTATGACAGTTAATGGCAGCGCAATAACAGGGAAGCTCAAAGCGGTCATTTTTCCCAGTTGTTGATTAAATAACTCTGTTCCCGGGTCAGCCGTCAGTATAACCACGGCTAATATATAGTTTAACAGGGCCGAGAGAAAAAATGATCCAGAGAGAAATATCGATGCATTTAATAATAACTTGTTAAAGTCGTGATGAGCATTGTTGGCGGTCAGTGCCTGAGAAACTGATTGAGTATTAACCACTGCATCGTTGAGTAGAAAGGTGTGTACCAAAGGTTGCGACGTTTTAAGAGAAACCAAGGTTGCTATGCTTAACATAGCAGGAATCGCCGCCTCTTTCATGGCGATGTAACTGGCATCCAATTCCATCAGGCTGATGCCACCGGTAAGGCCGATGCTGACGATGCCCAAGGCAGAAAAGAAGTTGATTTTTTTAGCAACGACTAAATCCCGCAAACCATAGCCGAGCGGAAATGAGAGTGCTATCACAATCGCAAGCTTGATGCCGAGATAGTCTTCGGCGCTAAGCTTGGTCAAAATTATGGTGGGCAGCGCGAGATTAAAAATTAAATTCCACAGAAGACTCGGCTGTTTTTCCGCTGTTTTACTGTCATTTTCAGTTGGCAGTGAGCCCATAAACAATCCAATTTTTGAGTAAAGTTCATTGTAAGCATCGCGTGGCCTTTGTCGACTATTAGTTGTTATTTAATTGTATCAACCAGATAACAAATCAGCAGGTTACTGTGAGACAATGAGCACTTACAGATAATAGGCTTAGGAGACCAACAGTGCGAGGTCACTATTTTTCGGTACACCCGAAAAACCCTCAGTCACGCGCCATCGCGCAGGTTGCTGAAATTGTTCGTCGAGGTGGAGTGATTGTTTACCCCACAGATTCGGTCTACGCTATCGGTTGCCACATTGGCGACAAAAATGCGCTGGAACGAATCCGATCTATTCGGCAACTAGACAAGCAGCATAACTTCACTCTTGTTTGTAGAGATTTGTCAGAGTTAGCTAATTATGCACGAGTTGATAACAGTGCTTTCCGTGTGTTGAAGGCTAGTACGCCGGGTGCTTTCACATTTATTTTAAATGCCACATCGGGTGTTCCTAAGCGACTGATGCACCCGAAGCGTAAAACCATCGGTATTCGGGTGCCTGAGAGCCTAATTGCCAGAGCGTTACTCGACGAACTGGGGGAACCTATGATGAGTGTTACACTGCATATGCCGGACGATGAGTTTCCACTGTCAGATCCCTATGACATTAAACAAATAATGACGCCTTTGGTGGATGCGGTCGTCGATGGTGGTTACTGTGGGCATGAGTCAACAACGGTGATTGATATGACTGGTTCGACACCCGTTATAATTCGCCGTGGCGCTGGGCAATTCTCTGGTATGTAACAATACTGATGATCCCATCAGTCAATCTGGTTATAATGTGGTGAATAAAACGAGAGGAAATTCTATATCGTGAGTGATGTGCCGCTGCAAGCTGACAATGGTTACCAAGAAAAAATCTCGTTGAATGGTTTGAGTCATCAGCAAGAAGAGATGCCCTTTGCCGTTGTGCAGGGAAAAGAGTTGTCAACGGTTCCCAAAGATTTATACATCCCACCGGACGCTTTGGAGATTATTCTCGAAGCATTTGAGGGGCCTTTGGATCTGCTTCTCTATCTTATTCGACGGCAAAATTTAGATATTCTTGATATTAACGTTGCGGAAATTACGCGTCAGTATATGGGCTACATCGAGTTGATGCAGGCCATCCAGCTTGAACTGGCTGCAGAGTATCTAGTGATGGCGGCAATGCTGGCTGAGATAAAGTCACGTATCTTGTTACCAAGACAGGTTGTTGAGGATGAGGATGAAGAAGCAGATCCCCGCGGAGAATTGATCCGCCGTTTGCAGGAGTATGAAAGGTTTAAAGCTGCCGCTGAGGATATAGACGAAATGCCGCGCATGGGTCGAGATATTCATCAAGCCAGCGGTGAATCGCCAGATCGCAGTGAGGAGCGTCAGTTTCCTGAGGTGGATATGCGTGAAGTGCTCTCAGCCCTTGCTGATGTGTTACGTAGAGCCGAGATGTTTGAATCGCACCACATCCAACTTGAGAAGCTGTCAACGCGTGAGCGCATGTCGCAAGTTCTGGAAGCTATTAGAGGCAAACAATTCGTGCCCTTTGTCAGTTTGTTTGTCGAGAAAGAGGGTCGCCTTGGCGTCGTCGTTACTTTTTTGGCGATTATGGAGCTCATAAAAGAGTCGTTGGTGGAGATTGTGCAAAACGAATCTTTCGGACCCATTCACGTTAAAGCAAGGTCGTCATGAACTCAGAATTGATAAGAAAGATAGTTGAGGGCGCCATATTGGCTGCTGGAAAACCTCTGGATATAACGCGGTTAGAGAATTTATTTGATGAGCCGGATCGACCGCCGAGAGATCAGATACGTGCTGCTATCGAGGAAATACAGGATGACTGTAAAACGCGAGGTTTTGAGTTGGTGCAGGTCGCCAGTGGTTATCGATTTCAGGTACGACAGGATCTGTCAGCTTGGGTAACCCGGCTTTGGGAGGAAAAGCCAAAACGCTACTCTCGAGCAATGTTGGAGACTCTCGCTTTGATTGCCTATCGGCAACCGCTGACGCGAGGAGATATCGAGGCGGTTAGAGGAGTGGCCGTCAGTTCAGATATCATTCGTTCATTGCAGGAGCGAGAGTGGGTGCGTGTCGTTGGGCACCGAGATGTCCCTGGACGACCCGCGCTTTATGCGACGACTAAGCAATTTCTTGATTATTTCAATCTTAAAAGTTTAGAGCATCTTCCAACCCTCAACGAAATCAAAGATTTCTCCGAACTGGATCCCGACCTTGAGCTTGCGTTAGCTGGCGATCCATTGGCTTTAAAGCAAGCGGCGAATGATGGCAGTGATGAAGATGGGTTGCCTGAGCACTCATTTATATTGCGCCAGCAGCAAGATGGTGTCGACTCTGATGAGTGAAAAATTACAAAAGTTGCTAGCGTCTGCTGGCTTGGGTTCTCGAAGAGAATTAGAGAAATGGATTGTTTCGGGACGGGTTTCAGTGAATGGATCATTAGCTACGCTCGGCGATCGAGCAGAGGTTAGTGATCGGATTATGGTGGATGGTAAGGCTGTGCGCTTGTCACAGGACGATCATCCGAGGGTCCTAATGTACAGCAAGCCAGAGGGTGAGGTTTGCACCACTAATGATCCAGAAGGAAGACCAACGGTGTTTGATAATCTTCCAAAGCTCAGTCGTGGCCGTTGGATAGCGGTAGGTCGATTGGATATTAATACCAGTGGTCTTTTGCTGTTCACCAATCAGGGTGAACTGGCCAATCGTCTTATGCATCCGTCTTATCAGGTGAACCGCGAGTATATGGCGCGCATCCATGGTGAGGTGACAGAACTGATGATCGCTCGACTCACTGAAGGGGTGATTTTGGATGATGGTTTAGCGAAATTTCAGACAGTCAAAGCCAAGCACGCGCGAAGTGGAGAAGAGCGAGCATCAACTAATCAGTGGTTTAGAGTCATTTTGGCTGAGGGGCGAACTCGCGAGGTTCGGCGCCTGTGGGAATCTCAAGGTGTTGAAGTGAATCGTCTTAAACGTATCAGCTATGGCCCCATTGAATTACCGTCTTTTGTGCGACGATCAGACTTTATTGAGTTGGATCCCAAACAGGTTACTTCACTGTTTCGAGCGGTTTCCCTCAAGCCACCAAAATTTAATGAAAATACGACGCTGAAGGACATCCGTCAGCGCAAAGAGAAAAAGCTCAGGGCAAGGGGCAACCCTTACGCTTAATTAGCGCTTGGCTTTCTCAGCTGCGCATCAATCGATTGGCCGTTTACGTCTGCACTGTCGTCACCCAGCAAATAGAGATAAGCCGGCATGATTTGCTCAGGTGTTTTCAGCGATTCAGGATTTTCTGCCGGAAACGCTTGGGCGCGCATAGTTGTGCGAGTAGCGCCAGGGTTGATAGCGTTAACTCTAACGTTGCCGATTCCTTCCGTTTCCATAGACCATGTCTGCACCATGCCCTCGATAGCAAACTTAGAAATTCCATAGGCTCCCCAGAAGGCGCGGCCCTGCCTGCCAACACTCGAGGTTGTGAAAAGCACAGAAGCCTGATCAGATTTTTCCAGTACCGGCATGAGTGACTGCGTCATGGCAAATTGCGAGGTCAGGTTGACCTGAAGCACTTTTACCCAGACCGAATGCGGGTAATGGCTCAATGGCGTTCTCTGGCCGAGTATTCCCGCATTGTGCAACAAACCGTCCAGTCGGCCACAGGTTGTGTCTATCGAGTCTGCTAGATCACTGTAATCGTCCGGCGTTGCCCCTTCAAGATCTACTGGGAAAATCAATGGTTCGGTCCAACCGGCTTCGATAATATGGTCGTAAACTGATTCCAGCTTTGATCGAGTGCGTCCTGCTAGAATTACCTCAGCCCCTGCTTCAGCGCATGCCACGGCGGCGGCTTGGCCAATACCGGCGCCAGCGCCAGTAATTAAAATGATTTTATTCGCTAGATGTTTTTCTCTGGGATGGTAGCTAACTATTTCTTCATTAGAGAGCACAATGTTATCTCGCAGGTTAGTGGTTAAAAAGTAGCTTATGCAACTGTTGGGATTGGGTGACGATATGGTCCGCTCCCCAATTACTAATATCTTCCGATGCGGCTATATATCCCCAGCCTGCGGCGACCGTGGTCATCCCTGCGGCAGCGCCAGCATCAATATCTCTACGATGATCACCCACATAGACGCAGTCATTTGGGTTAATGGATAGCTGCTTTGCGGCGAGAAACATCGCTTCAGGATGCGGTTTCGGCTGATTTACATGGTCTGGGCAGATAACAACTGCGGCACGCTCCAAAAGTTTAAGCTGCTGAAGCACAGCATGGCTATATATCCATGGTTTGTTGGTTACGATTCCCCAAGGGATATCTTTTCTTTCACAATGTTCGAGAACCCTGTCAAGGCCGGGGAAAAGTGCTGTTTTGTTTGCAATATTGTCTAAGTAAAGATTTAGATATTCGTTGCGAATAGCCTCGAAATCAGGGTGATCTGCCGAGATATCAAATCCGGCTTGGATCAGCCCCACCGAGCCATTGGTGACACTAACTCTCACGTCATCACCTGATATTGGCGTGCGACCATGGCGTGTAAGTTGGATATTTAGCGCCGTTATGAAGTCGGGTGCTGTATCTAACAGAGTGCCATCCAGATCGAACAAAAGCGCTTTGAAGGTCATCACAATGGATTTTCCTGTTTCTAGATATTCTTTAGAGTGGCTTTTTCGCACATAACATGTAGTTTACATCCACATCTTTGGCATCTAATGAGTATTTCTTGGTTAATGGGTTGTACAGTAGGCCGGTCATATCAGAAATCTCCAGCCCTGCGTCGCGAGCCCAGTTGCCAAGCTCAGAGGGACGTATAAATTTAGCATATTCATGGGTGCCCTTCGGCAACATGCGCAACACATATTCCACCCCAATAATAGCCAGTAGATAGGACTTAGGATTGCGGTTTATAGTAGAAAAGATCACCGTACCGCCCGGTTTGGTTAACTTGGCACAGGCGCTTACCACTGCACTTGGGTCAGGCACATGCTCAAGCATTTCGAGGCAAGTGACTGTGTCAAATGTACCGGCGTTCTTGGCGGCGAAATCCTCGGCGGTAGATTTTTCATAGGTTATTTTCAGGCCAGACTCTAATTTGTGTAAATTTCCCACTGCCAATGGAGCGTCACCCATGTCTATACCGGTGACCACGGCGCCCCGTTGAGCCATTGCTTCGCAAAGAATGCCTCCGCCACAGCCGACGTCGAGTAGTTTTGCGCCTGCCACGTTCGCGCGCTGATCAATCCAATTGGCACGCAGAGGGTTTATATCATGCAATGGTTTAAACTCGCTGTCCCGATCCCACCAGCGGCTGGCTAATTGTTCAAATTTGTGAATTTCTTGGGGGTCTACATTGCTGCTCATAAGGGGCTTCTCGACTTATTGGAAAACCTAGTGATCTGTTACGCCACCGCAATATGGCCTGGATCAGACCTAACAATATTTTTTGGGTGGTGAGCTTGATTTTTTTGTTAGATTTTACAACTGATTATACAGGGCTTTGAACGCAAAAGAATATAATTTCGAAATAGCTTAAAAACGCAAGTCTGTAGACTGAAGTTAGCACCGAAGTCCGCGTTGAGCGGGGATGGTTTATGCCGCTCGTCATCTAATCGAAGAGCAATAGTTTATGCGTTTTTCGCTGATTTGATTGGAGTAGTAAAATCCTCAGTAAGAGGTCAACAAAAGCCACATTTTGGACCTCATTGTGGTATCCTTCGTCTCTACGATTGAAGGGGTTTTTAGTGGCGCGCCAAAGTGATTCTTTAGTGTCTTTCGGGCGTCTTATATTGCTAGCAAAAGAGTTAAAATTTTTAGGGATTAATAACCAATTATGGGTGATTTAGCCAAAGAAGTTGTTCCGGTAACTATCGAAGATGAACTCAAGCAGTCGTACCTCGATTATGCGATGAGCGTTATTGTTGGGCGAGCTTTACCCGATGTACGCGATGGACTTAAGCCTGTTCACAGGCGCGCGTTGTTTGCAATGAATGAGTTGAGCAATGACTGGAATAAGGCCTATAAAAAATCTGCTCGGGTGGTGGGAGATGTCATTGGTAAGTACCATCCGCATGGGGATTCTGCCGTCTATGAGACCATAGTGCGTATGGCACAGCCGTTCTCGCTTCGTTATATGTTGGTTGATGGCCAAGGGAATTTTGGGTCTGTCGATGGTGATCGTGCAGCGGCTATGCGTTACACCGAAATTCGCATGACTAAAATGGCTCACGCGTTATTGCAAGACCTCGATAAAGATACAGTTGACTTTGCTCCAAACTACGATGAAACAGAACAAATACCTGTCGTTTTGCCGACGCGTGTTCCCAACCTATTAGTTAATGGATCCTCGGGAATTGCTGTAGGAATGGCTACAAATATCCCACCACATAATCTTAGCGAGGTGGTCAAAGGTTGCCTCGCTTTAATCGATAATAGCGACATCAGTGTCGAAGAACTGATGGAATATATTCCTGGCCCAGATTTTCCCACTGGTGCGATTATTAATGGTAAAGCGGGTATTGTTCAGGCATACCGAACGGGCCGTGGCCGTATTTACATGCGCGCTCGAGCCGATATAGAAGTGGATGAAAAAACTCGGCGGGAAACAATTGTTGTTACAGAAATACCCTACCAGTTGAATAAGGCGAAGCTAATAGAGCGAATCGCCGAATTGGTCAAAGAGAAGAAACTAGAGGGTATCTCTGAATTGCGTGATGAGTCGGATAAAGACGGTCTTCGAATTGTTATTGAGCTCAAGCGCGGTGAGATGGGCGATGTGGTGCTCAATAATCTTTATGCGCAAACACAAATGCAGTCAGTATTTGGTATCAACGTGGTGGCGTTGGTGGATGGCCAACCGAAAATCCTAAACCTTAAGCAAATGTTAGAAGCCTTTGTTCGTCATCGCCGAGAGGTGGTAACCAGAAGAACAATATATCTTCTTCGCAAGGCGCGAGAGCGGGCCCACACGCTGGAAGGGTTTGCTATCGCTCTGGCAAATATCGATGAAATCATTGCTTTAATTAAAACCTCCACAACACCGGGTGATGCTCGAGAGGCTCTAGTGGCTAGAGGATGGGATCCAGGGTCAGTTTTGGTTATGTTAGACCGAGCGGGACCAGAGGCGGCTCGTCCTGAATGGTTAGAAGATCAATATGGACTTCGCGATGGAAGTTATTTTCTCTCTCCCGAGCAAGCAAAAGATATTCTCGAACTTCGGTTACACCGTTTGACAGGTATGGAGCACGAAAAAATTATCGAAGAGTTTGCCGTTAAACTTGAAGAGATCGCTGATTATCAAGATATTCTCGCTGATCTCGGCCGCCTCATGTCTGTTATCCGCGAAGAACTTGAGGCGGTTGTCGAGGAATTTGGTGACCCTCGTAGGACCGAAATTGTTGAGTCTCAGCATGATTTGACGGTGGAGGACCTGATTACCGAAGAAGATAGGGTGGTAACCATATCGCATGGGGGTTATGCAAAGACACAACCACTGAGTGATTATCAAGCTCAGCGACGTGGCGGCATGGGCAAATCTGCCACTGCAGTGAAAGACGAAGACTTTGTAGAACATTTGCTCGTTGCCAGCACACATACCACCATCCTGTGTTTTACCAATTTAGGCAAGGTCTATTGGCTCAAGGTGTATCAAATTCCCATCGCAGGGCGAAATTCTCGTGGCAGGCCGGTGGTTAATTTATTGCCCCTGGACGAGGGTGAGAGAATAAGCTCAATTTTGCCAGTGGATGAGTACAGCGAAGATAAATATGTCTTGATGGCGACGGCTAATGGCACGGTTAAAAAGACCGCGTTAGATCAATACTCTCGACCCCGAAGTGTGGGTCTAAGGGCGGTTGATCTTGTCGAGGGTGATTGTTTGGTGGGTACCGCAATTATTGATGATGACAGTGATGTTATGCTGTTTAGTTCAGAGGGTAAAGCAGTGCGTTTTGCCAGCACCGACGCTAGAGCCATGGGCAGGGTGTCTAAAGGTGTTCGTGGCATGCGTCTGCCCGAGGGGCACGCTGTGATTTCAATGGTCATACCAGAGGTCAACGGATTCCTTTTGACCGTTTGTGAAAATGGTTTCGGTAAGCGTACTGCGGTGGATGAATTTCCTACCAAGGGTCGAGGAGGGAAAGGCATGATTGCCATTCAAGCCAGTGAGCGGAATGGACCTCTGGTTGGCGCCACCCAGCTGTTTGTCGGCGACGAAATTATGTTAATTTCTGATCAGGGAACCATGGTGAGAACGCGTGGCGACGAGGTGTCTATTGTTGGTCGAAATACCCAAGGAGTGAGGATTATAAGGCTCAAAGAGGGTGAAAAGCTTGTCAGTTTGGCGCGTATTGCGGAGCCTGAGGACGTCGACGACATTGGAACAGAACCGGGCGCAGAAAACGTAGCTGAATGACTAAGAGATCGGCAGCTAATGCCTTGGAGCGATGAGTTATGTCTAAAAAGGATCCACTATTGACGTTGAGGGAAAAGATAGATTCCCTCGATCTACAGATAATGGCCAATATCAGTCAGCGAGCGGAGTTTGCTCAGGAAGTAGCCAAGGTTAAAAAGAATTTGGGTGATGCAGCCTACTATCGTCCTGAGCGGGAAGCTCAAGTTTTACGGCGAGTGATGGAGTCTAATACTGGGCCCATCAATAACGAGGATATGGCTCGATTATTCCGTCAGATTATGTCTACTTGTCTGGCGTTAGAGCAACCGATAAAGGTTGCATTTTTGGGTCCCGAGGGCACTTTTACTCAGGAAGCCGCATTGAAACATTTTGGCGCTTCAGCTGTCACTGTTCCGATGTCTGCGATAGATGAAGTGTTTAGAGAAGTATCCGCAGGAGCCTGTCACTACGGTGTTGTTCCGGTAGAAAATTCCACTGAGGGCGTCATCAGCCACACACTTGATAGCTTTATGGACTCGTCTATAAATATTTGTGGAGAGGTGGAACTCAGGATACACCATCATTTTATGGTGGGAGAAAATACCAATAATAAAAACATCACTAGGGTGTACTCTCATGCACAATCCTTAGCCCAATGTCGTCAGTGGTTGAACTCAAACTATCCGAGTATTGAAAGGGTAGCTGTCAGTAGCAATGCCGAGGCTGCAAAGCGAGTCCAAGGTGAATGGAACTCTGCCGCCATTGCTGGCGATATGTCTTGTGAATTGTATGACCTCGAAAAACTTTGGGAGAAGATCGAAGATCGCCCCGACAACTCAACACGCTTTTTAATTATAGGGCGTGAATTGGTTGCCCCCAGTGGCGATGATTTAACCTCAATTGTGGTATCAGTGAACAACAAGCCCGGTGCATTGCATAACCTTCTTGAGCCTTTCAGGCGCCACAATGTTGATATGACTCGGTTGGAATCGCGCCCCTCCCGCAGCAGCAAGTGGTCTTACGTTTTCTTTATCGATTTCATTGGCCATATCAATGATCATGCGGTTGATATGGTATTACAGGAACTCACTGAGGATGTTGCCGATCTAAAAATTCTAGGGTCCTACCCGCGTGCTGTACTCTAGCGATAGCAGGTTTCAGCAGGCTGGAATGAAAAGGAAATGTTCATGAGCAGCAACCAAGTGGATATGATACCAGTGGTGCGGCGGCTGGTCGTGATCGGTTTGGGGTTAATTGGATCGAGCCTTGCGGCTGCGGCGAAGACTCGTGGACTGGTTGCTGAGGTTGTCGGAATCTCTAGGCGTGCATCGACACTGGAGTTGGCTCTTGAGGCCAATATCATAGATACTGCTTATCAAGATCTTGCCGCCGTCGCTCCTACTTTGGGACCGGCCGATATGGTGCTGATAGGTGTGCCAACACTTTCAGTGCCGGGCATCCTTGCCGATTGTCAGCGATTATTAGATCCAGCGGTGACTATATCGGATGTGGCCAGTGTTAAAGGCAGCGTGATTGAAGCCGCGACTGCGCTCTACGGAGGTATGCCGGTGCAGTTTATACCGGGACATCCTATCGCTGGCTCAGAGAAAAGTGGCGTTACAGCGGCCAATGCTGATCTTTTTCAAAACCACCGAGTTATCCTTACACCAATTGGCTCAGAGGAGTCTGATCACTTTATTAAAGTAAGCTCTTTGTGGCGAAGTGTAGGTGGTACTGTTAGCAGTATGAGCGTTGAAGAGCACGATGTTATTCTCGCTGCCACGAGTCACTTGCCGCATTTTCTTGCTTACTCTCTGGTAGACACTTTGGCTGGCTTGGAAGATAAAAGAGAAATATTTCGCTTTGCTGCTGGTGGGTTTAGAGATTTCACCAGAATTGCCGCCAGTGATCCAGTGATGTGGCGTGATATCGCCCTAGCCAACCGAGAGGCCATATTGACGGTTTTGGATGACGTCATGGGTAATTTTACCGCTCTACGCACGGCTATTGATCAGGGTGACTCAGATTACTTAATTGATGTATTTGCCCGTGCTCGAGAAGCGAGAAACCATTTTGGAAAACTATTGGAAAATCAACAACAGCAAGGTGCTATGACAGAGAAAATGATAAATTATCGCGTATTACCTGGTGGACATGCGTGCGCAAAGTTGCGAGTTCCTGGAGATAAGTCAATCTCTCATCGCTCCATTATGCTGTCGTCGATTTCTGAGGGCATGACAGAAATAACTGGTTTTCTTGAAGGTGAGGACAGTTTGGCCACTTTGCGTGCGTTCCGTGAGATGGGTGTGGCAATTGAGGGGCCTGACCAAGGCCGTGTCGTGGTGCATGGGGTTGGATTGCAGGGCTTGAAAGCGCCCTCTAAACCATTGAATATGGGTAATTCGGGTACCTCAATACGCCTGCTCAGCGGTCTCTTGGCGGGGCAGAGTTTTGACGTCGAATTGATAGGCGATCTCTCCCTTAGTGGCAGACCTATGGCTCGTGTGGCAGATCCATTGAGGTTGATGGGCGCTGAGATAGAAACCGCGGAAAATGGTACGCCACCGTTAAAAATTATTGGTGGCAAGAAACTTAAAGCAATTGATTACCAGATGCCCATGGCCAGTGCTCAGGTCAAGTCTTGTGTTCTTCTCGCGGGAATATATGCCGAGGGAGAGACTTCCGTTATTGAACCAGCGCCGACTCGGGATCACACGGAGCGAATGTTACAGGGATTTGGTTACGAGGTTGATCGCTCGTTGGCCAGTAGGTCCGCAGTGGCAGGGGGTGGTCAGCTTAATGGAACGAGAATTGATGTCCCCGCTGATATTTCTTCAGCAGCCTTTTTTATGGTTGCAGCTGCAATCACGCCAGACTCTGATATTACCTTGCAGCATGTAGGTATAAATCCTACGCGGATTGGAGTGATAAACATTTTACGCCAGATGGGCACTAGGATTAGCCTGAGTAATGAAATTGAGGTTGGAGGTGAACCTGTGGCCGACATTCGCGTGCAACATGGGACATTGAAGGGTATTAAGATACCACAAGATCAGGTTCCTCTGGCAATCGATGAGTTTCCAGTTTTATTTATCGCTGCGGCCTGTGCTCAAGGTACCACCATACTCTCTGGAGCAGAGGAGTTGCGCGTTAAAGAAAGTGATCGGATTCAGAGCATGGCCGACGGATTGAACACGCTCGGTATTGAGGCCAGTGCTACGGAAGATGGTATTGTGATCGTTGGTGGACAGCTCGGTGGTGGTCACCTGTTGAGTCATCATGACCACAGAATTGCTATGGCTTTTGCGATCGCTGGCCTCAGAGCGACAGGAGAAATTACCATTGAGGATTGTAGTAATGTAGCAACATCATTTCCTCATTTTATTGAGACGGCTTCTGCGATTGGATTAACTATTGAGACAGAAGTGCTGTGACTAATATTATCACAATTGACGGCCCCAGCGGTTCTGGTAAAGGCACTGTGAGTCGTATTCTCGCGAAAAAATTGTCCTATGATTATTTAGATAGCGGTGCACTCTACCGATTACTGGGTATCGCCGCGATGCGTTCTAGCATTGATGTAAGCGATACAAAATCTTTGGCTGAAATTGCTGAACAGATGGAAGTTGAATTTCAGTTATCAACAGATGGAAAATTCAAGGTGACTTTGGATGGAGATGATGTAACCTCGGAGTTGCGCCTTGAGGATACAGGTGCTTTGGCGTCACAAATTGCGGCCTATGGACTGGTTCGCCGAGTTCTTCTCACGCGTCAAAGAGCCTTTGCGACCGACGTTGGTTTGGTTGCCGATGGTCGTGATATGGGCACTGTAGTATTCCCAGACGCGGAATTAAAGATCTACCTCACCGCTAGCGTGGAACAACGAACCAATAGACGCTATAAAGAGTTGCTTGAAAAGGGTGAAGATGTTAGTCTGCGCGCCCTTGCTGAGCAGGTTCGAGCGAGAGATGAAAGGGACATGAATCGAGCAGAGTCACCCTTGGTTGCTGCTGACGATGCCATCGAACTTGATTCGTCTCACATGAGCATAGACGAGGTGGTTGAAGCGATTATGGCCATCATTGAGTTCAAACGAGCGACCTAGTTTCTGAATGTTCAGCATTGATTTGAGGTTGTAAATATAGGGGTGCATCGACAGTCGCCAGCAACTACTGTCGTGAGCCTAATGATTAATTGACCCGCAAAAACTGGCATTGCGGAAAAAAGAGATTGGATTGTTGTTGTGTTCTTTTGCTAAACCATGGGACATAGCAAAACTCAGGTTTTACTGGTTTTCATCCATATCTCTGTCACATTTTAGGTATTCTCCATGACTGAAAATTTCCAAGAATTATTTGAAGAGAGTCTCAAAACTGTTGAGATGAACCCCGGTGCTATTATTACTGGACTTATCATCGATATCGATAAAGACTGGGTAACCGTGCATGCCGGGCTAAAATCCGAAGGCGTGATCTCCGCTGATCAATTTTATAATGACAAGGGCGAGATTGAAGTCGCTATTGGCGATGAGGTGCAGGTTGCTCTTGAGGCTGTTGAAGACGGATTTGGCGCAACCAAGTTATCGCGTGAGAAAGCGCGGCGAGCTGAATCCTGGATTGAACTCGAGGCGGCACATAAGGCAGACGAAGTAGTTATCGGTGTGATCAGCGGTAAGGTCAAAGGTGGCTTTACAGTAGATGTCCGCGGTTTGCGTGCGTTTTTGCCTGGTTCATTGGTCGATGTTCGACCCCTACGTGAAATTACCCATCTAGAAAACATTGATTTAGAGTTTAAAGTTATCAAACTCGACGCCAAGCGTAACAATGTTGTTGTCAGTCGCCGTGCTGTCATGGAGAGTGCAAACTCCGCAGAACGCGATGAGCTGCTGGCTAACCTTGAAGAGGGCGCTTCGCTTAAGGGTGTGATCAAAAATCTTACTGACTATGGTGCATTTGTTGATTTGGGCGGTATAGACGGTCTTCTGCATATCACGGATATGTCTTGGAAGCGTATCAAGCATCCGTCTGAGATGATCAATGTAGGCGATGAAATCGATGTTAAGGTGCTCAAATTCGATCGCGAGAGAAATCGCGTATCGCTAGGAATGAAGCAAATGGGCGAAGACCCCTGGGGTGACATCAAAGGACGCTATCCTGAGGGAGCCCGTGTTAAAGCTACGATTACTAACCTCACTGATTACGGTTGTTTTGCCGAGTTGGAAGATGGCGTAGAGGGTTTGGTACATGTCTCTGAAATGGATTGGACTAATAAAAATGTTCATCCTTCGAAGATCGTTGATCTTGGCCAGGAAGTTGAGGTTATGGTTCTTGATATTGATGAGGAGCGTCGACGTATCTCTCTCGGTATCAAGCAATGTTTCACCAATCCGTGGGACGACTTTGCAGCGACGAAAGCCAAGGGTGATAAGGTCTCAGGAAGCATCAAATCCATCACCGACTTTGGTATTTTCATAGGACTCAGCGGTGGTATCGACGGTCTGGTACATCTCTCTGATATCTCATGGGATGAGACGGGCGAGGATGCTGTGAGAAACTTTAAGAAAGGTGAAGAGGTTGAAACAGTGGTACTGAGCATTGATGCAGAAAGAGAGCGAATTTCTCTGGGAATCAAGCAGCTGTCTGACGATCCTTTCAGTAACTATGTCGATCAGAACGATAAAGGTGCTATTGTTAAAGGTACAGTGAAGGAAGTCGATGCTAAAGGCGCAGTGATTACCCTGGCTGAAGGTGTTGAAGCGTTGTTGAAAGCGTCGGAAATTTCTCGAGAGAAAATTGATGATGCCAGACAAGAACTCACAGTAGATTCAGAAGTTGAAGCTAAGATAACAAACGTGGATCGTAAAAACCGTTCGATCAGCTTGTCTATTAAGGCCAAAGACGTGTCCGATGAAAAGGCAGCTGTGAAAGCTCATCGTAACAGTGAAGCTGAAGCGACTCCATCATCGTCACCAACTACTATTGGAGATCTGATCAAGGCGCAGATGGACAAATAGGTTTTTGTGCTGATAAAAGGGTGGCTTTTGCCGCCCTTTTTTATGAGAGCGGGGAAATACTGCTTTTCAGTACTTGAATATTTCTAAAACATCAATAAAATCAGTACTTAATGCTTACGAAACGGTGAAAGATGACAAAGTCAGAACTTATTGAAAAAATTGCTAGCAAACAGGATCAATTGATGCCTCGCGACGTCGAACAGGCCGTTAAAATGATTCTTGAGCGCATGTCCCTGACGTTATCAAATAACCAAAGAGTTGAAATCAGAGGTTTCGGGAGCTTTTCGCTACACTATCGCTCTGCTCGGGTAGGTAGAAATCCAAAAACCGGTGATGCAGTGGATCTGCGTGGGAAATATGTTCCCTATTTTAAGCCCGGCAAAGAACTACGAGCGCGAGTGGATAAATCTAATTAGCCAGTGCTAGTCAAATAGTGATCTTAGCGCAGCCAGTGATTCTTCGCCTCGGGTTTTATTCTCATGTTCACTGGTATTTGCATCAACGCCTATTGTCATAAGGTCTTCTCCCGGTAACTCCTCAATGAAGCGGCTGGGTGTGGTGGTCGACGTTTCACCAAACTGCCTCCTCTGTTGGGCGCTGGTCATGGTTAGCGTACGCTGTGCGCGGGTGATTCCCACATAAGCTAGGCGTCGCTCTTCCTCT
>Ga0206125_10000489_pt1 | contig 51955 bp, 39 predicted proteins | sample Helgoland_Spring_4_FD_148598 | JGI IMG/M metagenome (GOLD analysis project Ga0206125, IMG submission 148598) | Pelagic subsurface seawater microbial communities from Kabeltonne, Helgoland, North Sea - Helgoland_Spring_Bloom_20160331_1 | ecosystem: Environmental > Aquatic > Marine > Epipelagic ... | reverse complement strand
TCCCAAAACGACCCAATAGCCTGAATATCCGGCTATTGCACCCATACCTGTAAGACCGATGAGTAACCAACCTGATTCACCGGTGGCCCTTGCAGAAAAAGCAACAGCCAAAAAACCCATATTTTTTCCACCGACATAATAATCACTCATGCCTTTGATTCTCCTGGAGGCTAGGATTCCAATGAAAAATAATATGCCAACGTAAAAAGTGAGAACAACTAATTTGATTACTAATTCTGGATCGTTCAAAATATATATTTATATTATTTTATCTCAATTAATTTCAGATGGATCTCTCAAATAAAATAAAAAGTACCCATTCTGCAATTCTACCCAAAATGTTTAATAAACAGATAAAAATTACTCTTTTTCATAAATACTTGAAAAAATTGATCGGAGATTGCTAACTTTGAATTGTAAAATTACTTTGAAAAATTTACTAAAAGCGATTAGTTAGATTTGAAAACTTACCTTGGATCTGCTCATTGAATGAACAGAAAAAAGATGAAAAAATGATAAAGGCTATCGAAAAGAAGCAGAAGAAAATTCATTCATTAAACCTATTAATTAGTGCTCTTAAAAATGAGCAAAGTACGAAGTACCATGACATTTTACATTCAATGGAGATACAAAAGAGTGCTTTTGAAATTTTTTGTTCTTGGTCTGAATCAACCTATACTCGGAATTGTATTTTTGAAAATGAACGATTTGAGCTGATCCTAATTTGTTGGCAATCAAGTCAAAAAACCCCTATTCATGATCATGGAGGTGAGGAATGTTGGGTGAAATTCATAGATGGTGAATTTAAAGAAACAATTTATAGATCGAATGAAGTGGGTGAAATCAATATACAGAAATCGACCCTCTTTAAAGCAGGGGATATTTCCTATATGATCGATTTCATGGGTTGTCATCAATTAAAAAACCTATCCAACCAACGAGCGCTCTCACTCCATTTATATGCAAAGCCTATTCGTAATTGCAACATTTATGATGAACAATCAAAGGAATTTGTGCAAAAAAAAATGAGTTATCACACAGTTTCTAATACTACGATCAATTAATTACAATAAAATTATATGTCCAAAATAAATAGTGATTTAGTTCTATTTAATGAACTGGTTGAAGTATTGTTAAATGAAGAACATAAGCATCCAGTCGCCGATCGAATAGAAGCTGACAAACTTTACGATACTCTAGACCTTTCGCTAAAACCCACCCCCATTGTTGATAATAAGCTAAAAAATCTACTCAAAGAAGTCATAATTTCTACGCCCAAAACAGCAACAAAATTATTTTTTAATCAACTTTTTGGAGGAAGACAAAGTAAGGCCATTTTGGGTGATTTACTAGCAGTAATGCTTAATAACAGCATGTATACCTATAAAGTTGCCGGTCCCCAAGTTGGTATTGAACAAGAGATTATAAGAAAATCTTGTGAGATGATCGGTTATGGCTCTCAAAGTAATGGTACCTTTCCAACTGGGGGTTCGATGAGCAATTATATGGCCTTAGTCATGGCTAGAGATACCAAAGATTACCATTGTAGAGAAAAGGGTATGTCCAAACCAATGATTGTTTACACTTCTCGAGAATCGCATTATTCAAATTCAAAAAATGCAAGCTTTGCAGGAATTGGCAAGAGCAACATTAGATATATTCATACTGATTCCAGAGGAAAAATGCTCCCGAACCATTTGGAAGCACAAATTATTAAAGATCTCGATGAAGGTTTTGTTCCCACTTATGTAAATGCTACCGCAGGCACGACCGTTTTAGGGAGTTTTGATCCAATAGATAAAATTGCTGATATCACAGAGAAATATAATCTTTGGCTCCATGTCGATGGTGCATATTGTGGAAGCGTTATTTTCAGCGATAAATTTAAATATCTTGTTGGTGGAATAGAAAGATCAAATTCTTTCAGCTATAATGCGCACAAGATGTTGGGAACCCCTTTAACTTGTTCAGTCTTGTTAGTAAACGATAAAAAACATTTACACAACTCCTTCAGTAATGATGCAGATTATCTTTATCAAACAGATGGTGACGATTTCAACTTAGGTAAAACTTCGTTCCAATGTGGAAGAAGGAATGATGCACTGAAATTCTGGACACTTTGGAAATCAATTGGGACTAATGGATTGAAACAAATTGTAGATAAACAATTTGAACTTGCAGATATTGCTCGAGCATATATTAAAAGTAATCCCGATTATACACTATATAGTTTTGATGATTCAATCTCAGTCTGTTTTAATTATCAAGGAATTGACGCAATGACACTTTGCACAGCTCTATATGAACATCAAATTACGGTCGTTGGCTTCGGGTCTTTTAATGATGATACATTTATTAGACTAGTAACAATTAATACCAATAATAAAGAATATGATATTTTGAACTTCTTTAAAGTACTTGAAGCCTACGTTAGTAAAACTTCAAAAATAAAAAAATTAAAGAAGGAAGTTCTGGAGCAGGCCGAATAATTATGATAAGCCTTTTGAAAAGGTAGTAACAAATGAAATTTCCTGTTACTCAGGATGAGCACAAAATATTTTTATTCTCTTCAGAGATGATAAAAAAAAGATTGAGTGGCCTACTTTTGAATATATGGGTAATTACTAATATTTGAATTTTGCTATAATCTATTCCATCCCAACTCATGCATAAAATCATTCTTTAAATTCTATTTTATTCAGAGATTATCAACCCACTAGGTCAATAAGCATTCTCCATTGTATTTTTATTTCAAAACATATTTGATAATAAATTATTATCAAATAATATAACGAAAACTATAGCCATCTGATAAATATTCAACGTAGGTATCTGGTCAAAAGAATCTATTATGTACCCCACTTATTTAAAAGATTGAGATGCTCCACTTACTTCCATTTTCAATTGATAAATAGCCTTTGATGCAGTAATGAAAAGAATGTCTCGATGGCGTCCACCGAAAGTCACATTGGCCGTCCAAGGTTCATCAATGTTGATATGCTCAATTTTTTTACCTTTAGCATCAAAAATATAAACGCCGTCCCCTGTGAGGTAAACATTGCCTTGCGCATCAAGGGTCATCCCATCTGATCCCATCGCTACGAACCATTTTTTATTGGATAAATTTCCATCGGCTTCTATTTGATAACTGTACGTCATTTGCGCATCTATATCGGCAACATATAACAAGGATCCATCCGGTGTACCTATGATTCCATTGGGTTGCTCTAAACCTGTAGCTACTGTCTTTACTGCACCTGTTGGTGATAAATAATAGACATTATTAGAGGACAAATAGGGCGCAGTATGCAGCCAATAAGGACGTTGATAAAAAGGGTCTGTAAAATAAACACCACCTTTGGGATCCACCCAGAGATCGTTAGGTCCGTTCAATCGTGTACCTTGAAAATCTTTTAAAAGAACCTCGATGTTTTTATCAGTATCAATTTTCCATAATTGACCCAACTCATCGGTACAAGCATATAAATTATCCTCTGCGTCAAAATACAAACCATTGGCACGACCTGATGGCGTTAAGAAAATTTCAAATTCACCATCAACTGACCATTTAAGTATTTGATCATTGGGCTGATCGGTAAAATAAACATTGCCCCGACTGTCAACAGCTGGGCCTTCGGTAAAGTCAAAATGATTGGCTATTTTTATTAATTGGGCATCCTTAGCAACAATTGTAGGTGCTTGTGCTGTATTCTTCGGCGACGTAACTAAAGACACCACAAATAATATTAGTAAATATTTCATTTAAATACACTTCTGAATTTATAAACTATTCCAATTCAAACTTTACCTTATGTTTTTGCGCATATCTCAGCATTTTTTTGAAGACCTCAGGATGATCTTCCTGTACATCTTGAGTTTCCATAGGATCGTTAGCCAAATCATAAAGCGTTAAATCAATGGAGGCTTGCTCATATTTTCCAGGAATACCATCGCTACCTGTAGAGGGACGTGTTCTGTAATTATGAGGCAGGTGCAATTTCCACCGACCACTTCCGCTCATCACAGACTCTAATCTTGGCCCTGTCGTAAATGCATAATAATCATGTGGCGACATTTGCTTTTCTCTTGTAATTAAATCCCAGATATTTTTACCATCTATCGGCTGCTGTGGTAAAGGGGTCTCTGTTAAATGAGCAATGGTTGGGAGTAGATCAATAGATAGAAATACCTGATCGGAAACCGAACCTGGAGCCAACTTACCAGGATATTTGATGATACATGCCACTTTCGTCCCACCATCAAATGAAGTCCCTTTGGCTTCCCTAAAGGGAGTGGTTCCCGCATGATTCCCATAAGAAATCCATGGCCCATTGTCAGAGGTGAAGACCACAAGGGTCTCTTCATCAATACCTGCCACACTTAGGGCATCCATGATCCGACCTATAGATGCATCTAATTCTACAATGACATCCCCAAAAAGCCCCACTCCCGACTTCCCTTCAAAGGCTTCACTACAAAACAGTGGGACATGGGGCATTGAATAGGGAACGTATAAAAAAAAGGGTTGTAGAGCATAATCATTAATGAAATTTACGGCATCATCTGTGGCCCATTTCGTTAAGTTACGTTGATCTGCTCTAGAAACAGCTTCTATTTCTACTTGACCATTTTTCCAATACTGGAGTGGAAATTTTCCCCAAAATTCTGGATTCTCCGGATGATATTCCCACATATCGTTGCTGTACATCAGTCCAGAAGAAACGTCAAATCCGCGTTGATGGGGACGCGTGTTTTCTTGATCTCCTAAATGCCACTTACCAAAAATCCCCGTTTTATAACCATCTGCACTATAAATTTCAGCCATCGTAGGGAAATCAGGTGACAACCCTCTTTCCTTTGGCGCATGTGCATTAAAAACCTTCGTTCTTCCTGGATAACTACCTGTCAACAAAGCCGCCCTTGATGCAGAACAAATCGCCTGTGGCACATAAAAATTTCGATAAACTACCCCCTCTTTGGCCAATCGATTTACTTGAGGTGTTTGTATCCCTTTTTGGCCAAATGGCTCAAAATCACTCCATCCCGAGTCATCTAAAAAGATAATGACGACATTGAGCTTATTGCTTGTGAGCGATTCGGGCTTTCCGCACCTCATCAATAAACTCAGACAGCTTAGCACCGTCAATAAAATAAAAAATTTTGTATGATGCATCATGAGCGTAGAATAATCAATAAATCATTAAAATAGAAAAAGATAAGGCTTAATAATAAGATCATTATGCTTTAAATTAATACAAAAAATTCATGATCACTAGAAGTCCTTAAATTGTTTTTTTGATTCTACTGATATTTTTTGTCATCTCCTTTATAAACAACATTATAGGACCTTTAATACCTGATATTATCGAGAGTTTTGACCTTAGTTTGACCTTAGTCGCTTTGATCCCATTGGTCTTGTTTATCGCCTATGCTATCATGTCTATTCCCGCAGGCATACTGCTCCCAAGCTATCTCACTGATTTGTTTTCATACTTCACCATTAGTTGTGGTATGACCGTACTTCAAGTAGTCATTAACCTTCTTTTAAGAGCCACTGGTGGCGAAGAACATTTCGCGATGTATGCTGTTTTGTACAATTAGTTTTTGGATTTGTCTCCCTTTTTTAAGCCCCCTAGTTTATACTCAATTAGCCTCTGAAACGTTTTTTGCGAATAAGCATTCATTTCTTCACACGTTCAGTACTTTTTTGGGCTCCATAGAGTTACCTTGAATATCCTTGTATTTTTTATTTTCTGTTATCAGCCTCTTTATGATCCTCATTTTGATTTTTTAAAAATTTCCTAAAGTTGAACTTAAATCAAATGAAAAATTAGGTGCTCTCGCCACGCACATTAAACTATTTAAAAATAAGCAAATACGATTATTTTTTTTAGGAATGATTTGTTAGCTAGGTGCCGAACAGGGTATTGCGAATTGGATTTCTCAATTCCTTAATGTGTATCATGGCATTGATCCAAAAATATTGGAGGCAGCCACCATTTCTGATTTTTGGGGATTAATGAACTTGGGTGAGATTATTAGGCTTATTCTTTTAAAAATCTTTGATAGTCGATCGGTTCTTATTACTCTTTCAGGGCTTGCTATGATTTGCCTAATCCTCGCGTTTTTCGGTCCGGCTGAAATCGCTTTGATTTGCTTCCCATTAACGGATTTATTTTTATCGGTAATGTATCCCATTCTTTTTTCTTTAACATTGAATTCCTTTGCAGACCATCACGGTTCAATTTCAGGAATATTGGTCACGGGAATTATTGGAGGAGCCATCTTACCGCTCATCATTGGCTGGTTAGGAGATGCGGTCGGACTTCGGTCAGCTCTGTGCTTTTTATTTTTTCCACTTGCCTTTATTTTGAGTACTGGTTTTTGAGCAAAGCCCCTGATCACTAATAAAAAATTACGTTGGTTTTATAAAGGATCATAAATATACAGCCAGCTTTGGCCTTGATTGAGAAGGGTAATTAAGGCTAAAAAAAGTGCCCATCCATTAAATATTTTCAAAGCCTTTATTTAGGATCCAATAAAGAACTGGCAGCCTGGTCTAAAAATACATGACAATTTGGGTGATGACGCAAGAGACTTGCAGGACATGAAAGAGAAACCTCTTCTTCAAGCATTTTTTTAACGATTGATGCCTTATTTTGACCAACAACCAACAACAATATACTTCTGGCTTCCATGAGCGTCCCTAAACCAAGTGTCAACCCTTGGGATAACTTTTGAGGTTGTTCAAAATACTTTTGTCCTGTTTGTATGGTCAAAGGGTCTAAATCAATTATTTGACTTCGTGAATCTACAGGGGTAAATGGTTCATTCATCCCAATATGGCCATTAAGACCGAGACCCAAAATGGCTAAGTCAATACCCCCTTGCTTTTTGATATACATCTCATTAATGATACATTCGGAAAACACATCCACCGATCGACCGTCAAAAAAACATATCTGTTTATCAGACACTCCTAAGGGGTTGAAAAGGTCTTGATCCAAATGGTACCTACAACTTCCTATGTCTTGACCATTTAAACCTATCCATTCATCTAAGCCCAAAAAATGCCAGTCTGCTGTATCTAAGCTGTTTATTTCTACGCTTGTAACCAACTGCTTATAAACTCCTTTGGTAGAATCTCCCGAAGCCACGCAAACCAATGGCTCTCGCGTTTCTTTTACCGAATCAATTAAGACCTTCGTCGCAAAGGTGCTCAATTCTTCGTAAGTATTTGAAATAGTTACATTCATGTAATTTTATAATATATTTATACTCCTAATATGAAGAAAGCAGATTACAAATAGGCATATAACGCAATATAATAAAATGAAAGTAAACACTATTTGGTGACCGGCAGAAAAGATTCTCCAAAATAAACCTCCAGATTAGGGGCTCGAAGTCCAAGAAAACGGTCGACTACTTCTATGTAAATCTACTTATAATGCCTATTTGAGCCGTGAGAAGTGTTACTGATTTTGAGATTACAAATCAAAGCATAGTTGTAAACTTCCAAAATTTTGAATTTGCCTGGAAGGTTGGGTTAATGATTTTTAGATTACATATTATATTGATTGGTTTCTTAATGAAGTTGCATAACAGAATTCCTAAATTCTTGTATTATTTGACATTAATATAGGTGGAATGTCATACGTGTTGGTTCATTTATTAAAGTTAAATTCCCCTTCCCAGTTTGTTTCAAATTTAAAAATGGCATTAGCACTGCCAATGGCTTTTGGAGAAATAGGATTAGCAATATGGTTGTTAGTGAAAGGGGGTAAAGATATTTCAATGAGAAAACCCACTCATTTGAGTGGGTTTCTTTTTGGTGGACCTCTCGGTCCTAAGTTCGAACTTTTTCAGAAAATTATTTAGAATACGATTATGAGGTGTAATCTTTATATAGTTTTAAAAACCAATTATAGCAAATAAATACACTGCCTATAACAAGAATAAGATAAATGGTAGTTGCACTATGAATATTTTTGTAATACGGAACATAATTTAGAAGTAGCCACATAAATGTAGAAACTACACCTGCGAATACAAGACATCTAGTCATTAAATGACCCATGTAATGATTAAACCGATTAATATCTTTTGGGAGTTTATATAATATTGAGATCCAACTTTGTTTTTTGCCTGTATAGATATATCCAATAAAATTACTGAAACTATAGTCTTTTTCAGTTGGATAAAGATTAAAGTGTTTAAAGAAAGCAAGATAATATGCATATATACTGTATATGCATAGAATACTTATAATAATTAATAAAGGAGTCCAGTTTAAACCAAATAAAGACACAAGCGGATTTGCTTCAAGTGTTAAATCAGGTGTATATTGAAAAGTGCAATATGCATCATAAACTCTTGTTGCTAATATCCAAAATACTGTTAGGCTAAACGTTATATTCTTTTTCATATTGATAATAAACGCAATGATACAAAAAAACCTCACAATTTGTGAGGTTAATTTTTAGTGGGCCCACCAGGACTCGAACCTGGGGCCACCTGATTATGAGTCAGGTGCTCTAACCAACTGAGCTATAGGCCCATGCTTTAATAAGCGCAATTTTAGTCGATTTCTGTGAATATACCAACGTATAGAAATCGTATTTTAAGAGAAATATTAAATTATTAACCTCCCTCTCGCATGCATTTGAGCCTTCAACTTTCAATAAACTTCACCCAATTAGGTCGAATTCGCCTTATTTGCTCGTTATTCAACTTTAAAAACATATTTTATTTAAAAATTAAGAAGATTTCATAAAATTAAAGCCCTGTTTTATTTCAATATAGTAAATATTTAAAAAATATCTTTATTCATTATGAATTCTGTAAAAAAATAGTATCAAATTTTATTTTTTACTTTTAAAAGAATCTTTTTGGATCATCTTATTTATTTTTGTTTAAAGTATCCATACTAATCTCCCTCTTCAAGAACATCAAATTAAAGAATATGAGCATAGGCCTTTACGACCCCCAATTTGAACATGAGTCATGTGGTGTTGGTTGCATCACAAACTTTAAAGGCATCAAATCCCATGCTATCGTCAAAGATGCATTGACCATGCTAGAAAACATGGAGCACAGGGGTGCTACTGGTTCCGATCCCGATACAGGTGATGGTGCTGGTATTTTAATTCAAATACCTCATGATTTTTTGGAAGAGCAATTACAAACTTTCGGGATTCCACTTCCTAAAGTAGGTCTTTATGGCGTTGGTATGGTCTTCTATCCTCAGCATTATGGCACGAGAGAGCTTTGTAGGAAAGTCATTAATGATTGCATGACTACCATGAATTTTAAACTCATTAGCTATCGATTGGTTCCCACAGATGCCAATGTCCCTGGACATGAGTCAAAGTCTGTAGAGCCTTACATCGAGCAGCTTTTTCTGGTTCATGAAGACAATACTGTTCAAGGTGATGATCTTGAACGTAAACTATTTGTATTAGGTAACTACATAGCGCATCAAATAAATAACTATGTGCATGCCGCTAATAATGAATTTTATATTGCCTCTCTCTCTTGTAATACCCTCATTTATAAAGGTCAACTGAAAACTGACCAATTAAGAAGCTTCTATCATGATCTTCAAAATGAACGCATCACCTCCGCTTTAGCCATTGTGCATTCAAGATTTTCAACTAATACCTTTCCCAATTGGAAATTGGCTCAGCCGTTTAGATACATTGCTCATAATGGAGAAATCAATACCATTCGCGGAAATGTCACCAAAATGAAATCTAAAGAGGCCTTGATGCATTCAGACTATTTTTCCTCAAAGGAGTTATCCTACTTGATGCCCATTACAGATCCCAATAATTCTGATTCTGCAAATCTAGATGGCTTGGTGGAGTTACTTACTTTATCTGGTCGAAGCTTACCTCATGTCATGATGATGCTCGTCCCAGAAGCCTGGCAGGGCAACAAACAAATGGATACAAACAGAAAGGATTTCTATAAATATCATGCAGCCATGATGGAACCATGGGATGGTCCAGCAGCCCTCTTTTTCACGAATGGAAAACAAATTGGAGCCACTTTAGATCGCAACGGGCTGAGACCCGCCCGTTATTGTATTACCTCAGATCATCGACTCATTATGGCTTCTGAAGCCGGAGCCATTGTTACAGATGAGTCCAAAATCATTAAAAAAGGTAGACTCCAACCCGGAAAGATGTTACTAGCAGATTTGTCTTTAGGAGTTATTTATGATGATTCACAGATAAAAGCACTGGTTTGTGATGACAAACCCTACAAAAAGTGGCTTGAGGAACAACGCATCAAGTTAAGGCTCATGCCCATTCCTGAACTTCAGGCAAAGATCATTGAACCCCACAGACTTACCACCAGACAGATGTCTAATGGCATGACCGAGGAGGATGTCAAAATAACGATATTACCTTTTGCTCGCACCGGGACAGAACCTTTGGGATCGATGGGCTCTGATGTTCCATTGGCCGTCCTTTCAAAGCAAAGTCAGCATATTTCCAATTACTTCAAACAATACTTTGCTCAAGTAAGTAATCCTCCCATCGATCCCATTCGTGAAAGACTAGTGATGTCTTTGTATACCAGAATAGGGAAATCTTTAAATTTATTACAAGAATCGGCCGAACACACCAGGCAAGTCCATATCTCTCAACCCATCCTTTCTAGAGATGATTTTTATAGAATAAAGGGATTGGCCAGTCATGGAATGGATTACTACATTATTGATGCTACCTTAGATGTCGCGAACAAAGAGACCTTGCGGATGGCCATAGGTAGGATCTGTAACGAAGCGGAAGATGCCATCAATAAAGGTAACAGTGTAATTATCATTTCTAACAGAAAGGAAAGTAAATACAAAGCAGCCATTCCTAGTTTACTTGCCACAGGATCCGTTCATCATCATTTAGTTAATAAAAAATTACGAACTCAGGCGGGGATCGTAGTAGAATGCAGTGATGCATGGGAAACACATCACTTTGCTACTATTATTGGATACGGTGCCAGTGCCATCTATCCCTACCTTACCTATGATACCATCCAAAATGCTTACAATACCCAAGCATTAAATAATGAGCAACCGTTGGATTATTATTTTGGTAATTTTCGAAAGGGGATCGGTAAAGGCCTTTTGAAAATTTTGTCTAAAATGGGCATCAGCACCTTACAATCTTATCAATCCTCACAAATATTTGAATGTATTGGTTTAGGTCAAGAAGTCATCTCTACCTGCTTCAAAGGAACTGTGAGCCGTTTAGATGGACTGAATTTTGATGATTTGGGCAAAGAAGTGGTTATCAAACACCTAGCTGGCTATAATAAAAGTGAACATCAACTTTTGGAAGCAGGGGGGTATTTCCAATGGAAACAAAAAGGCGAAAAGCATCTGCTCAATCCCGATACCATCCACTTGCTTCAAAAATCTACCCGCCTCAATGATTATGAGCTTTTTAAAAAGTTTACAGGAAAAATACATGACGAAGATACGGACATCATTAACGTAAGGGATTTATTTGAATTTAAATACAGACAAGCGATTCCGGTTGAAGAAGTAGAACCTGTTGAAAATATTTTAAAGAGATTTGCCACTGGTGCCATGTCGTTAGGATCAATATCACATGAGGCCCACAGTACGCTGGCCATTGCAATGAATCGTATTGGAGCCAAAAGTAATAGCGGAGAAGGTGGAGAAGACAGTAAGAGATATCTCAAAAAAGAAAATGGAGATTGGGAACGATCTGCCATTAAACAAGCCGCTTCAGGACGATTTGGGGTGACTATAGAATATTTAAATAATGCAGAAGAACTACAAATTAAAGTGGCTCAGGGAGCTAAACCTGGTGAGGGGGGGCAATTGCCTGGCCATAAAGTTGATGACTATATTGCCAAAGTCAGGCACAGTACGCCGGGAGTTGGACTTATATCTCCTCCACCCCATCATGATATTTACTCAATAGAAGATCTTAAGCAACTTATATCAGATCTTAAAAATTCAAATCCAGCCGCTCGAATTAATGTGAAACTTGTCTCGGAAGCTGGTGTAGGTACTATTGCGGCTGGTGTTGCGAAAGCAAAAGCAGACGTTATTTTGATCTCAGGAGCCGACGGAGGTACGGGAGCTAGCCCTATAAGTTCAGTAAGACATGCGGGATTACCTTGGGAAATGGGTCTTGCCGAAGCGCATCAAACCCTCGTCAGAAACAATCTGAGAAGTCGGGTTACCCTACAAACGGATGGTAAAATCATGACTGGCCGTGATCTCGCCATTGCTACTCTCTTAGGTGCAGAAGAATACGGCATCAGTACCGCAGCACTCATTATTGAAGGCTGCATCATGATGCGAAAATGTCACCTAAACACTTGCCCTGTGGGCATTGCTACGCAAGACCCGGAACTACGCAAATTATTCACGGGAGATCCAGATCACGTAGTGAACTTTTTTACTTTGTTGGTCATAGATTTCAGAGAAATCATGGCAGCACTTGGCTTCAGAACGGTTAACGAGATGGTCGGAGAATCACATGTCCTCAAAATGAGGTCTGATATAGATCATTGGAAAATCAATCGATTAGACTTTACTCCTATCTTACATTACGAAAAAGCTCCCGGACATGTAGGTACCTATAAAAAGATAGACCAAAATCATCATCTCGAAGAAGCCTTAGATTGGCAACTGATAGAAGCAATTGATCAATCTAAATCACCTAAAGATTTAGCCTTTCCGATCCTCAATACCCATCGATCTGTTGGTACCTTATTGTCAGGACACCTTATCCGCCAAAAGAAGATGATCACCCAACATATGAAGATTACTTTTACCGGTAGTGCAGGTCAGAGTTTCGGTGCTTTTCTTGCTGAAGGACTCGATTTTCTCCTTATGGGGGAAGCAAATGATTATGTAGGAAAAGGACTGTCGGGTGGTATCATATCTATCAAACCAAATGAACATGCAACCCTTACACCGGATGAACACATCATAATAGGTAATGTCACTTTATATGGTGCAACTTCAGGAGAAATCTATGTCAACGGACAGGCAGGAGAACGATTTTGTGTGAGGAACTCTGGTGCCGAGGCCGTCGTTGAAGGCATTGGAGATCATGGATGCGAATACATGACCGGTGGCTTAGCTATCATTTTGGGTGCCGTTGGTAGTAATTTTGGTGCAGGCATGAGCGGTGGAATCGCCTATGTTTACGACGAAAAAAATAATTTTTCCGAAAATTGTAATATGGAAATGATAGACATTGATCCCCTGAAAGAGGACGACGTCAATTTACTGAACGCAAAATTAAATGAACACAGAAAACGAACGGATAGTCCGAAAGCTATTGAAATTTTAAATCATTGGGATACTGCTTTAAAATATTTCAAAAAAGTGATGCCAATAGAACTCAAGCGTGTATTAGCTAATCAGAAAACCTCTAAAAAAGTAGCCTAATGGGAAATATAGATGGATTCATGAAAATAGGACGGGACCTACCTAAAACCCGAGACCCAAAGGAAAGAATCAAAGACTACAAGGAGTTTTATGTTCCGCACAGCGAAGAGCTCACTAAGAAACAAGCCAGTAGGTGCATGGATTGTGGTGTTCCCTTTTGTCATAAAGGCTGTCCGCTGGGAAATATCATACCTGATTTTAATGATGCCGTTCATAACGATGATTGGAATCGAGCCACGGATCTGCTTTTGGAGACCAATAATTTTCCTGAATTTACAGGTCGTATTTGTCCTGCACCCTGCGAGGGCGCTTGTGTATTAGGTATCAATAAGCCCCCTGTCGCCATTGAACATATCGAAAAAAGCATCATCGAGAAAGCTTTTGAATCAGGTAAAATTCAGCCCAGTCCGCCCATTAAAAGAAAGCTTAGTTCGGTTGCCGTGATTGGATCAGGACCGGCCGGGCTTGCGGCTGCAGACCAATTAAACAAAGCCGGTTATCAAGTGACGGTTTTTGAACGTGATGAAAAAATAGGCGGCTTGCTTCGTTTTGGTATTCCAGATTTCAAACTAGAAAAATGGATAGTTGAAAGAAGAGTAAATCTATTGATAGCAGAAGGAATCACCTTTAAAACAAATATTGAAGTAGGCGTTGACCTCTCAATTAGCGATCTAAAAAATCAGTTTGCGGCTATTTTATTGTCTACCGGAGCTACCATTCCTCGCGATATAGATATCTCAGGTAGAAATCTGAAAGGTATTCATTTTGCCATGGACTTTTTAACTCAACAAAACAAACGAGTTTCTGAGCTAGGTTTCGACCAAGAAGACCTCTTTGCTACAGATAAAAATGTCATTGTCATTGGCGGCGGTGATACGGGCTCTGATTGTATTGGGACCTCGAATAGACAAGGTGCCAAGTCGGTCACACAATTTGAGCTTTTAGGTAAGCCAGGAATTTCCAGAGGTATCCGCAATCCATGGCCTGAGTGGCCTTTGGTTTTGAGAACCTCTTCCTCTCATGAAGAAGGCGTTGATAGAACCTGGTCAGTATTAACTAAATCTTTCATTGGAGATGAAAATGGAAATATTTCAGGGCTTAAAACGGTAAAAGTAGTTTGGGAAAATGGAAAATTTGATGAAATCCCTGATACTGAAAAGATTTATCCTTGTGACCTTGTACTCATCGCAGTCGGTTTTGTACATACCCAGAAAGAAGGTTTGTTAGATCAATTGAACATCAATCTAGATGAAAAAGGAAATGTTAAGGCTGAAAACTATAAAACTAATGTAGATAAAGTCTTTACCGCTGGCGATATGAGAAGAGGTCAATCATTGGTCGTATGGGCTATTCAAGAAGGCAGAGAAGCCGCTAGGGCTTTAGATAAAAGTTTATCTGGAAAGAGTTCACTGGCCTCTAAGGAGCGCTCTAGTTATGAGCTTTAAAGCATCCTGATTTCTAAATCATTTCCCTTTCCAAAACCTATGATTTGACTCATCCTATAGGTTTCTAAAGTGAAGAGGTCTTTGAGTAAGAATTCATTCTCACCCAGTATTTTTAATAACTCAAATTCAAAAATCTCCCCGTAATTCGTCAATCGGTAGCGCTCCCCTACTCGTAAACTGCTAAATGCCAATCCGCTCATAAACAAGAACAAATTTAAACCAATACCTACACATTAAGATAGTGTCGTCCTTAAATTAAATGGCTATTTGTGTTTAACAGAAGTCTGAAAGATCAACCTAATAAAAAAAGCGGATACAACTATGACCGGCCTATTCTATATGAAACACTCAACATTTCAAACAAATTTGATTTATCAAAAATAATTATTCTGCAGATTTTTTTGCTTTTGAGGGCTTCTGTGCCTTGGCATTCTTTTTAGCCTTTTCCGCTACCGTTTTCTCTACTTTTTCCGCTTTTACTGCAGGCTCGGCCTTCTTGGCATCAAACTCTTTTTTGATCGCATCTACATCCACATTCTTGATGACGGGGACAAACGAAAGACGTTGTATCGTAGCCACACGATTTTTTGCAACATTTTTGTTTTTACGTCCTTTTCTTTCTAATCTAGTAACAGCCATTTTGTTTTATTTGTTAATTACAAGGTGCGAAATTAGAGGATTTCTTAGATTTGTCAAAAATATTTTAAGTGGAAAAACTTTCTATCCCCAAAGGAACCCGTGATTTCGGCCAAATTGAATCATTTCGCCGTAAATACATCATTGAAAAAATTCAAAGTAATTTTATAAAGTACGGATTTGCACCGATCGAAACGCCAACAATGGAACATCTATCTGTACTTACGGGAAAATATGGCGACGAAGGAGACCAACTTATTTTTAAAGTGCTTAATTCTGGAGACTTTTTAAAAAAAACGGATTGCGGCGATTACGATCAAGGTGCAAAGACACTTTTACCTAAAATAGCTGAAAAAGGTCTTCGATATGATTTAACGGTTCCCTTTGCTCGACATGTAGTGATGAATCGGCACAACATTACTTTCCCCTATAAAAGATATCAGATACAGCCTGTATGGAGGGCTGATCGACCCCAGCGAGGTAGGTACAGAGAGTTTTACCAATGTGATGCCGATATTATAGGTACCCGATCTTATTGGAATGAAATAGAACTGACCTTATTGATTCATGATGTCTTCAAATCTTTAAATTTTGATAGTTTTGAAGTAAAAATCAATCATAGAGAAGTTTTGTTCGCAATGGCCGCGGCCGCTGATTTAAAAGGAAAAGAGACTCCTTTTTGCGTAGCATTGGACAAAATAGATAAAATAGGTACAGAAAAAGTACTCCACGAGATCAGTCTACTTCAAGGTGACTCGGAAATGGTTTCAAAATATCTCGAAATTATTGATGCTGATGTTGGTAAATCCCTCAAAATTGAAAAATTGGTTAAGCTCACGGGTACCTCAAATAAAGGTTTTGAAGAATTAAATGTATTTTTTAAGAATTTAGATGAACTCACCGATCGGAAATTTAATATTTCTCTTGACTTTTCCTTAGCACGAGGCCTTTCCTACTATACTGGGATGATTTATGAGGTAAAACCAACAGAAGTTAACATTGGAAGTATTTGTGGGGGTGGGCGCTATGATAATTTGACAGGTATGTTTGGCCTTAAAGGCATGTCAGGCATTGGCATTTCATTTGGATTAGATCGTATTTACGATGTCTTAGCCGCATCCAATTTATTTCCTGAAACAGCTAAAGGGGGTCCAAAAGTACTGATCACCCATCTCGATACCTCCGCTTTCAAGCATGGCATTAAAATCATCGAAAAATTAAGAAAGGCGGGCATTGCGGCTGATCTTTTTCCCGATGCGGTCAAAATTCAAAAACAAATGAATTATGCCAATAAATTGGCGATTCCATACGTTATAACTATTGGATCAGAGGAAATCTCACAAGCGCGCTATCCATTAAAAAGCATGAGTACTGGAGAGATCTTAACATCCTCTGTTGAAGGTATTATTGAAAACTTGAAAATAGATAGATTTTGATTAAAGAGATCATTATATTTTTTTTCAAATTTATTGTTTTAAGAATTACCGTTTTTGTTGTCTTGACAGTTCCTTTTGGTGCAGCAGCACAGATAAGTCAAGATACCTCTTTTTCCGTTGCATATCAACGTGGATGTGCCCCCTTCACGGTAAACATTCAAGAGCTTATTGATTATGGTGATGAGGTTCCTCGGAATTATATCTACGAAGCCAATCTAGGCACAGTGACCTCAGTCGACACCTTTTATACCTACGACGAGCCCGGAGATTATCTCATTTATCAAATAATTAGTGAGGGAGATGACAGAGAAGATTCCTTATGGATCCAAGTTTCTGATCCGGTAATTCCTGATTTTAGTTATTTTTATTGCGACCGTCAACATCTCTCCATTGAGATTTTGGATGATTATTATGATAGTTATCAACTTTACACTTCTACAGATACGTTCCTACATGTAAAAGAGGATGTCAATCCCTTTACCATAGATGTACCCGAAGTAGCCAGCATTGATATAATCATAGAAGGTTTTTATGACGGAGGGCAACCTAACTGCGGGAGTTCACCTGTTCAGAGCGTTCTCATGCTTGAGTTGACCAACAATTCGACAGTGGACTCCGCCTTTGTGAAATATGTATGTCAAAATGAAGTCTCACTCCAAATATATTATGAAGCAGATTCAACAACTTATTACAATATTGAATATCAATCAACACCCAGTGTGTTTACGCCCATCTATGACGGTTTATTGGACTCTAATTCTTTATTTTTCCCATCCCTGCCCTTTGATGAATCCCTCTCTTCATTATGCTTTCGGATCAATGCCCTTTCGCTATGCAATGATGAGAATATCGTATTAGGCGATTCCTTGTGTTTGGACATTAAAAGTGATAATACTGCATTTAATTACGCCTACGCCTCCTATGATTCGGAAAATCATATTGCCTTGAATTTTAGTGAAAATAGTAATGGTTTATTTCATGCCGTAAAATATATAAATGACGTTTTGTTCGATACTTTATACAACATACAGCCTGGGCACGTTGATTCTAGCGTGTACCCTCTCCGGAAATACAGTTATGAGCTCCTTTTCACTCCTTCGTGTGATGCCAGCATACAAACAATCAAGATTACGCCTACCTATCTAGAATTATCAGACTATTATACCAATGCCTACTCCTCTGAATATTTTGATGGTACGTATAAATTGGGACAAACTCTAGATTACCAATTGGTCAATTCAGATCAAGCAGAAAGTATCACCCAGCCCGTTGTGTTGACCCAACTCAAGACCATTAACATCACACATGACTTAGGAACCCATCAAAAAATCTGGGCTGAAGGAACCAATGCAGCAGGTATTATTTTAAGGTCCAATGCAGTGAAGATAAAATTTAACCCGGTAATATATGTGCCAGAAGCTTTTTCTCCCAATGGCAATGGTATCAATGAAACGTTAAAGTTTTTTGGTCTTCCTACAAATCAATTTACTTTTAAAGTATTCAATCTTGCTGGAAAAGAAATTTTTATTACTGAACAGAAAGGTGATTTTTGGGATGGGCGTCAACAAAATGGTGATATTGTAAAGGGCTCTTATGTCTACCAAGTCAATTATTATACCGAAGAAAATGAATTATTAACGCAGCAGGGCAGTTTCGTTCTTATTAAATGATAAAATATTAATAACATGCTAGATATGATGAAAATGATGGGCAAAGTCAAAGAAGTCCAAGAAAAAATGAAAATTGCCAAAGAAGAATTGGGTAATATTTTTGTGGAAAGTGATGCAGGAGCAGGCTTGGTAACCGCTAGATTCAATGGGAACAAAGAACTCTTGGAACTAAAAATAGATGACTCACTTTACGGAAAAGAGGATAAAGAACTTCAAAAGGATCTTATCATAGCCGCTGTAAATAAAGGCATTAAAGCCGCAGAAGACGAGAGCAAAGAACATTTACAAAAAGCCACGCAAGGTATACTTCCAAATATTCCTGGAATGGATCTAAACAGCATGATGTAATGTCTGTCACTGCGATTGTAATTTTAAACTATAATGGTATTAATTTTCTAAAAAAATACCTAGGTATCTTGATCAAAACCTCTAGTAATTATGAAATTGTCGTGGCCGACAATGGATCAACAGATTCCTCATTAGATTGGTTAAAAAAAAATCATTCGGATATCAGAGCAATCGTATTAAAAGAAAATAATGGATATGCTGGTGGTTATAATTTAGCTCTTAAAGAGGTAGCAGCTGACTATTACGCTCTCATCAATTCTGATGTTGAAACGAAGTTAAATTGGTTAGATCCTTTGGTTGATTTTTTGGAGGAACATCCCGATTATAGTGCAATTCAGCCAAAAATTTTGAATCAGAATGATCCTTCCAAGTTTGAATATGCCGGGGCAGCCGGTGGTCAACTCGATGCTTGGGGCTACCCCTTCTGCAGAGGTCGAATTTTTGATACGATCGAAAATGACCGAGGTCAATATGATGATGCCACTGATGTGTTTTGGACTTCTGGGGCTTGTATGGTCATAAGAGCTAAGGACTTCAATGATGTAGGCGGGTTTGATGCTGACTTTTTTGCACATATGGAAGAAATCGATCTTTGTTGGAGATTAGCAATGAAAGGGAAAAAATTTAGGTTCAGTCCAAAAAGTACTGTACACCACGAAGGCGGCGGTACGCTGTCTACTTCAAATCCTCAAAAAACCTATTTAAATTTCAGGAATGGTCTAATCATGCTTTTAAAAAACCTACCCAAAAAACAGCTGATCAAAATTCCTTTAAGAATGGTTTTTGACTTGGGTGCTGCTTTTTTGTTTTGGAAATACCAGGGATTTGATCACTTCATGGCCGTATGGAAGGCGGAATTAGACTTTATTCTGAATTTAAAAAAATATTGGAGAAACAGAACTCAACATGCCCATCCAAAAATAAGCCTTGAACATCCCATAGAAAGTATCGCATTACAATACTTCTTTTTTAATAAAAAGACTTATAACGAGCTGAATCAATAATACCAAAGGGTATTCTCTCTTCTTCTGTAAAGTTTCTTAAAACTCATCCAAAAGGCAACCGCTAAATAAAGGATTACCGGCGATCCAAAAGTTAAAAAAGAGGCATAAATAAAAGATAAGCGAATACTTGAAGTTGGTATTTTGAAATACTCACCTACCGCATTGCATACCCCAAAAGCATACTTTTCAATAAAATATTGCATAAAATTTGAGTATAAAACACGACAAAGGTAAATATTAACATCTTTTTATATCAACAGATTGAACTATTTTATAAATTTGGGGTAATATTGTAACCAATTTAGGAAAAAATTAACTTTGGATAGTATCAATAAACAATAAACAAAATGAAAAATTTAAACCTCATAGTGGCCACAATTATCGCTACCTCTATATTTAGCGGTTGTGCGCTTAAAAAAATGGTGAAACTTGCCGAAAAGCAGGATTTAGAGGTTAGCCCTGATCCATTGGAACTTCATGGCAGCCAAGTTGCCTTTGATCTTTCTGCTGTGTTACCTCCCAAAATGCTTCCGACTGGAAAAGTTTATACGCTCAACACAACCTATCAGTATGGTGATAAAGAGATAGAGGTGGGTAGCATTGAGTTCAATGCCGAAAACTATCCTAAGAGCAGTTCAACGACTTCTCGTGTCAGTCGCTCTTTTTCTATGCCCTTTAATGCATCTCTGAATCCGGGTAGCTTAATGATTCAGGGCGAAGCTAAGGATCCAAAAAACGGAAAAGCCCTTACCACAGCAAAAATGGAAATAGCTGTAGGTATTATTACGACATCTAGAGCTGTTCAAAATGATTATGCAACAAATTATGCAGATCATGGCTATAATGATCAAGAGGAACTGATACCCACTAACATCAATTTTTATTTTCCTCAAGGAAGTTCCTATTTGTCGCAATATTTAGCTACCGACGGAAAGAGTAATAAAGCAAAAAAATCAAATCTATCCGCGTTCATCGCCGACAAAAATGTAACTCGAACCGTTACGGTCACTGGTACGCACTCTCCTGAAGGTTCAGAAACTATCAACGGTGATCTATCCAAAAATAGAGCTGAAGCAATAGAAAAATATTACCGTAGCCAAATGAGAAAATACGATTATACGGGAACGGCTGCTGAAATTAAATTTATCCTCAAGCCTGTCGTTCAGGATTGGACCGCTTTCAAAGTAGCCTTGAGAAACTCTGAAATCAGTGAAGATTCCAAAAAATCATTCTTAAATATTGTCAATGGTTCAGGTTCTTTTGAAGACAAAGAAAAGGCAATGAGAAAAATATCCTCTTACAAATCGGTATTTGACAAAGTTTATCCATCCTTAAGGACGGCGCAAACTGAAATTCTGACAGTTAAAGAGAAAAAATCACCGGCTGAAATTTCTTTATTAGCCAAGCATATCGTAAACGGGGATACCACGAGCGAAGTACTCTCCAATGAAGAATTATTATATGCGGCTACCCTTACCCCGAGTCTGAAAGAAAAAGAAGAAATCTACATCGCTGCCTCGAAAAAAGAAGGGAGTTGGGTCGCTCATAATAATTTAGCGGCAGTATATTTACAAATGGCTGAACAAAATGGAGACGATATGGCCAAAAACATACAAGATGCATTGACCCAATTAGACATTGCATCCAGCAAAGCTGATCATATCGAAGTATATGCTAACAGAGGAACCGCTCTCATGATGCAAGCATCTTATCAGGAGTCTTTTGAAGCGCTATCATCAGCGATTTCAGGCGCAACAGGTGATCTCAAAGAGGCTTTAAATGCTTCTATCGGTTCCATTCATATTAGAATGGGAGATTATGAAAAAGCCAGTGCGGCTTTAGCTGCAGCAGACGATAGTGAAGTGGCAAATTTCAATCGAGGTCTAGCACATCTTTTAGGAGATAATTTCGATGGCGCAAATCGTGAATTTAACAAAATAAATAATAGCTCTTCGCTGTTATCACACGCAGCCTATTACTCAGCGGTCACTGCAGCAAGAAGTAATAATGAAAGTGGTATCAAGTCAAAACTCAAAGTAGCCGTATCAATAGATGTCACTTTAAAAGAGAAAGCCTTAAATGATCTAGAGTTTTCAAATTATGCAGATGCGGTAGCAGAGGCGATTAGATAATTCTAAAAAATTTAAAAAAAAAGCTCCGTTGAGGAGCTTTTTTTTTACTCTTAGCACTATTTGACCTTGATGTTTTAATTTAGCACCTTCATTTATTATTATCATTTATTATGAGAGAAATTCAGTTCAGGGACGCTCTTAGGGAAGCTATGACCGAAGAAATGAGAAAAGATGAGAACATCTTTTTGATGGGAGAAGAAGTAGCTGATTATAATGGAGCTTATAAAGTAAGCCAAGGTATGCTTGATGAATTTGGCGCCAAGCGCGTAATTGATACTCCCATCGCAGAGTTAGGGTTTGCTGGAGTAGGCATTGGAGCTGCAATGAATGGGTTAAGGCCCATTATTGAATTCATGACTTTTAACTTTTCTTTGGTCGCCATTGATCAAATTATCAATGGAGCTGCTAAAATGCTCTCTATGTCCGGGGGACAATACAATGTCCCCATCGTTTTTAGAGGTCCTACCGGAAATGCAGGTCAATTAAGTTCTCAACATTCACAGAACTTTGAGAATTGGTTCGCAAACACACCTGGTTTGAAAGTGGTCGTTCCCTCAAATCCATACGACGCCAAAGGTCTTTTGAAGGCCGCTATAAGAGATAATGATCCTACAATATTCATGGAGTCTGAACTCATGTATGGTGACAAGGGAAAAGTTCCAGAAGAAGAATATATACTAGAAATTGGTAAAGCCAACATCGCAAGGGAAGGAAAAGATGTTACCCTCGTCTCTTTTGGGAAATTCATGAAAATTGCCATTGAGTGCGCCATTGAAATGAAAAAAGAAGGCGTAGATGTTGAAGTGATCGATTTAAGGTCTGTCAGACCCATCGATTATGAAACCATCATTACCTCCGTAAAGAAAACTAATCGATTGGTTTTGTTAGAAGAAACATGGCCTGTTGCCTCCATTTCATCAGACATCAGCCATATTGTACAAAGAAATGCCTTTGATCACTTAGATGCACCTATTTACAGGGTTGTGAGCAAAGATTTACCATTACCCTATGCGCCTACTTTGATTGAGGAAATCTTGCCAAATGTCAAAAAAACAATCGCAGCTATCAATGCGGTTATGTATCGATAAAATTCGATGAATGAGGTCACTTCATAAAGTTGGACAATGCTTTGGCTCCGCCCATCTTATTCATGGTTTTCATCATTTTACGCATTTGATCAAACTGCTTAAGTAACTGATTCACTTCTGTCACTGTCGTACCACTTCCTTTCGCTATTCTGATTTTTCTACTCCCATTCATGAGCTCTGGACTGGATCTCTCCTTGGGAGTCATGGATTTAATAATAGCCTCTATAGGCTTTAAGCTATTGTCATCAATATCAACGTCTTTTATTGCCTTACCCATACCAGGTATCATTCCAACAATATCCTTAAGACTTCCCATCTTTTTGATCTGCTCCATCTGAATCAAAAAATCATCAAATCCAAACTGATTTTTTTTGATCTTTTTATTGATTCTCTGCGTCTCTTTTTCGTCAAAATTTTGTTGGGCCCTTTCCACTAAGGTCAGCACATCACCCATTCCCAAAATCCGCTTCGCCATACGATCTGGATAAAACTGATCAATGGCATCCATTTTTTCACCAGTAGAAATAAATTTAATTGGTTTTTCCACTTGTCTCCTTACAGATAAGGCGGCCCCTCCACGTGTATCACCATCAAGCTTGGTCAACACTACCCCATCAAAATTAAGACGCTCATTAAACGCTTGAGCCGTATGAACGGCATCTTGCCCCGTCATGGCATCAACTACAAATAAAGTCTCGGCAGGTTTTATTTGCTTTTTAAGCCCTGAAATTTCAGTCATCATTTGTTCATCAACGGCCAATCGACCTGCCGTATCAATGATTACTGATTTTTTTCCATGGGCCTTGGCGTATTTCATGGCATTTTTAGCAATGGAAATCACATCTTTATTTTCTATTTCAGCAAATACCTCTACGTCTATTTGTGCACCCAGAACTTTAAGTTGGTCTATCGCTGCTGGTCTGTAAACATCACAAGCAACCAATAAAACCGAGTGACCTTTCTTCTTGATATAATGGGCTAATTTTCCAGAAAACGTAGTTTTACCAGAGCCCTGGAGACCTGCTATGAGTATAGTATTTGGATTACCGCCTAAATTAACAGGAACGCTTTCTTGACCCATCAATACAGTCAGCTCTTCGGCCACTATTTTAGTCAATAACTGACCGGGAGAAACAGAAATCAAGACATCCTGCCCCAGCGCCTTTAATCTGATAGAATCAGTAACGTCTTTTGCTACTTTGTAATTAACATCCGCATCGATCAATGCCCGTCGGATCTCTTTTACTGTGGCGGCGACATTTAATTCGGTGATCCTACCTTGGCCTTTAATATTTTTAAAAGCACGATCAAGTTTAGCACTTAGATTATCAAACATATACAATAAGTTGTCTTTGTTTTAAAATGTAAAAATAACCATAGTAGAATATATTAAAATCAATTTCCACCAATTTTTGAGACCTAGAATAGGCCCTATAGAAAACCTCTTTTTATGGAGGGTAAAGAAAAACTAACAATTCAAAATAGGGCTCAAATCCGCTGGGTAATATTTTATCGATTTTAACGTCTTGTCATCTCCCCTTCTAAAGACCAGATATTTACCAGATACCTCTCTATAATAACAATCAGTATCTTTCTTTCCTTTGTAGTGAGCAACCGTTGCATGTGCTTCCTCTTCACTCTCACAGGCTTTACTCATATTAGATTTTTGCACTTCATTGAAGAGTGCTGGAAATTTCTCGCCTAATCCAAACTCAAGAATGGCACCTGAAAGCACGTATTGGATATCACATAGCGCATCCGCAATTTCCACCATATCTCTTTCAGCAATGGCCTCTTTAAGCTCTTGTAATTCCTCATCAATTAAGGACACTCTTAGATCGCAACGTTGCTTTGAAGGAATTTCAGGTTCATTTAAAATTGGATGTTGAAAGGTTTGATGAAAACGGGCTACCTGATTAAGCGGGTCTATTTTATCCATTTAGAAATTATTATTTGATTTTTTAGATTCATTTTTCATTACTAAAGATAAGAAATAAGCAAATCCTCCCACTACAAATGAGAGGATGAAAATCATACTGATCAATGCTTGAATACTCATCTAATGACAAATTTACGATACAAAAAATTATTAGCGATCAATCCAATGATCAATACGCCTGTCCATTGGGTAATAATGGACGCATTGCTGAAAACATCTATCACATTCCAATGACCTGAGGCGTCAAACCAGGGATAATCACTGTATCCCCGAGACATCCACCAATAAATTAAAAAAACTGCCAAAGGAATATTTAGCGTCATACATATTTTGAAATAAAGAGAAGGGACTTTAAAATCAGAATCTAAGTCTATGAAATTCTTTTTGAATTCTGTAAATCCATATTTGGCCACGGCAAATAAAATAAATAGCCCTGACACAATCAATCCCACACCCCAAACCCAATCTTGATTCGAGAAAAAATCTAAACTGCGGGCCGAGGGAAATCCAAAAATTAAAAAGAAAAATATAACATTTTTTATCGATTTAGCACGTGAAAAACCTAAATCACTCAAGTTTTTGATAAATAATTCTATCATGGCCAACAAAGAACTCACCGCCGCAAAGAAGAGTGCTAAAAAGAAAACACTTGACAGCAAGGCTCCGCCTTGAATATTTGAAAACAAAACGGGGATGACGGTAAAGGTCAACGCCTGATTCCCGCTCTGAAGATAACTAATGGCAGCTGCTTCTGTTTGCGCCATGGCAAAAACTGCCGGTAAAATAGCCATTCCGGCCATTAATGAGGCTAAATTATTTCCGAAGGCACCTACAAAAGTATTGAGCGTGACATCTTCTTTATCACTAGAATAAGAAGATATGGTCATGATCAATCCCCACCCTGCGCCGGTCGACCAAGCTGATTGAGTCAAAGCCTCTATCCATATTATCGGATCAGAAAAATGATCGAAATTAATGGCAAACATGTATTCCAATCCCATCAATCCTTTTTCCATATTCAAGGCAATAATCGCCACGATGATCAAAAGGATAAAAAGTGAAGGGATCAATATTTTATTGGCTCGCTCCAATCCTTTTTGCACACCCGGTGCCAATAACAAAGAACCCAAAATAACAATCGCCATATAAAGCAAAATAGTGATCCAATTACCATTGGATACAGAATTCCAAAATTGATGAAGATAATCTGGATTTTCAATCAACCGTGATTTTAACGATTGTTCATCAAATATATTTGATACTGAAAAACTAAAATAGCGCAAGGCCCATGCCGTAACGACAGAATAATAAAAGGCAATCCCCAAGGTACAAATGGTTATAAAAAAACCCATAAAAGTGAAGGGTTTACCAGCAAGCATCGTAAAAGATCCGATAACGCCTTTTTTATACTTCTTGCCAATTGAGAATTCGGCCAAGAGCAAAGGAATGGACCAGATAAGTAAAAAGAAAATCCAGAGCAATAAAAAAGCCCCCCCATATTGGCCTGCGAGTCTTGGGAATCGCCAAAGATTTCCCGCTCCGATAGCCATGCCCAATGAGGCCAAGATAATACCCCATCGATTACTGAATTGTTCTACTTGTTTCACTCCTTTTTATTTAGGACTTAGGATAGTGAATTTAATATAAAATTATGAGATAACGCCTTAATTTTTTTAATTATCCAAAATCTATAAGGTCTTAATCTACCGATGTTTTTTTTGAATGACTCAATCCCATGAGTACTGAAACAAGTGATCCATAAACATTCAAATTTATCATTATAACATGAATGACCGTTGTTAATCCCAAATAGTGTAAGGGAGTTCACTTTTAGATTAATTTGGTTGTATACGCAACTAAATTAATCTAAATTACACTCCAATTATAATGCAAAAAGAAGATTATTTTCCACAATTTGAAAAGCTTTTATTACCATGGCTGGGGCGGGCGATGAAATCCTTCGATTTTCATCTGACCGATGAGCTCTTGAATGCTGGAATATCTTTAAGTAAGCACCAGATTATACTTTTACGCATATTGAGCATGGAGGATGGAATTCCACAAAATGATCTGGCCTTCATTACTGACAGAGACAAAACCTCCTTGACTCGCCTCATTTCAACTATGGAGCGTAAAGGGCTTTTGAAGCGTAAAACTTGTGAAACTGACAAAAGAGTAAATAATGTTTTCATTACTCAAAAAGGTTTAGAGGAAACAAAAACAGCATTTCCTCTCATCATCAATGAAATCGATAAAATTCAACATAAAATAGACGCCAAAGAAATCAAGACTACCATCAAAGTTTTAAAACAAATAATCACCTTTACAAATCGTAAAGAGCTTCCAATCACTATCCTGAAATAAAATGAGACAAATAACTATCGTATTGGGAATAATCATCTTCGTCGGATCTATCTTCGGAGCTCAAAAGATTATTTCAAGTAAAAAAAGCTATAAATCCAAAGAAAATAAAGCCATCCCTTTTGCTTCTGTGAGCACAGTTAAAAATAAAACTATCCCAGTCTCCATTAGAGAGCAAGGGAGATTAATTGCTAAAAAAAGGACTAATTTATATGCCGAAGTTCAAGGTATCATGAAGGTTAGATCCAAAGAGTTCAAAATAGGTGTAGCTTTTAAAAAAGGTGAGATCATGATTGAGATGGCCAATGATGCCTACTATGCCAACCTCCAAGCTCAAAAAAGTGTACTTCAAAATCTGATCACCAGCATTTTACCAGATCTAAGACTTGATTACCCCAAAGCATATGAAAAATGGGATAAGTACCTAGACGAATTTGAATTAAGCCAACCTTTAAGAAAACTACCTGAAACTTCATCGGATCAAGAAAAATTCTTTATCACAGGGAAAAATATTTTTACCACTTATTACAACACTAGAAATTTAGAATTAATCTACCAAAAGCACCTTATTAGAGCTCCATTCGATGGTATCCTAACCTCAGCGGCGGTGGAGGCTGGTACCGTCATTCGGACCGGTCAATTGCTCGGTGAATTTATTGACCCTTCAGTATATGAAATGCAAGTAGATATCGGGAAAAACATCATTTCAACCATCAATATAGGATCACAAGTACAGATTTATGCACCTGACCTGAAAAATCAATCCTACACAGGAACGGTCATTCGAGTAAATGGGAAAATTGATCAAGAAACACAAACCGTCAAAGCTTTCATTCTACTAAAAGAACCTTCTTTAAAGGAAGGCATGTATCTCGAGGCCATCATTCCTGTTCAAAAAATCGATAATGCATTTGAAGTAAATAGATCACTTGTGATAAATCAGAACCAACTTTTTATTGTTCAAGACAGTATTTTAACCCTCCTACCCATCAACATACTTCACAAGGGTGAAAAGAATCTTGTTGTTAATGGACTGACAAATGGTATGCTCTTTGTAGATCGACCCATTCCCAATGCTTATCAAGGCATGACAGTAGCCCCCCAACGCACTAAATAAACAAGCATGCGAAATATCATTAAATATTTTATCAATTATCCTATTGCAGGTTGGTTGATCGTTATTGCCTTTACAGTGTTGGGCTTGGCTGGAGTAAGCAACTTGAAGTCATCATTTTTCCCATTGATAGAAAATAGAAATATTTCTATAAATGTAATATATCCTGGTGCCTCACCTCAAGAAATGGAGGAAGGCATCATCTTAAAAATAGAAGACAACCTCAAAGGAATTGTGGGAATCGACCGTTTTACCTCTACCTCAAAAGAAAACTCAGCAAATATATCAATAGAGATACTTAAAGGATATGATATCGATGCTACGCTTTCTGATGTAAAAAATGCAGTAAACAAGATTCCCTCGTTTCCTTCGGATATGGAGCCCCCCATTATTGCCAAGCAAATATTCACCTCAGATGCCATCTCTATTGTATTAAGTGGTGAAAATATTCCCCTAATGACTTTAAAATCATTTGGAAGAAAGGTAGAAGATGACTTGAGAAGCTTTGAGGGGATTTCACAAATAAACGTTTCAGGATATCCCGACGAAGAAATAGAAATTGCTTTGAACGAAGATAAAATGCGAGCCTATCAATTGACCTTTCAAGAGATTGCGGCAGCGGTAACCTCCACTAATATTTTAGTCACTGGGGGTTCTATTAAAACCTCTCAAGAAGAATACCTCATTCGGGTCAGTAATCGAAAATATTATGGGGTGGAATTTGACCAAATTGTTTTAAAAAGCAATAAAAATGGGAAACTCATCAGGCTTCAAGATATTGCAGTTATCACTGATAAATGGTCTGAGTCTCCAGATAGAGCTTATTTTAACGGTAAACCCTCCGTCCAATTGAATGTGAAGGCTACGATCTCTGAAGATTTGATAGAGGTAGCTGAAAATGTAAAAGCCTATGTAACTAATTTTAATAATAAAAATGACAACCTCCAATTGGCCATCATCAGTGATCGATCCGTAGTCGTAGTCGAACGTATCAATTTGCTTTTGAAAAATGCCTTACAGGGAATTATTCTTGTGCTCATTTTTCTGGCCCTCTTCCTCAAGCCAAGATTGGCTTTTTGGGTCGCTTTTGGTTTGCCTTTTGCCTTTTTAGGGATGTTCATATTTGCAGGGTTTTTCAATGTTACCATCAACATCGTTTCTTTGTTTGGTATGATCATTGTCATTGGAATACTCGTTGATGACGGCATCGTTATTTCAGAAAACATCTATCACCATTATGAAAAAGGTAAAACTCGAATGCAAGCAGCCATCGATGGTACCATGGAGGTTCTACCCGCCATCACCTCTGCCATTCTTACCACCCTTGTGGCATTCTCATCTTTCTTTTTTTTAGAGGGTCGTATTGGTGAGTTTTTTGGAGAAACGGCTACGATTGTTATTCTCACCCTAGGGCTCTCTTTAATTGAGGCATTGATCATTCTGCCTTCTCACATATCACACTCCAAGTCGTTGACTAAAGCCCAAAAAACTTATTGGTTCAATGCTTATGCAGATCAATTTATGTCGTGGATGCGCGATAATATCTATGCTCCTACGCTGAGCTTTTATTTAAAAAATAAAGTTTTGGGCTTTGGAATCACCTTGGGCCTACTTGTATTGACATTGGGATCCATGGGTGGGGGCATCATCAAATTTTCTTTTTTTCCACAAATAGCCAGTGATCGACTCCAAATCAGTTTGAAAATGCCTCAAGGTACTAATGAGGCCGTCGCAGATTCCATCATCGCTCATATTGAAAATCAGGCCTGGAAGGTAAATGATTCACTTTCAAAATTACAAACTGGAAATTTAGCTGTCATTCAGAATATCATCCGCCGTGTGGGCCCTGGGACATCAGTAGCCTCACTAACTATCAATTTACTGTCTGGAGAAGCGCGTGATGCTCCGGCCTATTTAGTTTCATCCGCGATCGATAAAAAAGTAGGAAGTGTAGATGGTGCTGAAACATTAATTTATGGTTCTGGAAATTATTTCGGTGGTAAACCCATTTCAGTATCTTTATTGAGTAATAATACCCAACAGTTGAAAGAAGCCAAGTTATTGGTCAAAAACTATTTAAAAGAAAATAACCTTCTCAAAGATATTGAAGACAATGATCCTGCAGGTATTAAAGAGATCAAACTTGAACTCACAGAGAATGGCTATGCCATGGGCTTCCGACTCAATACCCTAATAAGTCAAGTACGATCGGGATTCTTTGGATACCAAGCACAACGATTTCAAAGAAGAAGAGACGAGATCAAAGTATGGGTACGTTACGACAAAGAGACCCGCTCCTCTCTAGCCAGTCTAGAGGAAATGCGCGTAGTGAGTCCTTTGGGAGTACGCGTACCCCTAAGAGAAGTCGCCAATTATCAAATACAAAGAGGTGAGATATCGATCAATCACCTCGATGGAGATCGAGAAATAAGAATTGATGCGGATCTTAAAAATCCAAAAACCAGCGCTACGGAAATCATCCAAGAGATCAAAACAGAAGTATTGCCCATCATTAATGCACAGTATCCGAGTGTCCGCGCTTCATTTGATGGTCAAAGTAGAGAAGCCAATAAAACAACTTCATCCGCTGCAGCGACCATGCCAATCGTCTTTTTTATGATTTTTGCCATTATTGCTTTCACTTATCGTTCGATAAGCCAACCGCTGTTGCTGATGATTATGATTCCTTTCAGTCTGATTGGAGTTGCCTGGGGTCATTGGCTGCATGGTTTTCCTATTAATATTTCCTCTTTTTTAGGCATTATTGCTCTTATTGGAATTGTTGTGAATGACGGTTTAGTTCTGATTGGTAAATTTAATAGCAACCTAAGGGCAGGCATGAAGTTCGACGATGCACTATTGGAAGCCGGGAAATCTAGATTTCGTCCCATTTTTTTGACTTCTATCACTACTGTCGCTGGTTTGGGGCCTCTTATATTTGAAAAGAGTTTACAAGCGCAATTTCTCATACCCATGGCCGTCTCAATAGCATATGGCATCTTAGTTGCTACCTTATTGACACTGGTCTTTTTACCCATGTTACTTGCTTTTGGAAATACTATGAAAGTCTGGACCATTTGGTTGTGGAATGGGACCAAACCAGAAAAAGAATCTGTCGAAAGGGCTGTAAAAGAATTAAATATCAACCATGAATAAATTCAAAATACTATGTTTTGTTCCAGTTTATCTGAATCTTTATCTTCAAGGAATCGGACAAGAATTACTCACCAAAGACCTCGCAGTAGAGATTGCCCTCGAAAATAATTTCGAAATTAAAGCAGCGAGTAATCTAACAAAAATCGCTGAAAATAATGCAGCCTTAACAAACAGTGACTTTTTACCTTCCTTATCAGGAAGTGCGGGCTCGAATTTTGCCTCGACCAATTCCGAAAATACATTTCAAGATGACAGACTTGTAAGCGTTTCAGGGGTTGAGACGGTCAGCTATAACGCTAGTTTGGCCTTAAATTATACCCTCTACAATGGGTTTGGAAGAAAATATAATTATCAGAAATTACAAGAAAATTATAATCTGACGGCATTACAAGCAAGAAAAGTGATGGAGAATACGTTATTTAATATTTTCTTCGCTTACTATGAAATCGCACGACTCACTCAAGATCAATTGAATCAGAATAAATCCTTGGCCATATCCAAAGAACGATTGACCAAAGCTATTTTTAGTTTTGAATATGGACAAAGCACCAAACTAGATGTGTTGAATGCAGAGGTAGATTTTAATAACGATAGTGTAAATTATCTCAACATCAGCCAATCATTAAAAACTGAAAAAAATAATCTCAACCTTTTATTAGGAAGAAGCATAACTACTTTTTTTGAAGTAGATACCACCCTTTCTTTTTATGAAAATCTGACCTTTGAAGTTTTATCAGATAAAGCACATTCAAATAATGTGGATGTGCTAGAACAAAACAGTAATCTGCGAAATGCAGAGACAAATATCAAGATTTCATCTGCAGCTATCATTCCAAGCGTAGGACTAAATACCCGCTACAATTGGCAGAATAATGACTTTGGACCTGTTGGTTTTCTTGCTGCTCAACAATCCAATGGTCTAAACATAGGGGCCACACTTTCATGGAATCTTTGGGATGGAGGAAAATCCAATACCCTCCGACAAAATACCAGAATAGCTCTAGAAAATGAATCCCTCTCAATGGATCAAACTTTATTAAATCTAGATCGCAATTTGAATAATGCATGGACCAGTTATCAAACAGCTTTATTTATCATGATGGCTCAAAATAAAAATTTGGAAACCAACCAACGTAATTTTGAACGTACCAAGGAACAATACAATCTCGGACAAATTACCTCGATAGCTTTCAGACAAGCCCAGCTTAATTTACTGAATGCACAAGTCAACTATAACGACGCACGTTACAGTGCCAAAAAATTTGAACTCGGTTTACTTCAGTTGAGTGGTGATCTTTTACAATTAAATTTTTAAAAACCTATTTTTTAGCGATTCTTGATACCATTTGATGAAAATAAATCAAAATGGTCGTTAAAATCAACAGACCTATTAAACTACCACCCAATGGATCATCGCTGATGGAAAAATTCCACTGAACCGCTGTTAAAACTGCAATTAAAATGCCGATCAACGCCTCACCTGTGATGAGTCCTGAAGCCATTAATAAACCTGCATTTTTGGCTTGATCCACAAAGGTGGAATTTTGAGCTTTTTGATACCCCTTCTCAAGCAGCCAAGCAATCAGCCCTCCTATAAATATAGACGAGTCAAGTTCAAAAGGTAAATACAAACCCACTGCAACGGCTAAAACAGGCATTTTAAAATTACTTTTTTTCCGTTTAAAATATTCGTCTGCTGCGATGATTAAAACGCCAATTACACCACCAATAATGATAATACCCCAAGGTAAATTACCACCAAATATGCCAGAGGCAACACTCATCATTAAGGTGGCTTGAGGCGCTGAGAGTGGATGGGGATATAGCAGCGTAGGTACACCTATTCCCTTAGATGTCAATAATAAATTTAAAATAGGTGCGATGAGTAAGGCCCCTGAAACGACCCCTACCATTTGCATGATTTGCTGATTTCTTGGCGTTGAACCTAGAATATGTCCTGCCTTCAAATCTTGCATATTATCCCCTGCAATGGCTGCAGCACAACAAACGATAGCTCCCACTAAAATGGCTCCCGCTGCTCCTTTTGCCGGATCACTGGTGCCCATTAATAATAATAACAATAAAGCGGTAGTCAGTATGGTTGCTATAGTGACTCCTGAAATAGGATTATTTGAAGAACCAACCAGCCCTGCCATATAACCCGCAACGGCAGAGAATAAAAACCCTGCGAAGATCATCATCAAGGACATGAATAAGGTGATTGGAACATCTTTTATAAGGGTCAAGTAAATGAAAAAGATGGGTATGGTCATGACCCCGATACCAACCAATACCCATGACATCGGAGTGTCTAGTTCCGTTCTGGAGGTCGTCAAAAGGGATTTACTTCCTTTTTTAAAAGCCTCAAGTGCTGCCTCAAGTGCATGTTTTAGTGCGGATCGTAATCCCACTAATGCCCATAAACCTCCTACAATCATCGCACCTACACCTAAATATCTAATATTAGAGCTCCATATCTCACTCCCTATTTGAACCGCTGAAAGCTCCTCAGGGGAACCTCTTAATAATATATAGAGGGGGATGCCTACATACCAACTGATCACTCCGCCTAAAAAGACTAGAAAAGAAATATTCAACCCCACTATATAGCCCACCGCTACGAGTGCTGGTGACAAGTTTAAGCTGAAATATAGATAATAACGCTCTTTGAGAAGTATAGCCTTTTCAAAGAGACCACTCCATAAATTTAACGCCTCAAAACCAAACTTGTAAAGCCCCCCTAATAAACTACCTATAATTAAATATTTTATCGAATCTCCACCCTTTTCTCCTGTTTTGAGGACTTCTGCCGTGGCTACACCCTCTGGAAAAGCAAGTTTTTCTTTAACGATGAGTGCCTTTCGTAAAGGAATAGTAAATAAAACACCCAAAACTCCTCCGCATATCGCAATCAGAGTGGTTTCTAGATAATTAAAGGACTCCCAGTAACCCATAATAACCAAAGCAGGTAGGGTAAAAATGATTCCTGCCGCTAAGGACTCTCCAGCTGATGCAGCAGTTTGAATCAAATTATTTTCAAGGATATTGGAATTTTTAAATGCCTTTAAAACAGCCATAGAGATGACCGCAGCGGGAATTGATGCAGATACCGTCAATCCTGAGAATAGCCCAAAATAAGCATTAGATGCTCCCAAAACAACAGACAGTGTAGCCCCAATAATAACAGACTTAAGGGTCAACTCATTAAGCTTAGTCTCTGGTGAAATATAGGGTTTGCTCATGATTTAAATAAAATTGATAAACAAGAGGACATAAAGACAAAGATGAACTTCGCTTACTATGCTTTCCTATTTAAAATTACGAATTTATGTCAAAATATCATGAAACAAATCAATTCGGTCTTTTAACCCATTCAGCCATTAATCGGATAGCCTCTTTGAGATAGGGATCTTTACTGATTTTTGCTCTATCTGATTCGGCAAAATAGAGCTCTGTTTTAACGACTTCTTCATTGATTTTTTTTGATGACTCATTGGCTTCAGCCTCTTTTTGACGCATTGATAAATTTAATGACAAAGACTTATCTTGATTGGCTGCTCTCTGCTCATTAATATCATTAACCAAATCCTTCAGTTGTTTATCCTCTGCCAAATGCTTTCTAAATTCGTCATAGAGGTCATCGAGAAGTTCAGATGAAACATCATTAGTAGATGACAATTTGGAGGAGCCGATCTCATCCCATGGTAAAGCTGAATCACTTGAGCTTTCACCTACTTCGTCCGATGTGAAATAAGAAGGAAAGGCTATATCTGGTCTCACTCCAGTACGCTGCGTACTGCTTCCAGAAGCCCTGTAAAATTTTGCTAGGGTCAATTTGAGCTGCCCAAGGCTAATTTCTTGGTTTTTAACTTTATCTCTCAGATCTATCAAATCATCATTATTTGAAAATTGATTGACTGCGATCAGCCGGTTGATGTAATTTAGCACAGGCCGCTCCAAGCTCAGTAAGCTTTGAACTGTCCCTTTTCCAAAGCTGTTTTCACCAAAAATAACTCCTCTTTTATAATCCTGAATGGCTGCTGCAAATATCTCTGAAGCACTGGCACTGTATCTGTTTTCTAACACAGCCAACGGTCCTTCGTACATAACCTTGGGGTTATCATCTGACAAAACATCTATGCTGTTGTCGGTATTCCGAACTTGAACCACGGGACCTGAAGGAATAAATAAGCCAGTCAAATCTATTGCTTCATCCAATGACCCTCCTCCATTATACCTCAAATCAATGATCAAAGCATCCATCCCTATCTTATTAAGACTGTCTAGTAAAATACTCACATCTCGGGTCGTACTCTTATAATTTTCAACACCTGCACTTCGCTCTTCAAAATCAATATAAAAACTAGGTAACGTAATCACACCCACTTGATAGGTCACATCATCTTCAAAATAGTAAATGATTTCTCCTTTGGCTGATTCATCTTCTAATTTTATCTTTTCCCTGATCATGCGAATCGTATCAGGCAATGCCGCCAAATCACCCTTACTTAACGTCTGCAGCCTAACTACTGTTCCCTTGGGACCTCTGATCTTTTGAACCACTTCATCTAACCTCCAACCCACTACGTCAACAAATTCACCGTCGTCGCCCTGAGCAACAGCTATAACTTTGTCTTTTTCGAAAATTCGTTTACTCTTAAACGCAGGACCACCAGGCACGACGGAAACAATTTGTGTATAATCTAGCTGTTGTCCTAATACTGCACCAATACCTTCCAAAGACAGACTCATATTGATTTGAAAGTTGTCTGAAGTAATTGGTGAAAAATAACTCGTATGGGGATCATAGGCAGAGGTTAAGGCATTTAAATAAACTTGAAAAATATCTTCACTATTGTTTTGATACAAAGACTTGATTCGTCGCACATTTCTATCTAATAATATTTTCTTTACCTCATCCCAGTCTTTTTTTGCCAGCAATAAGTTCAAAGCCCGACCTTTTAGAATTAGACGCCATCGTTCTTTGAGTTCTTCTCCACTGCCAGCCCAATCTATTTCATCAAGATCTAAATCATAGTATTCTTCCTTTTCATAATCAAACCCTTTTTCCAACATTTCAGGGATACGTGCATACTGATCTAACACCCGCGTTTGGTAGAGATTAAATATTTGAAATCCAAAATCTAATTTCTCTGCTAATAATTCATCATCTAGTTGAAACTTGTACTTTTCAAAATAATCAAGGTCTGACTGTAAGAAAAAAACTTTTGAGGGGTCTAAACCATCAATATAATTGGAAAAGATTACCGCAGAGAGTGAATCATTTAACTTTAATTTTCGATAATGGTATTTTTCAAGATATGCTAAAGTGATAAATAAAGCTTTTGAATGTTCTGGTAAGGAGACTAAAGTGATAAGTTCTTCTTGGGCGACAGGCTGCTCTTGAGCATTAATTGTCACTAAAACTAACATTAGACCAACGAAATATATCAATAATCTTACCTGCATTCAAAAAATAATTTAAAAATTTCTAATATCAAAAGTTAAGGATTCTGCTGATTCCAAACTAGAGCCGCTGCTCCTAAAATTGCTGAATTTTTGTCGATCATTCCAGAGGGTAATAACTTTACTTTTCCTTTGTAATAAGGTAAAAGATTGGCTTCAAGATGTCGCTGGGTGGGTTCGAAAATCCATTTACCTGATTTGGCCAAACCGCCCAGCAAAAAAATAGCCTCAGGATGCGAAAATGCTACGAAATCCGCCAACTGCTCTCCTAAAATTTTACCCGTCATTTCAAAAGCAGCACAAGCGATTTCATCGCCATGATCTGCTGCTCTAGTTATATCTTCACCATGTAAGTTATTAAAAGAATAATTTCTAAGCTCACTGTCAGATATGGAATCTGAAAGTAATTCGAATATAGTGCGTTTTAATCCTGTTGAAGAAACATAAGCTTCTAGCCCTCCTTTAACACCTAAACCGTCTAATCTACCCTCCCTATCAATAGAAATATGACCCAATTCACCAGCCATGGCATCATGTCCATAGATCAAAGCCCCATTAGCGTAAATTCCTGATCCCAAACCTGTACCTAATGTGATGACCATAAAATCACGCATCTTTTTAGCATCCCCATAGACTACCTCTCCAATAGCTGCTGCATTGGCATCATTGGTCATATAAATAGGCACATTAAAATGGGCCTTCACTTTACTCACAAATGGAATGATTCCTTTCCATTCTAAATTAGCAGCATGCTCAATGGTCCCACGATAGTAATTCGCATTAGGAGCACCAATACCTAGACCCACCATCTCAAAATCAAAAGAAAGCTGTTTTTCTAAATATTGGATTTTTGATGCTAAAACTGACATATAATCATCAACGTCGGAATATCCCTGAGTTGGGAAATCTAAATGAGCATACAATTCACCTTTTGTATCGACAAAGCCCACCTTGGTCAAGGTACCTCCAATATCAATCCCTACTGCTAATTTTTTTGACATTTTATCCTTAATCATAATAAATAAGTTGCAATATGGTAATTGTTTAGATAATTAGGAATTGAAAAAAGGCAAATATTTTTTTTTAACAAAAAATGTGAAAAATCCTTGAAAGAGTTAGAATAGAGATTAAAACCCATCGTTATCGCAAGTTCCTTTTTTTAAAAGCAAAATAGAGCGATTTCTAAACGGTAGTTTTATCATTAAGCAACTACCTTTAATTAAACATTAAGAAATTACCTGTAATTATATGTTTTTACTTGAGAAAATAAATATATTGTTGGTAAAAACAAACAATTATGTCCAGTGAATTGCCAAAACATAAATCGAACCGTCTTTCTTCCTTAGATGCCTTACGTGGATTTGATATGTTTTGGATCATGGGTGCTGAGGAAATTGTTCATTCAATTCATCAAGTAAATCAAAATCCCGTCTGGGAAACCTTAGCTAATCAAATGGTCCATCCTGATTGGCACGGATTTGCTTTTTATGATTTAATCTTTCCATTATTTCTTTTCATAGCAGGACTCGCTTCACCTTACTCGGTAATAAAAGAACTAGAATTAGGGAAATCCAAAAATCAAATGGCTCTAAGAATTATCAAAAGAACCATCATCCTCATTTTATTAGGTCTAGTCATCAACCAAGGCATTCATATCATGCCCATTTCAGAAATCAGATTCGGTAGTGTACTAGGTAGAATTGGCATCGCTTATATGTTTGCTAATTTCATCTTTATTTACAGTAAAAAAGAATGGATGAACTACCTCTGGTTTACAGGTTTATTGATCGGGTATTATTTGATACTAAAATTTACCTCAGCCCCAGGTTTCCCGACAGGTGATCTTACGCAAGCAGGAAATTTCGCCTCCTATCTCGATCGCCTAATCATGCCCGGTAAATTATATTTAGGCAATCATGATCCCGAGGGATTAGCCTCTTCCCTACCAGCAATTAGTACTGGCCTTTTGGGTATTTCAGTAGGGAATTACGTAAAAAATAATGCATCAAATGATATAAAAAAATGTCTTCGACTGGCTATTATTGGCATCATTTTTATTTTGATTAGTCTTATGTGGAACCTTGATTTCCCCATAAATAAAAATCTATGGAGTAGTTCATTTGTGATGCTCACCGGTGGTATCAGTATTTTGCTATTCACCCTATTCTACTACATCATTGACGTGAAAGGCTATCGGAAATGGGCCTACTTCTTCAAGGTTATAGGGGTAAATTCTATCCTCATCTACATATCTGGGACTTTTATTGACTGGCAATATACCACACAAGGATTGTTTGGATGGATAGGAGAATGGATTGGCAACCCTTTCAGTATTGTCGCTATGTCTGTATTGTATTTGGGAGTAAAATGGGGATTCTTAAATGCCCTTTATAAGATGAAAATCTTCCTAAAAGTATAGGCCAAAGTACTCATTATCCTTCGTGAGAACAATTTGGAAAAAGGTCATCAAGCTTGCTATTTGCACTGCAAATCGAAAACTAATTAAACACAGTCTTCATAAACATACTCTAAAGACTCAAAAAACGGTAGATTCAACGATCATAAAACCGCTTCTTTCCGTTAATACCCTACCTTCTTGCTTTTGCAGATAATATGGAATCTGATTAAAGGCCTAAACTAATTTAGATTGCAATAAATCAAGACAAAGAGGACTCTACAACAATTGAGACGTCAAGTAATTTTGAAATTGGACAGTTTAAACGTGCATCTTCTACCAAATCATTAAAGGTTTCTTGATCAATTCTAGGTACCTCCGCTTTGACCACTAATCGAGATTCGTTGATCACAAAATCTTCCATTTTTATGGCACATTGAACGTTTAGTTTAGCTGGGGGGAAATCACGCTCTGATAAGTTGAAACTTAACTTCATAGAAAAGCAAGCTGCATGGGCCGCAGCAATTAATTCCTCTGGACTTCCACCTGGAGCGCCTTCAAATCTTGATTTTGATGTGTACTTAACATCATTTAATAAATCACTCTCTGTTGACATCATACCATGCCCCTCGAGTCCATTTCCATGCCAGATGGCCTTCGCTTTTTTGATCATAAATTTTTAAATTAGATGACAAAATTAACGAATTCAAATTCAATAAATGAAGAACAGAAAATAAAACTTGATCCCCTATAAACATGAATTTGGTATTTAACCTCTTCCATCATGTATAAAAAGATAGAATTTACTCATAATACTAAATAATTATATCAATAAAATATATTCAGTTTTTATATGCCATGCATCAGCTAGTGATTGGAAACATAATATAGCGAGAAAAGAAAAACCTTTCTGAAATTTCTAATTTAATACTTTTTGTGAATTGCTCATTCCAGTACTTTTTTAGCCTTGATGCATTACAAAAATTAAATTACCTATCTTTAATCATCTATGAGCATCAAATACTAACTTTTTTAAATTATGGAAAGTCAAAAGACCCTCTCTAAACTAATAATAATAGCATTATTAACCGTATCGTTGGGGTCATGTTCTCAAAACAATGAGATCATGATCGAGGTTACCTATGATCCCGCTCTGGGTATGGAAGGTTTTGACGGAAGGCTCCTGATTATGATTACCAAGGATACCATTACCGAACCTCGGTTTCAAATCAATGATACAGATCAAACGGGCATTATAATAGGAAAAGATGTTCAGCAATGGATCCCCAACACATCCATACCTTTCAGTAAGCAGACCCTCGCCTACCCCATAGAAACCCTAGCAGACCTAGAAGCGGGTGACTATTTTGTGCAAGCACTTCTGCATAAATATGAAACCTTTCAATTGGTAAATGGTCATACTGTGCAGTTACCCATGGACCAAGGCGAGGGGCAACATTGGAATATTAGTCCAAAAAACATTTACAGCAAACCCATTAAAGTCACTATAGGTAAAAAAGACAGTCCCATTCAAATAGTCCTAACCACGGAAATCCCTTCAATAGCGGTTGTGCAAGATTCTGAATATATAAAACATATTAAAATTAAGAGTGAACTACTCACTGAATTTTGGGGTAGACCCATGTACGTACAAGCCAATGTTTTGGTACCCAAAGGTTTTTCGAAAAATAATACAGACCGCTATCCATTGATGGTTTTTCATGGACACTTTCCGAAAACAATAGGAGGATTTAGAACCGAACCACCCGCCTCCCCAAAACAAGATACCGTCTATAGCAGTCGATTTGGCATTACCGGTTATCAATACATGCAAGAAAAAGAGGCTTATGACTTCTATCAGCAATGGGTATCAGAAGATTTCCCTCGTTTTTTGGTCCTTGAAATACAGCACCAAAACCCCTACTATGACGATTCATATGCAGTAAATTCGGCCAACTTAGGACCTTACGGTGATGCCATTACTTATGAGCTGATACCTCGTATCGAAGAACTATTTAACGGTGTAGGAGCAGGTTGGGGACGTTTCCTATATGGAGGTTCTACAGGTGGTTGGGAAGCTTTAGCGGCCCAAGTATTTTATCCTAAACAATATAATGGATGTTTTGCAGCCTGCCCTGATCCCATTGACTTTAGGGCCTACACTGTGGTAGATATATACAACGATGACAATGCCTACTATACAAAGGGTGCATTCAAACAAACCTTAAGGCCAGGTAAGCGTGATGGTAAAGGACACCTGCAAGCCTATTTAAAGGATATGAACCGTCGTGAGTACATTCTGGGGAACAAAAGTCGTTCCGGTGATCAGTGGGACATCTGGCAAGCCGTCTATTCACCTGTCGGAGATGATGGTTATCCAAAGCCCATTTGGAACAAGCTCACTGGTGAAATTGACCGGGAAGTAGCTAATTATTGGAAAGAAAATTATGATTTGCGGTATATTATGGAAAGAGATTGGAATAAAATGGGTCATGACCTCGAGGGAAAAGTTCATATCTATTGTGGTGATATGGACAACTACTATCTCAATAATGCGGTGGTACTAACCGAAGAATTCTTAGAAAGTACTACTGGGCCCTATTACGGTGGTGAAGTGGCTTATGGCAACAACCAAGAACACTGCTGGAACGGAGATCAAGAAAACCCGAATTACCTCACTCGACTTCGCTACAATACCCTCTATTTAGACAAAATAAAAAGTCGATTAAAGGCAACTGCACCCAGAACACATCAGCTCAAAAATTGGGGACTATAGCAATAAGAATAAAATTATCAAAGGGAACATTATTACTCGCTTATCTTATCAATTTCAGAAAAGATTGATTAAAAATTTCCGGTCCATCGAATCGCATTTGCAAGCAATTGCTGAAAATTTTGATGCCTAAATGTGATCGGTGAATGCCCCAGTGCAGTATAAAATACCTTGCCCTCTTTTTGCTCGTGATACCAAACAATCGGATGGTCTTGCCCCATACCCCAATTTTTATCCTTTACTAAAAAACTAATATTCCCACTTAAATCATAAGTAGCTTCATCTACAGTGTACAGTACCGAACTCGTTTGGACTCTCGGGTTATCATAAAAACAATACCATTCATCAGCCAAATCAAAAGTATCCAGCAAACCTTCAGATAACTGATGGTTTAAAGCATCCAGGTCTAAATACAACATTGCGTTCTCTAAATCTTGACCTATATTGTGGTGCGAAAAATGAGCCTGCAGCACCTCATCCTCATACCATGCCCATTGATGAGAATCATCCCCTGCTGCATGAACACCGATAAATCCTCCACCGTCCTCGATCCATTGTTTGAAAATAGTCCTTTGGTCATCCGTTAACACTTTTCCACTTGTATTGTTCCAGATTACGACTTGAAAATGTGCCAATTGAAGCTCATTAAAAACACCAGCATCTTCTGTCGCAAAAACCTTCCAGCCATTTTCATGACCTATTTGTTCATAGATAGGCAGAGAAGCCTCAATCGCATCAGAGTGCCTAAATCCATTGGCTTTTGAAAAGACCAAAATTGATTTTTCACCTAGATTCAAGGGCAATTCAATCGGATCCGTATGGTAAAAATTTATTCCTCGCTTTGCTTTATAAATGAAGATACCGATAAACAATATGATACATAAAAAAGCTCCGACAAAACCATAAAAAAGATATTTTAATGTATTTTCCATTTGAAGCGTCTAGTTAATGACAAAAAAGGCGTAAATGATGTAAAAAGTTTATTTGTCAACGTTCCTCATATACCTAATTAGAAATATCCAAACCTACTATTTTGTTTTTTTTACACGAAAAAGATAGTTAATTAAGCCTGGAATTCACCATAAAATTGCAGTATTAAAAAAACTATTTTGAGGATTATATACAGTTAAAGTAAGGCCTCATGGCTGATAAGAAATCGCAGAATTCCGTACTAAATAGAATGACTTAGTCATCACATCACACTTTTTCGTAAAAAGAATTATCATAAAAAATTATGCAGACTCTCAATCTTCTACTTATAAACACTAATTTGATTGAAAGACCCGGATATAATCTACCAACATGTATTGTGGAAATACAGTTGATATATTAGGACTTCCTGGCCAACTACCTCCTACGGCAATATTTAATATGAACCAAAAGGGCTGATTGAATTCACTCAAATAAGCAGGCGTGATATCTATTGTATTGAAAACTACATCATCGCGCAACCATTTAATTTGAGTTTCATCCCATTCAATTGAAAAGACGTGAAATTCGTCATTGTAGATACCCTCACTCAACTTTGACGAAGCTCCATAATCAGCCTTAAAACCATTATCCTGCCAATGTACTGTCCCATGGATGGTGTTATCTCTCCCACTGGGATCTCCTCCTACAAGCTCCATAATATCAATTTCACCACATTGAGGCCATCCTACCTCAGCATGATTGCTACCCAACATCCAGAAAGCAGGCCAAAGACCTTGACCATAAGGTAGATTGGCTCTGATATCAATTCTACCATATTTGAACTCTTGCTTACCCTTTGATATCAATTTAGAAGAGGTATAACCTTTCCCACTGAGTTGTTCTTTTTTGGCTTCTATCACTAAATAATCATCTTCAAGCATATATGCATTATCCCCAGTATAATATTGCAGTTCGGCATTGCCCCATCCACACTGTGAAGGACATCCATCTCCATTTTGAAAAGTCCAATTATCGATATTTATAGTCGATTGATCAAATTCATCTTGCCATATCAAAGTCATTCCCTCATAAGTTATAGGCGTTTTGTAGCCGGTCTCAGGAATAGTCGGTGGTCCAGTAGTTGAATTGTCTACATCATCTAGCGGTGTAGTTGAATCGGAACAACAAGAGATTTGTAGCATTAGGACACTTAAGAAAAAAAAGAAAAAAGATCGCATCATATTAAGGTTAAATAAAAGGGTATTAAATTCAATGTGCAAATTTAATTTATTAAAATGAAATTATTGTATTTATACGGTTGTAACCAAACTACCACCTTAAAGAGCTCTCCTTTTTTTGGATTCGGTAACCCAGTACTGTAATTTCTTGTAATTCGGTAAAGTCTTCAGCCAAAATAAAATCTATTATGGATCGCGAGCCGATGATCACCTCCTACGTCTGGAGACCTATGAAAGTATATCCAAATATCCCCCCCTTATTCCGGAACACTCAATATAAATTGCCCATCTAAATCATTAATCGTAGCCGTATTTTTGCCTTCTAACATTACGTTAACACTACGAAGTTCACCCCCATCTTCTCTAGAGACCTTTCCTGAAATCAACTTTTGTCTTAATTACATATTACAAAAGAGCAAATACGCTGTTCCAAAGAATATTATTTTTTTATAGTTCTTATCAAAGCTAAAGATTTATGGGTCATTGGTGAAAAAATCAAATACTTACACCAACGTAAAATGACTTCTTAATATTCTTTTAAGAATTCATTTTAATTGGTAAATAAAAAATTACAATCGTTTAAAATAATATTTAAGGTATTAATTCAAATGAACAGCAAATAAAAAAAGAAAAAGCAGAAAATAATAAGCAACTATTCTTTCTCAATTTGTACCTCTTAATGTTCTGATAACGATGTGGCTTTTTTCAGATACACTTTTTGACTTGACAAGATCCATAATGACGTTCTTTCAGTTTCCTCATTTAATACATATCATATTGACTTTGAATGATAGCTCTTTGACGCAATAGGTTTTGCTGAAATTTTTGACTTTCACCTTTGTCTTCTATCAATAATTTCAACCGCCAAGGCTGACAATAAAGTTGCAAGTAATCTGTCCCTTTAAACATGGAGATGAGCCGGTAAGGAAATGCTAAGATGCTCGGTTCTTGACTTACGCCCAACCAAATCAAAAGACCTTTTTTTCGAAGTTCAATTTTACAACTAAATACATCCGATTGTTTGTTTACTATGGCTATGATTTCGTCATCAACATCGATCAAAGTAAATCCCTGTATGCTGGGATTGGCTGGACTGATTTTGTCGGGAGATACTAAGGTGCTTCCCACCAAGTCTCTTATTTTCGAAAGCATTGCCGTATCTGGATTTGAAAGATTGAAAAGCATATTATTTTTTTTACAAAAAAAACCTAATCCCCGTAAAACAGAAGAATTAGCCTAAATATCTGAACAAATTAGATTACTTTGATTTTTTTATATTTGCAATCTCTGAAAATCTGCTAAAAATCTACATTATTATTAGCTTTACTTTCATGACATCAAAAGCACACATTGCTACCGTAAATTACGAAGACTTGGTCTCTGATGATCCAGCTCGGAAATTAAACTTCATTGAGTATTTAGGAAACTCCTTGTCTGAAATCGGATTTGTATTAGTAAGGAATCATGGAGTTACAGAAGCTTTACGTAATGAACTTTTCAGTGCTTCTAAAAAATTCTTCGACCTCCCCGACGAGGTCAAATCTAAGTATGAATTTCCAGCGTTGGCTGGGCAAAGAGGTTACATTGGTAAATTTAAAGAAAGAGCCAAAGGATTTAAAACCCCAGATATGAAAGAGTTTTATCATATTGGTCAAACAATCAAAAATGCCATTGGACCTGATTATCCTCCTAATATTTGGCCTGAAGAAGTGCCCGAACTTAAAGAGGTTAGCCTACGCATTTATCAAACATTTGAAGAAACTGGGCGAAAATTACTCCAAGCCATAGCTTTGTATTTAGACCTTTCGGAAAATTTTTTTAATGAAAAAATTTATACCGGCAATTCTATATTAAGATTGCTTCATTACTTTCCAGTAAAAGACATTTCAAAACTGCCAGCAGGATCTGTTAGAGCAGCCGCACATGAAGATATCAATTTGATTACCTTGCTCATGGGAGGAAGTGCTGAAGGATTGCAAGCAAAGACCAAAGCTGGAAAATGGATTGATGTTAATCCTCTGTCTGATCAAATAGTTGTAAATATTGGTGACATGCTTCAGCGACTGACCAACGGCCAACTGATTTCGACCAGTCACCGCGTGATCAATAAAAATCTGCTATTAATGAAAAAATCAAGATATTCAACACCTTTTTTCCTACATCCCGTTCCGAGTATGGACTTGAGTGCTCTACCTAGTACCGTAAACCAGCAGCAACCCAAAAAATTTCAAGATATGACGGCGGGTGAATACTTAAATGAACGTCTCAAACAACTGGGGCTAAAATAAAAAATATGAATCCTAAAACAGTAAGTTTAATTGATTCGCTTCAAAAGAAATACGACGATACTGGAGAGGATCTCAATATTCATTTAGAAGGGTTATTACATGCAAAACCGATCACCTACTGGGATTACATACAACTTGAATCTCTTCTAGGTACCCAAAATCCAAGAACCAAGCATCCCGATGAAATGGTATTCATTGTATACCACCAAACCACTGAGTTAATCTTTAAAATGATTTTATGGGAGATCGATCAAATAGCGATAAAAAAGGATTTAAAGCCTGCCTTTTTTATTGAAAAATTGACCCGGATCAGTAGATATTTCGATTTACTTTCGAATTCATTTGAAATCATGAATGAAGGTATGCACGTAGATCAATTCATGAAATTTCGTACTACATTAACGCCCTCCTCTGGCTTTCAAAGTGCCCAATATAGATTAATTGAATTTTCCTCAACTGAGCTGATCAATTTAATTGATATACGTTTTAGAGCGACTATTGATCGAAATACCCCCTTTGAACACGCCTATGACCATCTTTACTGGCAAGCTGCGGGGAAAAATCATGATACCGGTGTCAAGTCGACGATGCTCATTGAGTTTCAAGAAAAGTATATGGATGATTTCATTACCTTTATGAAATATTACCATCAAACCAATCTCTGGACTCGATTTAAAGAACTGCCTAAAGAAATTCAAAATGAGTTTGAATTGCGCAACGCCATGCGCCATTATGACCATACTGTCAATGTCAAATGGGTAATGTTTCACTATAAAACAGCTGCCAAATACTTGAAAAGTACCACAAACGTGAAGGCTACTGGAGGCAGTAATTGGCAAAAATATATGCATCCAAAATACCAAAAACGCATCTTCTTTCCTGATTTATGGACTTCTGAAGAGCAAAACCAATGGGGTATAGATAATTTGAAACATTATAATATTTTAGAAAAATAAATAATCCTTTGACCGAATTTAAATTACACCTATCCACCCATAAAATAGGGCTGCGGATCCTTTTTTCAGTACTATTATTACTCTTAGAATTGGGCAAAATAAGCGCGCAAATAATACCCACTTCACCGCACGAAAAAGCATGGGTGGATAGTCTTATGACTACCCTAAGTATTCGAAAACAAATAGCCCAATCTTTTATGGCTGCCGCATACACTCACAATGATGAACCAAATGCTGAAATTATAGGTTTAATCCAAGATTTAGGAATCGGTGGTATTATTTTCATGCAAGGAAATCCTATCGATCAAGTCAAGATCAATACGACCTATCAAAAAGAATCTAAAATACCCCTCTTTATGGCAACTGATGCCGAATGGGGGCTCAGTATGAGATTATCCCAGACATCGGATTTTCCTTTTCAAATGGCTCTTGGGGCCCTAGCGGATAATGATCTTATTTATGATATGGGATTTGAAATCGGGCTTCAAATGCGTCAATTAGGTCTGCACATTAATTTTGCCCCAGTCATTGACATCAATAATAATCCCCTTAATCCAGTCATTAATTATCGTTCTTTTGGAGAAAGTCGCACACGTGTGACCCAAAAATCAATCGCTTACATGAAGGGCCTGGAAGCGGCCGGTATCATGGCTGTGGCGAAACATTTCCCAGGTCATGGTGATACACAAACAGATTCACATCATAGTTTACCCATCATTGAGCACGAAAGAGCACGATTGGACAGCATCGAACTCTATCCTTTTTGGAAACTTATCCAGGAAGATGTTGCGGGTATCATGATGGCACACATAAATGTCCCCGCTTTAGATACTACACCCAAACAGGCCGCCACCTTATCTAAAAAAATAGTCACTGACCTATTGAAAACGGAAATGGGGTTTAAAGGATTGGTCTTTACCGATGCTATGAATATGAAAGGAGTTACCTCGGGTTATGATTTGGGTGAACCTGAATTAATGGCATACTTGGCCGGAAATGATATCATTGAATTTTCTTTAAACATCAGCGCATCCATTGCGCAAATCGAAGAAGCTCTTAAAACAGGAAGCCTCAGTACCGATCAAGTTAAGCTAAAGTGTAGACGTATTTTACATCAAAAGTACAAACTTGGGCTTCACAAAAAGTCCTTTCAAAAATCAGAAAATTTCATTCAAGATATCAACAACCAAACAGCAATAGACTTAAATAATACTTTGGCCAAGGCTTCCTTAACGGTATTAAAAAGACAATTCTTGGGATTGCCAATGGAGGGTAAAATAGCCACCTTGTCTATCAATACCGATACAATAGCACCGTTCCAAAAAGAGGCGATCCGATTAGGCTATAAAAACCACTTTTACCTACCCAATAAAGCAAATCAAGAGCAAATCAATGAAATAGAAAGAAAACTAGAAGATTTCGAGCGCATATATCTCGGTGTTATCCAGTCAGGTCCTCGTCCCTACGGTCAAATGAAAATATCAAATCAAAATTTGACCTTTGTCAACGAACTAGCACAAGACTCCCGTGTGATGATCGGCTGGTTTGGGAATCCGTATACCTTAAACCAATTTAACACCCTTCACCAAGCATCAGATTTGGTCATAGGCTACCAAAACAATCCAGCTACTCAAGCTGCTATGACCCAGCTATTTTTAGGAGATGGTGTGGCCTCAGGTACCTTGCCTGTAACGGTCAACTCGTATTTTAAATTGGGTGATGGCATGATTATTAATAAAAAGCCAGAAGTAGGTGCCGCACAATTCGATACCTACTTACCCCTTTTGCAGAACAAAAAAGTGGGGCTCGTAGTCAATCAAACTTCTACCATTGGATCCCGACATTTAGTAGATACTTTATTGAGTTTAGGTATTCAGATAAGGAAAATTTTTGCTCCTGAACATGGATTTAGGGGCGATATGCATGATGGTGCCACCATCCATGACAACATAGATCAGTCAACAGGATTGCCTATCATTTCGATTTATGGCAAACAAAAAAAACCAAGTCCTGAGCAATTGAAAGATCTTGACATCCTTATTTTTGATATTCAAGACGTCGGCGCCCGCTTCTACACGTTTATAAGCACCTTACATTACGTCATGGAGGCGGCAGCAGAAAATAACAAAGAAGTGATCGTTCTCGACCGACCTAATCCCAATGGAGACTATGTAGATGGTCCGGTATTAAAACCTAAATTTAAATCCTTCGTAGGCATGCACCCTCTACCGATTGTGCATGGCCTCACGATCGGTGAACTCGCCAAAATGATCAATAATGAAGGATGGCTGGCAGCGGGCCAAAAATGTGATCTTGAAGTTATCAAAATAAAAAACTATTCACATGCAATCCCTTGGGCTTTAAAAATCCCACCTTCACCCAATCTCCCCAACGATCGAGCCGTGAGGTGGTATCCGTCACTCTGCCTTTTTGAAGCTACGGTTGTGAGTATAGGAAGAGGTACTTATGCTCCTTTTCAGCAATTGGGTGCTCCACAAATAAAAACTGATTTTAGTTTCACTCCCAAGTCTATCAAAGGAATGTCAGTATATCCCAAACATCTCGACATGGTTTGCTATGGAGAAGACCTCGCCGCCACTGAACCCATACCCAAGTTCAACCTTTCTCTGCTCATTAAGTACTATCATTTAATCAATATGGGACCTGATTTTTTCAATAGGAAAAAAACATTTAATCACCTCGCAGGTAACGATGAATTGATGCAGCAAATCATTGCAGGTTTGAGCAAAGAAGAAATCCAAGTAAGTTGGGCCGAAGATTTAGCTCAATATAGATTTTTGCGAAAAAAATATTTGCTTTATGATTGATTCAAATCGTAAACTTGAGTACTCTTTTTAAATCAATATATACGCTTCCTCAAATCTTTCATAAATTCAACACCAGGATCAACCTTTTCTGTACGGTAGCTGGCATCTTTTTCAAGCCATAAGGGATGGTCCACAAAATCTTGATATTCATAATGGCCAATAACGAATTCAATGGGGTACTTTTTCTGAAGATAAGTAACCAACATCACATTAGCTTCTAACTGAGCTAGAGTGAGTTTTCCATCTGCTCCAGGTCCCACGTTTTCAATCCCTATCGCACAATGATTCAATCCAATCACATGACGTGCCATAGTGGTTTCAGGCATTAATCTATAAATAGTCCCGTCGGTATCTACCAAGAATTGGGAGGATACATTCAATGAACCCGCAGATTGAATATCCGCTCGAGCATTGGGTAAAGTACTAGGGTTGAACGTATTAAAGGTAGCTTCCATAGTGAGGATAGCAGTCCAGTGGACAACTACCATACGTGGTAAAATGGTAGGTTTTATTTGTGTTAATCCATAATGTGATGCCAAGTATTCAAGGGTCAACTCAATTCGTTGCTCATCAAAAGATATCGGCCGATCTATAATTTTAGGTAAGGATGGATCCTGATAAAAAAGGGATTGCATCAGCAAAAAAGATAAAATTATCGGCATTGGGTCAAAAGTCTAGAATGTCTTTTAATTAAATTTACCAAAAAAATTCATTCAGACCGCTTTTTTCCTTGAAATTCAATCCTTACTCCACCGACCTTCCCGTTGCCGACATTTTTGATGAAGTAAAGCACCAACTTCATGCCAGTAACACCGTGATCGTAAATGCCCCAGCAGGAGCAGGAAAAAGCACCTTACTCCCTTTGGCCCTAATGAATGAAGCATGGTTAGCTGGAAAAAAGATTCTTATGCTAGAGCCCAGAAGACTGGCTGCACGCTCCATTGCCGAGAGAATGTCTGGTCTATTAGACGAACCCATTGGTCGCACGATCGGCTATAGAATTCGTTTTGACACCAAGATAGGTCAACAAACTAAAATCGAGGTGCTTACAGAAGGTATTTTGACGAGAATACTCCACTCAGACAACGAGTTGCGTGGTGTGGGGTTGATTGTTTTTGATGAATTCCATGAGCGAAGCATCCATGCAGACGTTGCCTTGGCACTTTGTCGAGAGGCGCAGCTAGTCTTGCGGCCAGACTTACGAATCATGATCATGTCAGCGACCTTGGACATGCCCTTATTGGCTGACTTATTGAAAGCCCCTGTGGTGATCAGTAAGGGTAGACCCTTTGAGGTAGAGCGATTTTATACAGGAGATATAGATGAGCG
>Ga0206125_10000488_pt1 | contig 51968 bp, 35 predicted proteins | sample Helgoland_Spring_4_FD_148598 | JGI IMG/M metagenome (GOLD analysis project Ga0206125, IMG submission 148598) | Pelagic subsurface seawater microbial communities from Kabeltonne, Helgoland, North Sea - Helgoland_Spring_Bloom_20160331_1 | ecosystem: Environmental > Aquatic > Marine > Epipelagic ... | reverse complement strand
ATTGAGTTTGAAGTATATATTACATCGTCTTCAGCCCGAAATTTCCTCAAAAAACAGATGGATGGTTTAATCAAAGAATAAATAAAATAGCGACCAAGCTATAGCCGCCGCTATTTCATCTGACACGAATATTTCTCTAAAGCTTTAGGACATTTTCTGGAAAAATCTTGCTATTGTACCGCTTTAGGACATAATATTGTTATACACACAAGTTAGATATAATTGTTTTTTTTTTATAACTATGGTACTATTAACAGTAAATAATGTCTGAAATCGATCAAATTCAAAAATTGTTGGCAATAGGGTTGGTCATGCTAGAAAATGTCAATAACCCAACCATGAAAGATCACCAAACACTTCTTTATGTCGATTCAGCTACATCAAAACTCCGTGAAGCAGGTATTTTAGTTCATGCACTCACTCCAGATCTTGCTGATATGATCCAATTTGCACAAGAATATATCCCTGAGCAATATCATGGTACCATTAATCATTGTTGGAGCGGAATAGGTGAATGGCAATCCTAATGCACGACTACTGTCCAAAATGACGCTGTCGTGATGTATACTCTTCAACACATGCATTCCATACTTCTTCATCACATTCAGGAAACAATGGTTTTATAAATATCAATTCTGTATACCGCAAATGCCACATGCAAAAATTGGACAATCGTTGTTCATTAGATGTACGAATAAGCATGTCTGGATCAGAAGCATCCTCGGGTACAGCTGAGGTCGAACGAAAACTACCATCTTGTTTTGCCTCTATATCTTCCGAGAAACCGTATGAAATGTAGATATAGACTTTTAATTTGCTATTTTGCTGAGTTTTTGTGTGGCATAAAAGCATTTTCTCACGAATACTGGGTTTTAATTTTTCTGGCGATGTTGAGACAAAATAAAATGCAATGTCTTCTTGTTCATCCACAGACCATTTGTCCAATGTGTTGTCAAACTGTTGCATAACACTAGAAATTTCTACTTCTGGCCGTAACCAATTTTCCGAAGACCATGCAAACACAGACAATTCTGAAATGGTGTTTGTAAGACACCATTTCATCAGACGTTCCAGTGCTAGACTACTGTCTTTGTAACCAGAAATACTATTTTGAAATAAACGCTTCGAATATCTTCGATTGCCATCAGGTATAATGGCAATGTGTTTTGGATATGTCAGTGTTTCTGGTTCAGACAAACATGAAAACATTTTCCTCAAAACAAACATTGTTAAATAGGGATGTAGATAGGGTTTATCAATAATCCATCAAAAGTTAAAGAAATATATTTAGTTTTTATTTGCTAATCATATACTGGACTATGTGCTCTAAATCTTATATGAGTCGTATATATTCTATTGTTATCTGACTTCTCTTTCTTCGGCCTTTTTTGGATAGTTTGCGTTAATAATCTGTTGTTATGGTCCTCGTTCTGTGTTTGAATTCTATACCACTCTTGACTTTCTCTTTTCCTTTTTTTGGCATCGTTCTTTTCTTTTACCTTTTTCCTTTTGACCAAACATATCTCACATAATATTTTGAATTCCGGGCCAAATGAGCAAGGGCCATCTACATCGCAACATTTTGTGCAAATGTAGACACATTTTGTATGCATTTCAGTATTTGTAATTTCCCCCAAATATAAAGGTTTTAAACTGTCACAACTTTGACAAAACGCGTGTCCGGCATCACCTTCTTCGGGCAAATCATACCTATTTGGATTTAATGGTGATTCTAGTGAGAAGCCGCGCTTGTCTATATGTTTACAACATGGATATCTGTCTACCTTTTCTAGTATCAGTTTGTTTTCTTTCCGCAATAGTCTATTTTTTTTACGTTCGTTTTTTAATTTTTGTTTTAAAGATACTATTTCTTTTTTTGGATCGTGTTGTCCCTCCATGATGAGTTTGTAATTTTGTTTAAATACTAAATCACAGAAAAAGTTTGAAAATAAAGTATGCGAGAGTTTGACTGTTTAAAATGTCAAAGAAAATAACATCCATTTTTATATGAACATAATTAAGATATAAGTGAATATGCATTATATGAACAAACACTGGCTTTGAAAATGACATCTACGCAGCACACAGTGGTGGATGCCCTTTTCCGAGATATTTCGTTGACCCGTCAAGCATTATTTTCCTATGATGATTTTGTGAGTCGAATTGTCCCAGAAGTGGTGAAAAATCACCGTCCTGTCATAGTGAGGGCAGATTTGAATTGTTATGATGATTCTGCACCAGCACATGTCATCAAAATCAATTCCGTACGATATGATGTCCCATCCACGGTGGAAAAGAACGGTGATATCCGCTTGTGCACACCAATGGAAGCTCGTAATCGCGATTTGATGTATTCTGCCCCAATGTATGTCGATGTTACTTACGACCATGTGGTGGATGACCATGTCAAAACAGAAGTGTTTAAAAATGTCTACTTTGCACGTATGCCGGTGATGGTTCGTTCCTCTCTTTGCTCATTAACTTCTGGTTCGTCGGATCCAGCGAATGACTATGCCAAAGGGGAATGTCCCCATGACCCTGGGGGTTACTTTATCGTCAATGGTCGTGAAAAGACTTTGGTAGTCCAAGAACGCATTTCGCCGAACATTATCTTTTGTTTTGGACCGTCGGAATGTTTGTATCATGCAGAATACGACACTGTGGCGCACAAGGTGTCCACGTTGCGAGTGAAAGTTCGTAAATTTGGCTCTGCACCGTTTAAAGTCCATTTGCCTGGTCTTGAGCAACCGATACCCATTCTTATTTTATGGCGAGCTCTTGGTGGTCAAGACGACGAATATAAACTCCATTTTGACCCGCAGGACGTACGGACCTCTGAAGAAGACGCTATTGTCTCCAAGACAAAAGAAGAAGCTATGGATTGGCTCGGGACGATTTGTGAAGATCCTGTTGCATTGATCGATCGCCGTGTTTATCCTAATATGGAACCATCAATGAAGGCCTCCCAACTTATTTTGCAATGGAAAGTGTATTTAGAATGTCTTGCCAAACGTACTCCGTGGCACGATCGCGATCATGTTCGCGCCAAACGCCTCGATACTGCCGGGGCTATGCTCGGCACAATGTTTGTACATTTGTTCTATCAGATGTTGGGTAATATCCGTAAAATGGCTGTAGCTCTGTTGAATAAGAATAAACGTGTGAGACCAGAACGACTTATTCAACCTCAGCACATTACTGACGGAATCAAGTATGCTCTTGCAACAGGAAATTGGAAAATTAAAAACTCTGCTTTTGCTGGGCGTGTGGGCGTTTCCCAGCTATTGAATAGAAATACTTATATTTCATGTATCTCTCAGTTGAGACGGGTAGATACTGGTATCGATTCGCAACAAAAGATCATTGCACCACGGCTACTGTATGGTAATCAGTGGGGTTACATGTGCCCATCAGAAACACCAGAAGGTGGTCCCTGTGGTTTGGTGAAACAGTTGGCTTTGTCGGCATATATTACAACACGATGCGATTTCAAACCAATTCACAAGATCATTACACCACTATTAGTACCGACTGCTGCCAATATGGTTTTTCATAATGGTGCCATTGTAGGATATTGCGATCAGATTTCAGATCTTGTCGATTCTTTAAGATCTGCCCGTCGTTCCCGTGTCATTTCGTCCGATGCATGTGTAGCCGTTGAAAATGGCCATCTGTACATCTGGACAGATTCGGGTCGAGTTTCCAGACCTGTCTTTGTCGTCAAAGATGGCCATTTAATGATCACTCCAGACCAAAGATCGGATCTCGAAGATGGTCGTTTGAGATGGGACGACCTGTTTTCGTTGGGCATCGTTGAAAATTTATCAATCTATGAAGAAGAAGCTACTCTAATAGCCCTAAGGCCAAATGCGCTTACATCCAAACATTCGCATTGCGAATTAGACCCATCACTTATTTTAGGAACACTTGCGTCAACGATTCCATATCCAGACCACAACCAATCACCGAGAAATGTTTATCAGGTGAGTTTCTAAATTATTGTTTTTGCTACCATAAAATATTTTTACTGACAATCTTACATGTAATATTATTTTATGGTACCTTATTCTCTTTTTTTTTACAAACAGGCGGCGATGGGTAAGCAAGCGATGGGGGTCTATGCCTCCAACTTTTCAAAGAGATTTGATACAAATGGTCATGTCATGCATTATCCACAAAAACCCCTAGTCACGACAAGAGCCGCCAAAGTCCTCTGTGGAGACGAACTGCCAGCAGGAATGCAAGCCATTGTCGCCATCATGTGCTTTGGCGGTTACAATCAAGAAGATTCGCTCCTATTCAATCGTTCGGCTGTCGACAGAGGATTTGGACGTTCGACTACTTTTCGAACGTACAGTGCCTCCAATGCATCCAGCCGACAAGCACCTGCCTCTGAATTCAAGAAACAAGAAACGTACGGTTCTGTCAACGATTCGCTAGATGTCGACGGACTCAGCTTTCCGGGGACCGACATTGACAAGGGGAAAGCCATCTTTTGCAATGTCACGCCAGGAAAAAAATATCCACATATCGTCAAAAATAAAAAGTCATCCGGCGTCGTTGACAGAACCATCCTCTTTCAAAACGCCAACGGTGGTCAAACAGCCAAAACGCGCGTCAGAGAACAAAGAATACCGGAGATGGGCGACAAATTTTCGAGCGTAGGTTTCGTTGGTCCGCATGTTTTTGTTAACTTTTTTTACTGACATTTTTTTTATTACCTTTTCATTTTCAGCGGCATGGACAAAAAGGAACAATAGGTATGATGTATAGACAAGAAGACCTGCCATTCACGGCAGAAGGCATCGTGCCCGACCTCATCGTTAATCCACATGCTATTCCAAGTAGAATGACTATTGGACATGTGTTCGAATGTGTAGGATCAAAAGTGGCGGCTCTATTGGGTACGCGTATCGACGCCACTGCATTTTCTCACAAACCAGTCGATGAAATCTGCAAAATGTTGAAAGCAGCTGGATATGCAGAAGATGGAAAAGAAGTGATGTACCATCCTTTCACTGGAAAAAGACTCAAAGGACGCATATTCATTGGTCCGACATTTTATCAACGTTTAAAACATATGGTCGGAGATAAAATACATGCCAGAGCCAAGGGGAAAATCGTAGGACTGACCAGACAGCCGGTGGACGGTCGTGCGAATGGTGGTGGACTTCGATGGGGCGAAATGGAAAGAGATTGCGGTGTAGCGCATGGGGCTTCAGCTGTGTTACATGAAAGAATGATGATCAGTTCAGACGCGTACAACGCTCCCATTTGTGAGAATTGTGGCTTGATTGGGACGGTCACCGCAGACCATATGGGCGAATATCAGTGTGTTTCTTGTGGGGAAAAAAAGGTACATATTGTTGCTATGCCATATGCAGGAAAATTGCTAATGCAAGAACTAATGGCGATGGGTGTAGCGCCTAAAATCATACTTAAACAAGCGTTAAAAAAATAACAGGAGTTCCTTTTAAAGTGTACTATATAACACCAGTACTAAGTATCAATGTCTAACACCAACAACACCGTTTGGAACCCGGTGCATCCCATGCGCAGGGGCAATATGTCCATATTAGTAAGGGAAATTGCATCTGTCATGGAATTGTTGCAACTACAACTACTACAAGCAGTTTTGCCATAAATTATCACGATTTTTTTTGATGCGTACCCGCTGTCCACAAGTGGAAAGTTTTGGGGCATGATCAAAGTTGGTTGGCATTGCATCAAAAAAGATAGGCACTATATAGACAATTTTAAAGACATATTCAGACAAACACTAATATAATTTAGCTTTTAACTCTTCTCTGTAGTCAACATCACGCTCAGCTCTATTCAGTTGTGACACAACTCTTTCAATACCTTGTTTGATATCATCCCAGAGCAAGCCCTCAGACCATTCAGATCCCTCCTTACGAGACATCATGCGACCAGACGCGTCCAATCTGGCTTCATAGTAGACCTGTTGACCTTCATATGTTTCCACAAGCATTAATTGGGTTGTTTTGACCATTTTCATGTATAACATACATTGTACTTGTTCGTACATTCGGAACTTGTGAAATAGACGTGCCTGGCGATGTTTTAGTTCAAAAATCATCTTACCAGCAAGACCATCAATTTTTCCGATCAGAAAGCCACCCCACTTATCACCAGTGATATGCATGAAATAAGCACGGTCATTTCCAGCTCGAACTGACGGAAATCTCTTTTGAACCAATTCCAAGTCAGTTGATTCTCTACGAATACCCCTCGTTGTATTTATGACTGACACAGCTTGTTTTTCAACATGATTTGCTATTGTTTTCGCTGTTTCCACAGCATTGGATGCTGCTTTGACTTTCTTTTTAAGTTGCTGTTTTTGATGCTGTAAACCTTCAACTGCTTGATATCCATGGTTGTTGGCCATCTCTAGTGTTGATAGACTAGCTGTCTTTCTCGAAGTTTTATGATAAATCTTAGATTTGGCAACAAAGAAAGAACCAATGGCCGCAGTTCTAATACCTGACTTTTTACTAGGATAATTCTTTAATGCACGCATCTTATCTACTTGTATCGCTTTTTTATGGACAACTTCAAACTTTCTTTTAGCAACATTGACATGCTCCACAGCTGTTTCTTTCATTTTTTGGACCACTGACGATTGCTCTCTGTTTGATTCAATAGCCTCCTCGATCATTTGTTTAAAGACAGGTTTTTGTTCCAATTGTTCGACAACTATCTCTGCAACAGGTTTTTGTTCTTGGGTTTCAGCAGGTGTCACGCCAAATCGTGGCATTCTTTTCAAATTCATCTGCCAACACTCAGCAATAGCAGTCTGCTGGCGCTCACAACCAAAATATCCCAATAATTTTCCAACCGCAGATGCATTGATTTGCCATTTAAACACTTTTTTGCGTCTTTGAAACATTAATTACCACAAAAAATACAGAACAAAAAAAAAACACATATATGTTACTCAAGATGTAATGTCTTATTTACTTTCCAGTATTCCCTGAGATTCTTTTTCAGCTTGTTTAAATTCTTCTTCCAATTGTTTAGATTTCATATCAGCAATTTGTTCCATTCTCTCCGATCTCAGCGGCTCTACGCTTTCAAGATTAGTGACACCCTTTTCTCCCGGCGCTCCCTTTTCTCCCGGCGCTCCTGGCGCTCCCTTTTCTCCTGGCACTCCTGGCGCTCCTGGCGCTCCCTTTTCTCCTGGCACTCCTGGCGCTCCTGGCGCTCCCTTTTCTCCTGGTGCTCCTGCTGCTCCCGGTGCTCCTGGTGCTCCTGGTGGTCCCTTTTCTCCTGGTGGTCCTGGTGGTCCTTGCGCTCCCGGCGCTCCTGGTACTCCCTTTTCTCCTGGTGGTCCTGGTGGTCCTTGCGCTCCCGGCGCTCCTGGCGCTCCTGGTATATCTGTTTTTTCGAAAGTGTTTACTTGCGCATTAATATCCTCCAACAGTTGTACAAACCGCTTGTAATCCGCTGTATGTTGACATTCTGTTTCAATGTTAGGTTGTGTTGACTGCATATGCTTTACAGACTGTAAGGTGCAAGTCATGTGATAAAGAATTGCAATAATTACCAGACAAAAGTAAAACTGCATGTTATTATATCGGACTGGCATTGTGTAAAACATCATATGCTTTATTAAATAATGGATTATGCATGTCGTGTTGGATTTAAATTTTAGCTGTCAAATCTTCAGAAATTCTCTAAACATAATTTCTGTACATTTTTAGAACTCAGTTATGTCCACATTTCAACAAAAAGCATGTCCACCCAAATGTGCAAAAGCATCAAAGACCAGTGGTATGTACATCTCGATTTACTCCAATGACACTCTTGCCACGATTTCAGGGACCTCCAGATTGGTCTGGTGCTATTATGGAACTCATACACGCTATGAAAAGTTACCAGGTTCGCAAGGATGCCTAAAACAAAAATGGACCAGTGAGTTTTGGGGACCGGTTGGCCAAGACATTCTGCTTGTTCCGTTGAACGCTGATGGTTCAAGAGCACCCCTTTTTGTCCCTGGTAGTGCCATGAAAAACGGTGAGTCCCATACCTTTGAAACTCGTGTACAAGCAGATGCAATGGTTGAGCACATGGTTTCCAAAAAATGTCTTCCAAAATGTGTCTGGCCTGACAAGGAAGAGGCTGAACTACTCCTAACTCGCCTCCAAACTAAAGACGATCAGGAGTTGAAAGTCATTGCGAGAGATATTGTTGACAAATTGCCAGCGTGTCGCACTGAATTATTCTTGTCTCTATGCACGATGTATACCAAAATTGTGGAGCATGGTGATGACATTGGTCCATTATTGGTCACTGAAATTGTGCATATTGGGAACAAAAGAGGAGCTGCACTTGTTAACAATGGATTTGAGAAATCCTGCGTGTCCAGAGAATATTTGAGGAATAATTTAGCTGATCCGTTCTTTGTCGAGTATATTTCCTCCAAATCTGGGCGCAGAAGACGAGATGCATGCTGTGAGTTGTGGATTAAAAAGGAACAAATGAAAAAATTTTGGTTGTCTGAAGTCAGCCGCCGTAATGTCATGACAAATTGGTTTTGTCCGATCAATTACTTTGAACACCTGCCAGGCATTGACATTAATGGCATGATGGAGCTCCAACTCCTTTGTCAAGGACGTCAAGGACGATGGCTTTCACTAGATGCTGCCTGCTCAGTCCTTGACAATGATGCCAAACACATTCTTAGATACAACAAATAATTACATTTTTATCCTTTATTTACGTTTGCGTTTTTTCTTAATTGGTGGTTTGTTGGTAGAAATAGAACCTTTGCCTTTGTCAAAACGTTGATTGTCAGTGGCTATAGATGCTTTGTGTTCCATCTTGTCAATGAATGACTTGAGATTTTGACCCTGTTTGTCCTTGGGAACCCACTTGTTATATTCATGTACTGCTTCGTGGGTTTCGCGCACCCATTCTGCCGCCTCCTCGGTAAGATCATCTGGGTTTGCAAATTCGAACTCCGAACCTTCGTCGTCAGGCACTACAAATCCATCATCAGCATATCCATGCATGTTTGGATTCACGGATGGTTCATCTTCTTCGTCCTCGGAATCATTATCAGCTTGGAAGATTGGCATGGTAGTCTGGTCTTCATCTTCAATCATGCACATTGTTATACCGTCCCCACCAGCAATGAACCCCAACTCTTTCCAACCCTGGGCAACAGAAGACCCTTTCGAAGTATCAACAACAATGTGTTTCGAGATGAACTTCGCGTCGATGGCTGACCATTTGTCATCATCGACAAATTCCCAAATACGTCCCCCTTGTTTTTCCGTTTGTTTGATACGTGACACTTCGACTTTTCCGTCCTGTTGGCCAACAATTTCGCCATAAAAATTTTTTCCCGCAATATTAAATTCAATCAAATCTCCAACAGAATACATCTTTTTTGTGTGTTGTGTCAATATAAATCAATCAAAAAACACATATTCCTTGAATAATGCAAAATAGCTCCAAGAATCCTAAAAGTTCGAAATCTTGATTGACTTCCGTCAAACTCTATTGTGTATTTAATCCTCTTATTAAAAGTAAATGCCGTGTCTGGCGTATCGCACTTTGATGACAAAGACCCTACCGATCGTATCGAAAGAAACAAGAGAGGGGATCCGTGAACAAATATGCAGCGAATGTCAAACAATATTGGTTCAGCTTCCTAGTGACAAAGTGTGGGGTCTTATTATTGGTGACGCTGGTAAGGGGATGTTATATGTTGTACGGGTCAAGAGAAACTCTGAAGCTATGAAAGCTGGTATTGAGGAGGGTGATTACCTCCATAAGATCGATGACAAAAGTATAGATGTAATTCATACACCATTATCACTTTTTCACTACGTTGAAAAGGTAAAAAAAGAGATGGTCCATCAACAACATAACCATGAGATTGATGCGCCGATTATAAAATTGTGAATATTTGTGCCATTTTATTCTACATCTACAACTCATTTTTTTGTCCTTGTCCCTGGTAAAACTCGACCTCAACTTTTCCTGTTTTTTCTACAAACATGTGTCCAAAGTCTTTCACCAACTCATACACTAGCGGCCCCTCATTGCCATCATGCTCGGCCAGTAGCAGTTCAACATATTCGTCACTTATATATACACCACCTTCAGTGTGCATATCTTTTAAGAAAGAACGCCATTGGAGACGAGCCTGCTCGGAACTTTGGACGCACTCTGTCACATCTCTCTGGGTGTTTTCGTGTATCACTTTGCCAAATAATGCTGTCACTTTGGAAAACCCATTTGCTTGCTCCTGGCATGTAGAGCCAGTCGTGTCGTCGTTGAAATCATCACAGACTTGTGTCATACAGGAAGAAAACTCTGACTCACAGAATGAGAATTCAGCCCCTGGTATCGAATAGCAGACATCATGTCCATTGCAACAGCGCCATAATCCAAAACGTTCTTCAATGTCCAAACCTTGGGGTCCGCATCCGTTTGCTGTAAATTGGCGTCTTGGTTTCTCATTGAGGAGACTGGACAATGACACAGGAGCAACATAAGTACCAGGGTCACACAGTTGTCCGAGAAGTCCCTTTACTGTCCCAGTACCACCAAAGCTGTTGTCATCCATGTTTCCAAAGATATCACCAAACACTTTTTTAATATGACTATCATCAGGGGGTTGACTAATTTCACAACTGACTGTGGTTAGTTGGAGAACAGCAGCAATTATAAAGTAAAAAGATGGCATGATTACACAGTTAATGTCGGAAACCATATTTTTACCACATATGCAAAACATATGTGGTAAAACTGGTCAATTATTTTTCATAACATTGTCTGCAAACAGCTGTATATTGACCATTGACCAGTACTGTCTGAGTTTGATGACCAATGCGCTTTGTGAAGCAAGCTTCTTTCTGACACTGAGTACAGACTGCATGTTTAAAAACCACCTTTTCTGCCATCGGTATTAAGTCCAACATTTCTCCAAATGCATTCCTTTGATAATCTCCGCTAAGTCCTGCTACAATCACATATTTCCCATGTTGTACCATAAAATGAACTGCTGTCTTGAGATTGTCAAAAAATTGACCTTCGTCAATGGCAATCACATCATATGTTCTGGTCCGTGCCATCAAGATGTCGTCTGTTTTTGTGGCTTTGAACTGTTCTTTTGTATGTGTTTGGACAAAATCTCCCTTAACTCTAGTGTCATTACTGTGGTTAATAACCAGACATTTCATTCCACTTGATTGGAGGTGTTTGACTTTGCGAATCAGTTCTGTGGTTTTTCCCGAATACATGGGTCCAATAATAAGCTCCAGTGCCATTTACAGAAAGAAAGGTGCTCCCTTATAATATTTTTTTGTAACTTAAAATTGAATTTTATATTTTATTTGTATTACCATGGTATACTGTTTCTTGCGGGTGGTTTTCGTTGAAGGGCAAACATGCTGGGAGTATCGCCAATAATATAGAGTGCATGTAAGCAGTGAGTCCTTGCAACATGGATATCAAAAGACTTTGATTCCTCTGAGCAGATAAATATGCCCGCATTCACTGGTATAGAACTAAAGTTTCTGACATGCACGACAGATGCATTTTTTCCTATACCTGTCATAGTTTCTTCTTCATGTAAAAGTGAACTGTCATCACTATTGCGTTTTAAAGTTCTGATTCTCCATGGTTTGCTTAAATAGCGCCGGTTAGTGTCGATATTTAGCGGGACAGAGCCGTCATAAAAGCATTGGACGACATTGTAGGTGTCTACAATCTGGTCGATACAGTCCTTAGTGGTCATTTCGACCACTTCTGCACCACGATGATGGGTCAATTGAATGTCAAATTTGTTTGATTCGCACATATCTCGAAATAGTTGTCCTCGACCACTTGGAAATTGATCCAATCTTCCAATCAAAGTATATGATTTGTGATTGGCGTGCAGAAGTCTTTGCCAATCTTCTTGTCCCCATAAATGCGCATAGGCTATAAAGACGTGCTCCTGGTTATCCGGCATTAATTTCAAGTCTAATAGACCGCGTAGTGCCGCTGTTTTTTCGAACCATATTTTGTGTGTGTATATCTGCTGTGTGTTTAGGATGCACATTTTCCATTTGTAAGCATCTTCCGCATTTCTTACAATGACAATAGCATCTGATGGTATCGTGGAGGGTGCTGGACTGCCCTGAATAAGGGCAGTATTGTCTGGTCTAAAATGCTGCACCAATGCTTGGTGGATTTTGAGGTCGTGTTTTTCGACCCATTTCCCCTTATAGTTTTCCACAAATGGCAGCGATGGCTTGAGTGAAGAAGCACAGCTATAGCGCGTTTGACATTGCCATTTGTGCAACTCTTTTAATTTTACCCATTCTCTTGCTTTTGGAAGTTCGCCCATTTGCACAAGGCCTCGATTGATGGTAACAACTGACTTTTCGTAGTCATAGATTAGTGCTCGAATGTTATCTGGCGCACCTCTTCTGCAAATTTCTGTGAAATCATTGACAAATCTGTTGAATGTGCCAGCAATATCTGTTGGTAGTGTATAGTAGGTGTATACAGTGGACAGAGTCCATAATGCAATCGATGTTCTGGCATGTTCGGCCATGTCAATGTATTGCTGTTGTTTTTGTTTCGGTAATTTATTGGAAAATTGTTTGTATTTTTGTTTTTTCTTCTTGTTGCATTTAATGTGGACAATTCCAAGTATTTGATGAATCTGTTTGTTGTTTGGTTTTGAAAGAAGGAGTTCAAATTCGACATCTGAGTGATGTGTTGGCAAGAATCCGGATGCTTTTATTTTCTGTTTGCGACAACAGAGGGTAAACGTACCACATGGCAATAAGTCAGGTCGTTTATTTTCGTACTTATTCGCTTCGAAATTGTGTATTCTCCACATGTTTATTTGATACTCACAAGTGATTTGAAAAAAAAACACATATGTGCACATGACTTTCTGAACAAGGTTTAGACAAAAATACACACGTCATATCGCAGGAAAACTCGTCATTCTCTAAAAAATCTAGAACAACCCCCAGAAATCATTTCTCTGGGCTTAAAACGCAAATTTTTTATATCAAATGAATCAGTATTACACAGCTTGCCTTCCAGCCAAAAATTTTTGATAATAATACCATTAGCCTTACTGATGTTGTGACCATCTGGCCTATTCCTGGAAGGTTTTGCTATCGATTTTAGGGTCAAGACGATTTGAAACACTTTGCCACGACACAGCCAGTCGATATGGTTTATTTGGTGCAAATTTATCAGTTCGATGAGCTGTACTCTGCGATCCCGTTCGTTTTTGTACCAAATAAAAAGGAGACAGACAAGTGATAAAAGAATAAACCACATTACTATTTATATTGATTATATATATATCGGATCCGTTTCTTCTTCGGATTATTAAGCTTTAGGACAATTTCTCCATAATCGTAGTTAAAAGAAGAGTGTATTTTTGCTGATGTCATCCCCGGGTGACATGTAGTATACCTTTCCTAGTTCTTGGCGCCATTTTTCTCTATGTTTAAATCCAATGATGGAATATTCTGATTTTCTAATTGCGGGTAATTTATCGGCTGGCAAAGAAGAAAGAAAATCTATCAGCTTTTGAACCAAGACTCTTTCTGGCAATAATTCTGGCACTGCCACCTTCAAACTTGCTTCGACCCTTTTGTTGGATAAGTACTCGTCAAGTTTTTGAAGGGGTTGGTCTCTAGCAGATGGTATGTAGTCTAAAAAATTAAAATCTTCGAACTTGCGATTAAAGAAGACATACCACGGAATGTCATTGGTGGATGCTGCCATTTTCAGGGAAAATTTTTGTGGGTATAATGAATTAATTACATAGCTGCAAATTTTTTCGGAAAGCGTCCGCGCAATCCCGGGGCGACTTGAATCGCTGTGAAAATCGCCTAGTGGCCACTCCAACCCGACTGATCTTCCCACCTTGGCAAATTCGGTGACAAATTCCTCTTCCGTCATAAAATTTTCTTCAAATAGTGTTCTCTTTTGAGTAGAATTGTATTTCAATTTTTCAGGGGTTCTCATATATTTTGCGGCAAATGTTGCCAATTCATTATACAGATCTGAACCTGTATCGGCGGGCGTGCGAAGGGATGACATGATATCAATGCCAAAACAAACTTATATACCTCTATTTTCTAAACATGTTCTCATATATTAATCAATGGTATATTATTTAGGACAATTCCGGCAAAAATATCGACGAGATATCTCTAAAGCTTTAGGACAATTCCGGCAAAAATATCGACGAGATATCTCTAAAGCTTTAGGACAATTTCCGGCAAAAATCTTGCCAAATGTACCGCTTTAGGACAATTTCCGGCAAAAATCTTGCCAAATATTTCTCTAAAGCTTTAGGACATTTTCTGTGAATTTTTTGGCAATATTTCTCTAAAGCTTTAGGACATTTTCTGTGAATTTTTTGGCAATATTTCTCTAAAGCTTTAGGACATTTTCTGTGAATTTTTTGGCAATATTTCTCTAAAGCTTTAGGACAATTTCCGGCAAAAATCTCGCTAATATTTCTCTAAAGCTTTAGGACAATTTCCGGCAAAAATCTCGACGAACTTTTCTCTAAAGCTTTAGGACAATTTCCGGCAAAAATCTCGACGAACTTTTCTCTAAAGCTTTAGGACAATTTCTGTGAATTTTTTGGCAATATTTCTCTAAAGCTTTAGGACAATTTCTGTGAATTTTTTGGCAAAGATTTCTCTAAAGCTTTAGGACAATTTCTGGAAAAAATCTCGCGAATGTACCGCTTTAGGACTATTTCCGGCAAAAATCTCGGCAATATTTCTCTAAAGCTTTAGGACAATTTCCGGCAAAAATCTCGCTAATGTACCGCTTTAGGACAATTTCCGGCAAAAATCTCGACGAACTTTTCTCTAAAGCTTTAGGACAATTTCTGTGAATTTTTTGGCAATATTTCTCTAAAGCTTTAGGACTATTTCCGGCAAAAATCTCGGCAATGTACCGCTTTAGGACATTTTCTGTGAATTTTTTGGCAAATGTACCTGGCTACAATTTCTGGGGAAAATATTGATGAGATGTCTTTAAAGCTTTAGAGAAAGCATCAACTTTTTAGTAAAAAAAAAATGGATTGTATTTATTTTGTTTGTATTTGTCTGGCAAGTACTGCATATTTACTTTTGTTTCCATTGTAGGTAGTGTCAAGGACCCAGCATCCAGTTTTTGGATGAGGTTGACTTAATTGTTTTTGGAATTCTGCCCATGTTGTGGCAACTGGCTCATCGTTAATCTTGGTGACAATGGCACCTGCATGCACTGCATCAGTAGCATATGCTGATGATTCAGGTGAAACAGACTCTATGACAACTTTGAACTCGTGTCTTTTGGGACCAGGTGCCATATAATCCAAGAGCTTAAACATGCCAACATGGTGAAGTCTTAGTGGTGCAAAGAAAATTCCTTGTACTTGTGCCCGTTGTTGTTTTTCAAACCTTCCTTCGTCGCAGAAAGCATATGATTGGCGTACATTTGGCAATTCCTGGTATGTTGGTTCTCGATTTACCATTTTGATTTCTATTGGCTCTGAATCTTGCCGGAGTATTGCCAAGTTGATGTCCCCGTTGATGGCTGTGTCATTGCACAAATCTACGAGTGACATTGGCAGGTCTCTTTTCTCAGAATACCATGTGCCAGCAGGTGTTAATTCTGCTGTGTTTTCGGCGGATTCAAATTTGTAGACAATATCTCCTTCTTTGCCTCCTGCAAGTTGGTATAATGAATTTGGAGCTACATCTGTGACAATGACACCTCCGGAAGCTAACCAGTTCCCGTTTTGTAATTTTGGACATTCGTAATGTAACAAAAGATCTGCATTGAAAATTGGTTTTGATGTAATGCCTATTTGTGGTGAATGAACATGGGCTGGTGGTGGTGGTAATATCCGAATCATTGAGGGGCGTGTTTCTGGTTCTGAAACTGTAGTTGTCATTTCTCTCACTTTTGACCATCTTCTGTCGGCTTTCCATTCTAGGAGACCGTCCCAATCTTGTGTTTCTGCAAAGTCTAAGACTTTTGACAACAATTCAGGCCCACCACGGTGCATGTGTTTGGTCCCTGGTTCAAATACATGTCTTCCTAACCATGCCTGTAGTGATCTTGGTTTTCCTTTTGCAAGTCCGCCCAAGGTGTAGTTTGTCCATGCCTGATCAATTCCGGAGTTGGCAATTGTTTGGCATTCTTGTGGGCTTAGGTGTGAGAGTAATGATTGAGCAGCGGTGGGATTCTTTGTCTGTACAGACATTTTTGTCAGCATGTCCATGACTTTGCTTTCTCGCAGGTATCGACTTTTCAATGGATTCACTAATGTGGACAGGACACGTTTTACTGTATTCGAATGAATAAAGCCATTTTCCCCGTCAACATTTGCACCTGTGAGTTTAAAAGTATTGATGCCAATGACACTGTACTTGGATGGTACATAATAATGTAATCCTTGGACTTGTTGTTGATTCTCCGTCTCGTGGGAACACATCAATGGTCCACCTGAATTACCTCCATTAATCAGAGCTCCAGAAAGTCCGCGAATTTCACCATTCAGATGTACACATCCTTGATACTTGCCACTTGTGAATTGCTGGTCCACCAGTCCAAGTGGATGTCCAACTGCATGTAGTTCTGTACCTGTTCTTAGCTGATCAGAATCTTCAAATCCGAGTGCCGGGATATGATCTAGACCGTACCGTTCATTCAAATTGCGTTTTAAGAATTGTGCAACTTGTGGTTCTACTTTTAAGAGGGCAAGGTCTCTATCATGGCATACTGCGACAACAGTCACTGGTAAGGCCTGATGTTCAATGTAAGTCGTCATGATTTTGACAACTGGTGAATTTGTCACTACGTGTGCATTTGTTAATAGGAGACCTTCTTCTAAGACATTGACTCCGTCAACCGCTAAGAAAAATCCAGTTCCGATTGCTTTTGAGCCTCCTGGACCATCAACATGTGCGGCTATGATTCGAACAACTTCTGGTAAATATCCCATAATTGCATATATTCCAATCCTTTATATACCGAACTTTTCCCGACTACAGAAAAAAGAACCTATATCCAATTCATTAATGAGTGTTCATGCCTTTTCACCAATTTGTTGACAGTCTGCTTAAGAGGGCACTACACAACTCGTATTACCACAAAGAGATCGAAAAACTTCACCAGCAGTTGAAAAATCTGCTGAGACACCTGGAAAATGTCAGCAATATCGAAGAAATGCTGACTGTAAAAAGAAATATTCGCGTATTACTACATCGTAGGGATCAACTGCAATCACTATTCATGAGTAGAACCACATATAAAGGTTCACTTTCTTAGTTTCAAATGTTGGTCAACTTGAATGTTGGAGGCACTGTCTACTCGACTACTGTTGAGACACTGAATAACAGAGGCGAAAATATGCTAACAGCACTTGTGGCACATCCCAATCCTGCCAAAATGATTGACGGTGCTTATTTTATTGACAGAGATCCGCTGGTATTCCGCTGGATACTGCTATATTTGAGAGGTTCTAATATTCTGCCGTTGCGAAGTTCTACAGATTTATGGCTCTTACGCGAAGAGGCCGCGTATTTTGCAGTGGATGGTCTTTCAACACGCATCCAGCACATTCTTTCACCAAGTTTTAAGAAAAAGGACCACGTGATGGTCCGTGGTACAAAATGTACGATTGTGGATGTTGCAAAAAATGGATATGTTGTTACACAGCAGGGGAAACAGTGTAATATTTCATCTGCTGAGAATGTCGAACCAACAGTGATCGAACAGGGTGATGTGGTGATGGCATATACAAGATTAAGTGGTAAACGTGTCAAAGGCATTTGTATGACCATTGAAGACAAAAATTATACCATTCAATTTGACGGTCAAGGGGCTCAAGTTTCATGTCCAAGTTCTGGAGTTCGTTTTTAACTCCGGAAATTAATATATAATACGAACTACAACCAACAGAATGAAAAGTGTACTTTTTTTACTCATTATTTGTTTACTTTGGATTTACAGTTTTTATCATCATTTTATCGCAGAATCGTCAGCGACAACCATGATTGCGTTCGTCGGTCTCCAACATTCACAGTTGTTTGTCTCCACCTTTGACGGATATGGCGATTTATGGGCTTTCGGACATCGCAGGCGGAAATCTCTGAAAATCAGATTCGAAAAGAAAGGAACACAGTTTGACTTTTTTCAAAAATCAAACTATCAACACATGCTAGTTGTCCAAGAACTTGTACATATACCAATGATGTTTGATTCCAAAGTTTTGATTCAATATAAACGTGGAAACGATACTGTGGCCACACTCTGGCCTCGTACAGCTCTGGGACATTCGGAAGAGTGGTTGGATAAGAATTATGAGCAAATCTACATTGCATAAAGAGCACTTAGTTTTTGATGGTACATCCGATCAGAACCTTGTCTTTATCAAAGACCCAATTCATTTTGTTATTCTTCAATTCTTCAAATGATGTTGGGTCCATAAGAACAGGTAATGGCTTTGTAATTTGTAACCAATTTTCTACTTCAGACGGGTCTTCCGATTTCAATGAGAAGACATGAAACTCTTGTTCACCTCGTTTTGCAAATCTTTTCGAGATATCAATTTTATTGATGAAGAGATGATCTTCTTCGGTTTTGTCAGTGATGTCTTCTTCGGTTTTGTCAGTGATGTCTTCTTCGGTTTTGTCAGTGATGTCTTCGGTTTTGTCAGTGATGTCTTCTTCGGTTTTGTTGCACTTTGTGGAGGTTGACATGTTGATACTAAAAGATTGGATATATGTATTAGAATTTTTTTCAAAAAATAGGATTTAATTTCCATTTGTTAATTTCCTTTTTTTACACAAGTGATCAGTGAATTACTGTTTGTCCAATCAATTTGTGTCCATGGATAACAAGTTCCTGAGCCACAGACTTGATTTTCATCGCACATAGTGGCTGAGTTTCGATCAGTTGACAGTCCAGAGCAATACCCATAGGCAGGACATTGTTGGTTTGTAGTGTCAGTTCCAATGCAAACATTGTCCAGTGGATTCCATGTATGACTTTCTCCTGGTTGATTGGACCAACATGTGCATGTTCCATCACCGCCTTTTCCCCAGTTACACCATCCTCCTCCTCCACATGCTAAAGTACAAAACCCGCGATGACAGACAGGTTTTGGTTCTAATGAAGATTGTCCCTGTCCAAAAACATATGATCCGCCCGGTTGAAAAATATCCTCGATCTCTGTAGGTTTGATCATATCTGTATCGGCACATCTGAGACAGAATTCGCCAAAAAAATTGGGTGCACATTCTGAACAAGTATGATTCTGTCCGTTGGAATCGACACCCACTGTTTCAGAGGCGTATCTTTTCACATAGGGTGCTAACATCCATGACGAAGCTCTGTCCAACGCGCAGCTACAAGACCCATCGCCATGAATACCCTGAGAACATTCTCCTCGCCCAAGTCCGCCACAAGATTTGGCTCCTGGTCCTCCGGGACAAGTTTGACAGGTGGTGCCCCAGTGTCCTGAGGAACATAAGTCGCACTGTCCATCTTCATTGAAATCGCCACACTCGCACAGATCACCTGACCAGGCAACAATTTTGTCCATGTCCACAATGCCAGTCTCTGGATTGATCAATTCTGTTTTCCCACAGGTACATCTCATTTGCAAATAGTTGCCGGAACGATCATAAGATGCGGAACAGGTGCCTTTGCCACCAGAGCAAAAAATAGGATTTTGAGTGATCCAATCATATCCAGGGCAGAAATCACAACTCGGTGACATTTCATAATGTTGCTTGTCAGTATTTTGTTGCTCAGGTCCAAAAAAACGCGGCAGACATTCGCAGAGACCAGAGCCATGATGAGATTCATCGCAACAACCCCGGTCTACACAACGGCCACCAGTATATATTTCATTCTTTTCATTAATAATAGTAGTGTCAATACAATCTTCGTTCGTTGAACAGAGTGCACCTCCCATCTTTGCCTCCCAGATGGAATTGACTGAGAAATCTCCAACGCAGGTCCCCTTACAATTTCCAGAGACTGTACAATCACTATTTGTTGTGCATTGTTGATATTCCGTAAATGTACAAGTATCCTGCCATGTTGGATTTTTCTGCTGATGTGTGGCATCGTCTTCACACGTTCCTCTGTTATTGCATTGTACACCATGGATATCCTCCAATAAGATCCAATCAGACACCACATTCGTGTGGTCATATTTGATTTGAATTTTTGTATGTTGTAATACACGTGGGTCTGTAGGATTGTAATTATAGGAAGACTTCCATGTTTCTCCATCTTTGAGTTGCATTGATCTAATATGACCACCTTTTAAACTGGAATCGGCCACCCGTGTGCCCTTAATAAGGGGGTTGTTTTCTGTTAATATAACATGTGGGACATCATTCCCCCATGGGCATGCTTTGCAATAATATCCCCAATAATTTGGCAAACATTCATCACAGAGATGGCGACCATCCTCTGCAATGGTTTGAGGGAATAACTGGCTTGAGTGTTGCCAGGGTCGCCATCCATGGTCACACAAGGAACAGTCTTCACCACTGTAACCAACATCACACAGGTTGCATTTTTCACCAATGTAGCCTGTTTTACATGTGTCACAGGCAGACAATATACCATTCGGCTCTGGTTTATGACGTTCATCACAACGATCACATCTATCACCAGCAAATCCAAAATCACAAGCACAGCGTCCAGAACCATATTCACCATCATGACAGACACCATGCAACCCACATTGACATTCCTTACACAGCGGACCCCATTCATTTGGTTGACAACCACACGGTCCAAGCCTGTATGGATGTTTCCAAGTCAGATATGTACCAACAGAAGCAGAGATTGCGGCAAAAATAAGGACCAGCGACATGGAAAACATCTTAGCTCCTGAAAAACGTACAGACCCTGAAATTTTTTGCGAAATCAATGTACTAACCATGAAAGAACACCACATGAGTGCAATTGCATAGCCAAAGACAATCCAGAGCATTCCTGTCAACCACCCAAGAACCATTTCTGGTGGCGTATACCCTGATTCTGACATTTTTTGCAGACCATTGGCCAGAAATGCAATTCCTATCCAGATGAGAACAATGTTGGTAATTTTGCGAATGTTTGACTCATGCATTGATGAAGATGTTAGATACACTATTTATACCAGAATATTGAAGAAGACTTGAATGACAAAATATTTTGTTGTTATTTCTTTAGCAATTACAATTGCTTGTTTTGGTCTATTATGGGCAGAAGATGCATGGTCTGATTTTTATCACTGGGGACCACCCTTTCGAGTAGGTTCCATTATTATCCACAACTGGTCACAGTGGGGAGTTTTTGTGGGTCTGCTTGTCTTATTTTGTGGGTCTCAAGTGTATCTTGAAGAAACCATTGGAAGAGAAACGGAAAGAAAACATACACTGAAATTACCTTTCACAGCAGAGGACATTTTTATCATGGCGTGTTATAACTTTTACAAAGCTGCTGGAACTATACTACATATTTTAGTCGCCGTCACCAGAGTAGATGTATGGCTACTTATTGCTTTTGTTGATACCATTGCAAGGGTTTGTATATGGAATTCGTACTTGGACAATGGAAGAAAACAGAGATTATTTTATGGAATGATTTAAAACGACGAAAGTTCGTGTAAAAGTTACACTAAAATATGAAGGAATTGTAAATGTATATGAGGTGTATCTAAATGGATGCGGTTTCGCCTGCATCCACCATCTCTCGTGTAGCATATTCATACGAAATTTTCGATGGTCCGTCCGGTAATCCGAGAGCGCGGCGACGGATTGTCCGAATCGTTACTTCCAACTTGCGGTTACGACAACGAATCTTCTCATGTTCAACCCTCAACGCATTTAAAGCTATCTCAGCCTCAGCGATATTTGTATCCAGCCTGCCAATTTCAGATGATTTCTTGTGACGCTTATTTGTACGAGCAGTGTGCCGCTCCTGGCGCTTACTCCACACCTCAAATTTAGGTGTACGGATTGCTTTCAACAGATCAAGCTTACCATTCACAAAAGGAATGACCACAATCGTAAACTGAGGAACAATTCCACCGGTGTGTGAAAGAAATCCCTTACCTAATTTAAACGCAATATCCTTACCCGTTCGTTTATGAACACACTTTTTCTTGAAATGGATCGTAGATTTCTTACCATTTGTAACAAAAACACACGAATTGTCGATTGTGATACCATTTGGGTCCAGAAGATCGGGAGTCTGATTGCGGCGGACAAAATTCAATCCCTTTGTCTTGAAATCAGGTACCCGCATAGGGACGTATCCACGCGTACCATCACTATTTGGCGCGCTATTAAACAAGCAAATCTGTAACAAATAGGTATTGTGACTGTAAAGGTCGGGAGAAGAACAACCAGGGTAACATTTGGAGGCTGGCTCGCAACGATAAAGGTCCTTCTTTTTTCCATTGTCAACTAAGTTCAAAATCTCAAGTGTCTCTGGAATTTTTTCAAGGTGAGTACGGACGAGTTCAGGGAGTTCAATGGTATGAATCGTCTTCTGTGGTGGATTGGATAGAATATTAGTGGGAATATCGTCCGTTGTTTCCTCCCATTCGTCAGAATCATAGTCAGAGACAGAACTTGTACAAGACATTGTTGGACTTTGTTTAAGAATATGTGATTAAATAGTTTTCACTTATTCTTTATTTAAGTTTTTTTTCTAAATTTAGAACATTTTCTGACTCCTGGTCAATTCTGGGATAAAGAGTATAAGTTTCACATGTCCCTTCTACAATATGAGTTTGAAAACCAAACCTAACGATAAATGTCCATGTGGTTCACAGAAAAAATTCAAAAAATGCTGTCGGAAAATGGTGCTACAAAAAACCCGAGAGAAACTTGACCCAATGAAACATGCACATTTAGCGGGTGTCATGTTTAACACCGCTTCGGAATTATTTTCCAGTGAGTTGGTGGCATTAGACAGTACAGCTACACAAGATATTGAAGCATTTACACCTTTAACAAGACATCCGATTCACTTTTTACAGATAGACAATCAACTATACCATACACACCAAGACTCCAAAGAATTGCAATGTATGCCAAAGAACTGGATGGACTTAAAAGAAAATAGATTGTATACTGACTTAATGGAGACACCAGTGAAAGTAGGGTTTCATAAGGTACTGACCACTGTTACAGCCAATTGTGACGTATTCAATTATAGTAACACTGGTAACGCAATTCAATATCACATTGGGATGTTTTGTGTCATATATATAAGTAACAAAGCAATCAAAAAGGGTGAATTAATCACTTGGACAAACAGGAACAGACAGTCTACAATTACACAATTTACACAATTACAACAAGATGCATTTGTAGAAGATTTCAAACAGGTAGTTTATGAACCAATGAAACGATTTAAACTGCTACAAACTCTTGCAAAGAATTGGTCTCCAGAACAATACAATGATATGCAACGCCTTTTTCAAACATACAATAATGGTACAATGGATGAAAACTCTATTGACACCAGTCAACTTCAACACAAATTAGATGAACTTGAGAAACATTTGTAATTATTTGTTCTCATTTTAGACAATTGGCTCGCCATATTTTAGGAACAGGTTAATACAGTCATCTAGTTTCAAATATTGACACATATTTGTAGGATTAGACCAATCAATGGTTAAAGACCGATTTTTGGCCATAACTTTGCGTAATTCAATAGAACGAATGTGTTCCACTCTAGGAGTATCCCCTTGTGAAAATTTTTGTTCCATCTCTGGGCTCTGACTAAATTGTAATAGTCGTTGATTTAGCCGTGCATGGAAAATCTCTTGCCATTCAAACCTCTTCTCAAAAAGCACCCTGATAGGGTATGTGTGGTATTTGTCATTCCAGTGCTTCCCTGCTTGATAAACCATGTCAATGCCTCTCCAAAAAAGCCAAGCACCTGCCAACATGACAATTTTTTCATTATCTTTCTTAGCACTCTCTGATTGGCTATTGTAGGCTGCAAAACCACTGGATATAATTGTACCTGAATTAGCGGCTATAAATGTTCCTGCAGTTGTAGCTCCAGCTGCAATGCTGGAACCAGCACTGGCAGCAGCCACCCCTGCAGAACTGCTTGCTATGGCTGCTGCAGCAGAAGAAGCAGCAGCATATGCCCCTGTTGCAGCAGCACCAGCAGCCTGTGACACAGTTGCAACAATGGCAGCAGCACCACCTGTTAGTACAATAACACCCACCACAGCTGCTATTGTAAATGCACAGGCCCACCAATTCCATGCTGCCTGCGCATCATCTTTATGTTGTTTCACTAATTTGGTTGACAAATCAGCCTGTAAGGATTTATATTTTTCTGCTGCTTCTTTGATTTCTTGACTATTTGACAACATTTGGCCAAATGCTTCTTTACTACCAAATGCTTCTTTATTACCATTGTCTGTAAAACGGTCATTACCACGAAAATTTTTTTGCTGTGCTCTTGTATAGTCAACAATAGCTAATTCCAATTCCAGTTTTTTATCTAATGAATCCCGTAATTCTTTATATTTGTCAGCAGGTTCCTGATTTGCCTCTTTCTGTTGCGATGTAACAGCTGGAATACCAGCTGCTACTTGTTGTGTAATGAGAAACCCATTTATTAATTTCCTAAACTCTGGTGTTGGTGTTCCCTCTATTCCATTGTGATGCATTGGTGTTCGAAGATTTGATTTTGCTGCCTCATTTAATAACATGATTGCATAATAAGGAATGTTGAATATTAATGCTTCCCATGCATAATTTAAATATTGTGCCCCTTCTCCCAACATACCACCATCTTTGATAGTTAAATTCCCAGTACTGTCTAAACAACTTTTACTACCTTTAATCACAGCATCATACAATCTTTGCAGACGATTAAAAGATGCATTTGCTTGAATCATTGCTGAAAAGTTTTTTTTACCAGTTGCCAACATACCACACATAACTGCCTTGGTTAGTTTCTCATCATCAAACCCAGCTTTTTCCAACATATTCCCAAGGACTGGTATACTCATAAGTACTGAAGCAACTCCCGCAAATGCACCGTTAATGTAGGCATATGAACCTTCAATAATGGTTTGTAAATAACTTTCTCCTGACAAGCCACCCATTTCCTGCAATACTGCAAAGAATTGACTAACCTCTTTCTTCCATTTCTCTTCCAATTTTTCAGCTTCGTCCATTTCTACTTGAGCCTTGTCTTGCTTACTCATAGTGACAAATTCACCATAAGGAGTCAGTTCTTGCATTTCACCATCACTGGTTCTTAAAATCCTGGCTGTTTTGGCATGAAATGTGATACACATTTTTTTCTGATATTCAGAGACAACATAAATTAATCCTTCCATGCACATTGGGCTTGACAAAACCATTGATATCATTTTGTACAGTAAAATTCCACCAACCCTTAGCAGTTCTTTAACAGTGCCATACAACTTACCAAAAGCAGATGTTAAAAAGGAACCAATGCTTGATGCCATGGAACCAGCAGCTCCCTTGATACTTTCCCACCATCCCTTTTCACTCATGTCTGCATCAACCCACTTGTATTCTTCTTCTTCTTCTGGACTTAGTTTTTTTAGATGATCATCACTGTCATCAACTTGGACATTACAAATGTTAAACACCTTTTTAATCCAAAAGTCAAGTTGAAGTCTCCACAACCCAGTGTAGTAAGCAACAAAACTGTAATTTGGATCACTGTTGTTATACATTTCATCCTGCTTTCGTTTATAGGACTGCAAGCGTCGATGTGCTTGCTCCCAAGTGCCCACCCAATTTAAATACCATGGGTTATTTTTTTCTTCTTCCGACAGTTCCAAAATGGAATCCAGGGTCACATATTGTGTACACAATCCATACTTGTTGATACTACTTTCATCATATCCACGCTTTTTATTAACTCCAGACCATTTTGCGCCATAGTATGTTTGGAATTGCTTTGCACATGCACTGCACACTGGTTTTTTTGCTTCTATACGAATATTCAAATATTCAAGAGACTGAGGTTGGTGACTAAGAAACTGTGGAAAAACCCCACCACTTGCTCCCCATTCACTCAAAGACCACGGAATCTTCTCAGCTTTCCCTTTCAAATATTTTTCTTGTTTCATACAGATCCACTCATATGTTTGTAACAAGACCTGGACCAAACTTTTACTATCAAAATCAATTTTGAAATGATCAAATTCATACGAGTGAACAGCAACAGTTGCAAGAAGCAATACAAATACTCTCTTGCCAAGTCCAGAGAAAACAAGTCCCTGGGAAAAATCATCACCATTGATGGACGCTTTATGATTTCCATAAGGATATTCTTGCAACTCTGCTGTCTCAAAAGCAAACAAATCCATCTCAGTTCGCTCTCCAAAGTACTGGGGAGAAATATTTTTTTGGATTGAATTGACCAACTTTCGAAGACCAGGATGTAAATCCTCAATGTTTTCACTATCAAACATGAAATAGAAAAGCATAAACGGATTGTTGGGAACACACTTATAGTCAGGTTCTTTGTGCTTAGTATGCCATTCCTCTGCTTGCAAACTCATAAACTCATCAAATACTTGACCATATTGACTTGTGTCATAATACTCCATCTCACTATACATTGCTTTCTCATATTCTAGGCCATTAACAGCTGTTGTCTTACCATCCCACACTGTCACATAATCACCCTCTTTTGTTCTTTTCTTTTCTTTTTTTCTGTTTAAAAGCGGACACTTAGACCATACATGGAGCATAAACACATCTGTAATAATATCTGGTGTTTGATGCTGCCATCCTGATACAATATTTCGCTGTTGAGACATCAAATTAGACGTGATCAAGTCCAAATCCTTTATCTTTGGTGGGTCTGAACCAAACAATCCTAATCCTACATTTGCTGTACAGACACCTGCTATTACATCTCCCCGAACTGTATTAGTACAGACCTCTTCAAGTATGGTCAACCTTGCAATGCATATGACATACTTGGCTACAACATCCAGAGCATCTGTACCAAATTGTTCCCTTTTGGCCCAGTCATCAATGCTGTTGAATCCAATATCTTTGCCTTTGTTATTGAACATTTGAAGCAGAGTTTTCAGTGTGTCGTTGATATCTTGGAGTTTTGACTGAGGGAAGTGGGAGAAAATTGCATGTTTGTAACGATCTGAGTCCTCTTTCATGTCATGTTCAAGTTCGGCAAAATGCTTTTTTCGTGCTTCTTTTATATCACGAATGTCCCTTTCTTGTTGGACTCTCATTGCTTCAATATCAGCATCATGGTCCATTTGTTCCTCAGCTGGAAAAAAACTGTAGTTCTCTTCAACAAACTGTCGAAATCTAGGTTGCACGTTCTTCTCCAAAATATTCGTGTGCATTTTCATTATCAAAGGAACACTTATATATAGCATATTTGTACAAGTGGCAACACTAATAGGAAAATCGATTTAGGACCATTTTCCGGCAAAATCTCGAAAGTTTAGGACATTTATATTGAGTATATAGTATATTTATTTTAATATTGTTTAGCGTGTATTATATTTATAATTAGACGGATGGTTCATTGTGAAGACGAAAAACATCTCCTAGGAAATTTCCATAATAAATCTTATTGTTCTGACCCAAAGCATCGATTTCCAAAGATCTTAGATAAGAGTCTGTAAGTAGCTCTTTATTCTTAGTGGCCAATTCAAAACCAGCATCCTTATCTGCTTCAGCGGCGATCCTGCGAATGTCCGCTTGTTTCTGTGCTTCCGCACGGTCCATTGTATGACGAATTTCGGCACGTTCTTTCTCAGCATTGAGTTTGTTTTTTTGGCGAGCCAACTCTGTTTCTTGAGAGTCTGTGATACGAAGCTGTTCCGCGATATTGCGAGCACGTGCTAGCTTCTCGGTCGCTTGCTGTTTGTCAGCAGCAAGGACTGCCTGTTTTGCATTCAGTTTTTGTTCCTCGCCTGCAGTTTTAGTGGCAGAGCGATGCTCGGCTTCCTTTTTGATGACATCTCCGATATTAGAGTTAGTTGGTTTGGGTTTAAAGACCTTGACCATGCTTGTAACTATTTCTAGACCCGATTTGGATTTTTTTTGAGCTTCAACCATTTGTTTACCCAGTAAATCATCAGTAATGTTGAAATTATCGACCAGAAATTCTCGTGCTGTCATTTGTGCACAAATAGTCTGCATTATAAATTCAGCCATATCGTAAATGTTTGCACGGTCTGGATTCTCGCCATGAATCAAATACGACTCCAATACGTTCTCTGGCGACAACCGGTTCGTTATAGATACTTTTCCCTCAAAAGTAATGCCGTCTTTAGTACCACAAGTGTAGGACACATCATCCTTATCGGGACCAGTAAACATGTTAACAGCTTTGACCCAAGGAAATTTCCAATAAAAGCCAGGCCCACTGGTTTTATTGTATTTTACACGCTGGAATTGCGTCCAAATGGCCTGGTGACGTGCAGGGACCACAACGTAGAAGGATGAGGCCATCAGATAGAGAGATAACACGCCAAAAATGGAGGCTGTTGCGATAATGCATATTTTTTTGTCGGACATGTTTAAGAATTTTATTTATACTTTGTAATAAAATATATTTAGAAATGTTCTGTGAAATTTCTAAAAGAAATTCTCCTCGACTATTCCCAAGAAATTGTCCTAGTCCATGACTTTAGAAAAAAAATTATAAAAAAAAAAAGTCTTTTACATATCATGCTTAATATAGAATGTACCACGGATGCCAAATTGTCTTTCCATACTGTTTCTTACAAAAAATCATGGAAACTCTTCCTATGTTCCGAGCCTGCATCTCTCCACACATACTGTTGATATCTACTACCGTCTCCCACTTTCATTATTGGTCTTGCTGGCATTTCATTCAACTCTTTTTGAACAATGGCCTGTAATTTATTGAGCAGCTTCTTATTTTCGTCACAGATATTCTTCTTCTGTATAGCTATCGACTCTTTCAGAAGATCGTCCACTCTAGTTCCATCTTCGCTACAATCTTGACCAGACATGACATCTTCATCAAGAGATATAAGTTCATTGTCTTCATCATTCCACTCTTCGATCATCAATGGATGGTTTTCCAGAGCATTTGGCTCTTGTGGATGCGGTGGTGTTTGATGGCGTGCTTTGAGTGCTGTCTTTAACTTCGAGTTGGTTTTAGCTTGTTCTTGTTTGGACTGCTCATCTTCATATGTATAAACATTCGCACCATTCATAAATGTAGCCAGAAAATCTGCACATTCTTTAATATTTTTCCATCCTTTGCTGAACTTCAGATTTTTAAATTTGATGTGTTTCCTGAACATTGTCTCTGCTGTTTTCACTGCAGCGGCACGAGCAATATTCCAATAGTGTTGCACCATCAATTGGTCAATCAATTTGTCAGTGCTCATAGTCTGTGAAAAACATCTTTTTATTTATACTTCCTTTATGCAAAAGAGGTATAGTTCGACAATTTCCGGCAAAAAATCTCGACAATATTTCTCCTAAGGCTTTAGGACAATTACCTGCAAAAATATCGGCTTTCTTGTCGGAGACCGGACATGAAAGACTGTAAATTGGGTATCATAGCATCCAAGGCCATTTACGGCCTCGGGCGTGACCGGCATCAAAAAAAAACAGTTTTATAAAAAGAAAATATAATTGTTTGTATCGTGTATGTATTGTAAATCGTGTAACAGAATCTCCGGATCACCGATTAGACCTCAGCGGTTTTTTCAGAGTTTAGGAGGGTAAAAATGTCGAGATCAAGAGGATCAGGCCAATATTTTTCACTATCAAACGCTGCCAATTCGGCAGCCTCCTCCTCGGTCATAGTTCCCAGGATATTTTCCAGTTCATCGTTCGACATTTCATCGGTCGACATGAAATCCTCAGGTTCCTCGGTTTCCTCAGGCAGAATCTCCAAATTCCAAGAATCCTCAGTTAAAATCTTCAAGTCTTGCCCTGCTTTAGAACTAAGGACAAATTTTGATTTTTTTCTTTTTTTCGCCGTTACTTTTTGAGTGGCTTCCGCTTTTCTTTTATAAGGCTTTCTTTTGGTCGCTGACGGAAACGGAGTGGCGCAACGACCGCAAAAAAGTGTTCTGTTTCCTTTCGTGGACCAATTGCACCCGATACGGGGACATACCTTTCCTAATTTAACACAGGAATCTTTTTTTTTAGCCTTTAGCCAGTTTGAAATAATGGCGCCATTTTTAGCACAATCGAAACAATTTAATTGTTTATTGTTTTGAGCGTAACCAAAGCATGTACCACACTGTTTAGTACCTCGTTTATTGCGTTTGTGTCCGTTTGAGACTGTTTCCACGCTCGAACGATTCATGGAGTATAGTTGGTTGCAGGTGTTTGACATGATAGAGTGTAAAAATTGAATTCAAATTTGCAATTGTTTTACCCACCAAAAAATAAATGATTCCGATTTAGAAAATGATCTAAAGCTTTCGGACAATTTCCGGCAAAAATCTCGCTAATATTTCTTGGAATTTTTTGCCAAATGTACTAGGACAATTTCCGGCAAAAATCTCGCTAATATTTCTCTAAAGCTTTAGGACAATTTCTGTGAATTTTTTGCCAAATATTTCCTCTAAAGCTTTAGGACAATTTCCGACAAAAATCTCGCTATTGTACCGCTTTAGGACAATTTCCGACAAAAATCTTGCTATTGTACCTGGCTACATTTTCTGTGAATTTTTTGCCAAATATTTCTCTAAAGCTTTAGGACATTTTCTGTGAATTTTTTGCCAAATATGCATCTAAAGCTTTAGGACAATTTCCGACAAAAATCTCGCCAAATGTACCGCTTTAGGACAATTTCCGACAAAAATCTCGCTCTTGTACCTGGCTACATTTTCTGTGAATTTTTTGCCAAATATTTCTCTAAAGCTTTAGGACAATTTCTGTGAATTTTTTGCCAAATATTCGAAAAAATCTCGCCAAATGTACCGCTTTAGAGATTTTCTAAATTAAGAATATTAAGAATTCACTTAAATAACAAATAAGTGAGAATACATTATTCCACAAATACGTTATTGTAATGTCTGTCTATATTCCTGATGCTTCTAGCTATGCCTCTGACGATGAAGACGTTTCCAATCTGATGTGTCTGTTGGATGACCCTGTTGACCTCGACACGCGATCTAAGAGGTTGTCATTGTCTAAACGCGTAGCTTTGATTAATTTCACTGTGAATGAAAATGGCGATGTCATTTACCGCGATTCGCAGGTTCTTGGTGCTCATACGGGTATTCGAATTCCGTCAGAAATGTTGGACTCTGAACGCATCCTTCTGAGTATTTTCTTGGACTATGAGCTCCCGTTGTCGATTTCGTCTACTGTGAGTGCTCCAGAGTTTGTTGATCTCAACTTAAAGAGAACGCACAATGACATTTCTGTACAAAATAACATTGGAAAACATCAGTTGTGGATCCGCCCCTCTGAGTTAGACGATGATGGTATTGTCTTTTTTAAGAGTCGCCTTTGGCAACTTTCTCAAGGATTTCGCACTGCGGCAGGGGTCCGATGGCCGAAGTTTGTGATCTGTGCTACTGCTTATCGCAATAATGATGTCGGAATCGTGTCCAGTAAGGAGAGTTATCTGTCTCCGAACTTTGAGGTTCGTAGTAAAGAACAGAGTAATAAAACTCGTGCTGCTCGCGGCGAGTCCGAACCCATTCGTCGAAGAAGGACACCGGAGACAGAGGCTCGTGCTGCTAAATTGAGAGAGGTACAGTCCAAGATCATGGACCTGCGCAGTGACATTGAGAGTGAGAATCGTAAAACATCTGAGTATGAGACTCGTCTTAATTTTATTCGTGCAATTGCTGGTACTTGTTCTGAGTCTGGCGAAATATTATCTTTACTGTGATTCATCTAGTTAAAGAATATGTGTCTTTGGTTATTCCAGATCAAATCATAAGAAAAAAAAATAATGCATTTGGATGAAGTTGTAGGTTTAATTATTCAAAAATTTTTCAAAGAGCGTGGTTTGAAAGATTGTATGTCGCGCCATCGTTTGCCATGTACTCGTTGTCGAGTATTAACGTCGTCAACTTGGAGGCCTGGACCTTGTGGCACGTCATCTTTATGTAATGCGTGTGGCTTGCAATATATGGAGCGTGGTACTCGCCCCCGTATGATCGATTTGGTCTGTGATGAAGACCGTGTCATTTGGATGGAGCGTGATCCTGAGACGTTTCAGTGGTCGGAGTCTTCGGAGGCCGATGATTCAGATTTTCGTCTTGCCCGATGGCGTCGTCATGAGGAAGAGCGTGTAGATTTTGTAGAAAGTAAAAAACGTAAATTTGTAGAACTCTGATAAGTTTATATTTACAGTATTATGTTTGCACATCGCGGAGAGACAGGATCTTCTCTGAAAGTTTGTATACCATTCGCTGGACCTATCTTTAGTTCGGCTGATAAAGCTTTTCCCAGCGTCGTCAAGTACCAATATTCTATTATAACTTGAATCATGTCTCCTTTTTCATATGGGATTCGGGAAACCGTGCCTTCGTTATACATTTGTTGTGAGCTACCGTCATAACGCCAATTTTGTCCTTTTTTCCGTTGCCATGTGATTTTGCCGAATTGCCCAAATGTCAAGTCGAAAGTGTACACACGTGACTCAGGTATAATGATATAGGTTCTAGAGATCCTTCTTCCACCGGCATTATGGATCGGACCCATGTCACATTTTGGGAGCTCCAAGCTCTCAGGATAACATGTGTGATATGACTCAGCGTATGACTTATAACTTGTTCCTTGTGTACTTGCAAAGTCATCTTGAATGTTTTTGACCAGTAGGGGGAGTCCTCCGTTTTCGTAATAATCACCGAATTGCGACCATCCGGCTAATGGACATGTAGTGCACTCGCTCTGGCCTTGCAAACTGAGTGTAGACTGTCCCGTTGCACACTCCAGACATTGGGTTTTGTAAGTGGCGGGAGTAAACCCTGCCGGACACTCTTTACAAAATCCATATTGTTGTGGTTCCAAATAGTGACCGTCCAAACATGGTTCTATCCCACCCTTTTGATAACAATCGGCTCCTCCGGGACAATTAGTGCAAGTATGACTGCCCTCTTGGTCGGCATACTTGCCGTAGATGCAATCATTACAGTTACTTCCACCTGTGCTGATCAGATGTTTGCCTGTTTCACACTTTTCACAGTTTCCTTTTCCTTCTTGAGTTTGGTATTGACCTGCAGCGCAATGGATGCATTCTGTTGTACCCGTTATGGTCGAATATTGACCAGGGACACAATTGCTACACTTGTCACTGGCCTCTTTGTCGGCAAACCTACCTTTGATACACGCTGTACACTTTGTTAACTCGACGTTATCTGCTTTCCAACCTGTTGGACACTTGTTGCAATTGGTGGAACCAACTTGGTTTGAGAAACGACCTTTTGGACATAAATGACACATGACTAGTCCGCTTATGTTTTGATATTTGCCAATTGTACAAACTTTGCAGGCAGGTGCCCCTAATTCGTCTTGATAGAATCCTGTTGGACAAGTGAAACATGTGGTGGCCCCTGTGGTGGTGACATATCTCCCTGAAGCACATTGTTGACACTCTTCGTTATCTGCTTGTGTGGGCGTTGAAGTATATTGTCCTTGCTCACATGGGAGACATCCACGGTTATTTTTCTTTCCTGGTTGACAAGCTGCACACAATGGAAGTGCTTCTTCTCCCCAATCAGTATATATCCCATTTGTTCCTCCTGTGATTTTTTTCCATCTATATTCAGTGCTGTTGCCCTGCCCTGTGGAACATGCACACTTGGTCGAATCCGAGGAGAGAATGCCAATGGCAATCAGTGTCACGTTGTTTATTGTGGAACAAGCCAGGTAACAATCTGACATTTGCAGGGTTGTAGTATCTGTTGATCTTCGTGGTTCGAATATGTGTGTTGCGTCATAGTTTTGTACATTTGGTTCATATATGAGGGCATAGTTTGGCAGTGTCTCACTCAATGACATTTGATCTGACGAACTGTCTGTTGAATGTTTGAGTTGTGGTGGTGTATTTTCTGTATATTTATGTATGGCTTCTCTTGCAAACACTTTGAGTTTGTTTGCAAAGCATGTGGTGCATGCTGTTGATGAAGGTCCTGTCATGGAGTTACCAGGACATCGGAAACAGTTGGCTCTGGCAAATTGTCCAGCAAGTGCATTATTATCTATACCGTCTCTACACAGATATGTAATGGCTATTGAGGGAAATTCTCGTGATCCTTCAGAGAAAAACCCAATCCCTGGTCGCTGAGCATGTTTAAAACAACCTTTTGTCCCTGCTCTGTCCAACATGATGTCAATTCCTTGTTCTTTTAGATAGTTTTTGCATGTTGTTCTGGTGATGGAACTGTAACCGCGACATTCACATGTTGACCTTGTCACTGGTAAAATGACGAATGTTGCGTCAAATCTTATATATGGTGCTTGTATGACGGATTCTTCTTTTGAAGTCATCAATGCAACTAGATTTTGAAACTGATCAATTGAAAAAGTTCCTGGACGTGATGACAGTCCAAATGGACAAGATAAAACCGGCAAAAATTGTTGCCGTTCATAAGTCATGTGGTCATTTGCTTCTGGTATGTGTATAATTCCCGCTGGCATCTGTGCACAATCTGTATGTTGATATCCTTGTTCATTTGCTATGTAATACCATGGATGATATCCTTGTATGTGAAATTGTGGAATGTTTAGGATCTTTGTCTGTTCCACCGAAAATGTTCCTGATATTTTTTTGACCGACCCTGCTGGACATTCGGTGCATTGTTTTGAACCTTTTGCAGCAAAAAAATTACGGGGACAACGGATACAAACATTGTCTGTATAATCGTTGGTTGCACTTGTTGCGAGATTTTCTTGGCAACCACTCTCTGCCAAGCGAGCGATATTGCAGTGACTGGATACAACTGTTCTGCTTACACCCTCGCGTGGTTGATAGTAACCAGCAGGACATGCTTCTTTGTATCCGACACCATTGTATTCTGTACAGTAGTGACCCTTTGGACAGTGACCTCCCAGAAATGGATCTTGTCCCTGTTCATATTCTTGTGTTAGATAGAGATCAAATTTTTCGATTTGATTGTTCTTGGTAAAAGTGAAGCAGGTGTCGAAACGATTAAAGGTTGCATCTTCTAATCGGTCAGCACCATTTCCAAGTTGTCGTTCATATATATTAAATTGTGGACTCCTTATAAACGAATTACAGTCAGTATACACAGCACATCTTGCTGTACCAATGGAATAAATGACAAATGGACTGTCTGAATCTGGCATTGGCATCGAGTTTTTTAGAATTGTCCATTTATTTTCTGTACCATTGAGGTATGATGCATATCCGTGTGCATTCATATTTTCTGCAGCTGCTGCGGCTAATGTTTCACTGTCATAATAGTTTGGTACCATGTCTGTCTGGTGTCCACCTTTGTATGGTTCTGCAAATGCAATCCAGGTTGCATCTTTCGTTTCTCCAAAGTCAATACATGCTTGTTTTGTTTGTCTGTCTTGTATGCCGTCAATGGCGGTGGCATTGCATAACTTTCCGCGTTCATACAATCTAATTTCCGAGGCATCTCCCATAAATTTCACGGTTGGTTCTTCTGACCGTTTGTAAAAGTCACATACACCAATGCCATTGCATTTTCTGGCAGAAGCTCCCATGGCATTGTCCCACCAGAATTCTTCGGCCTTTTCTTCTGTTTCGACGAAATCCGTGGCAGTTTGGACACCCTTGCCAAATAGACCCGGACATGCTCTGCAAATTTCTCTCGGGACACCGTAGAAGACATGTTTATTGTAAGGACCGACCTCTTTGAAGGATTTTTGTATGTAATCTTGTCGATTTTCACTGTAAACAAGATTATTATTGGCAACCCACATGAGTCCGTCGTCGGGCTCCGCAAAAGGTGTGGTGTACTTGAAATCTGTCTCTAAATAGATGTCGCGATTGATCCAATAGTCTCTTTTTTCATTCTTAATTGAAGTCAAATAAGGCAATCTGTTAAATCTGGTGTATGGATCAGGATTTAGACGCAGTCCGTAGTGCACAAATGGTTGAAACCCATTGGGACAACACATGTTTTCCGGATCAAAGACCATGGAAGAGCATATACACATGGTTTGTGGCACAAAAATTTCTCGTTGTGGTCGAAATGTATCTTCAATTGTATATGAGAGACGATAAGGATGTGGTACATGATGACATCGACCACCATTTAAACACACTGCACATTCGTGTTGGCAATTTTCACCATGAAACCCATTAAATGTTTGTAACTCATCCTTAAAAAATTCATAGTCACGCTCGTTGTTCCAAAACCCTATTGTTGTTTTGGGTGTTTTGGCATATGCACCTGTACATACAAGACAGGTGTTTTCATGTGCAATGGAAGGAGGAAATCGTTGAAACCACATGTGACCTCTTTGTGGTGTGTATTTGTTCAGCATCAGGACAAACACTGAAAATTGTCTGTATTGCATGATATAATAGATTGGTAAATATTTTGTTTCCGATTGCTCTTGATCTCCATATCCTGGACATATTTTGCCCTTAGGACATAAACGAACATCCACTACAACCTTTTCACTTGTTTTGTCAATATTGCTTGCACCTCCACAGTAACAGAGACCATTACCAAATTTACCATACCAACAAAATCCGTTTCCGTGACACATAGTAGAGTCATGAGTACCATCATAGCCAGGACAACGGGCTGTACAATCTCTAGTTGCAAAACCACGTCTGCATTCGTTGCACACCGGTCCATCCCAAAATCCATTTCGTGCATCATTGTCACAAGAACATCCAGGACAAAGCATGACCAGATTTGGACGAATCTCGCATTTTTTTTTGTGAGATTGGGCAACTTTGGAATCACCTTTCATTCCAAAAACATAGGTGACCAGACCTTTCTTCGAAAAACATGCATCTGCTCCAGTACTCCTTTTCAGACTTAACTCGTCATTCGGACAAGCTTTGCACTCAGGCTGGCCCTCCACGTCGTTGTAAAAACGTTCTGGACAATCTATACAGATCCCACGGACTTCCATGGTTCCTTTTGGACAGGGTATACAATCACCAGAAGAAGATCCTTCTGAGACGGTGTATGTACCTGGTTGACATTTTTTACAGGTGACTGTCTCAATCTGGTCTGTATAGAACCCTGGTAGACAATCAATGCAAATCCCTGCTCTTTCAGATGGTTGGAATTTACCAATGGCACATGGAGTACAGGCTGGAGAAGCTGTTTGTCCAGTATATTTACCCATTGGACATGGTAAACAGCCGCTTTGTCCGTGTTCTGACTGATAAAGTCCAAGTTGACATTCTGAACAAGTTTCTTCATCTGCTAAAGACCAGAATCCGACTGGACAGTTGTCACAGTTGGATCCATATGTCCCTGGAGGACAGACTGAACATGTTGTTGTGGTTACTCCTGCTACACAAGGTTTGCAGTCTGTTTGACCTTGTTCATTTTGATATGTACCTATATCGCAATTTTGGCATGGATTGCCACTATCAGACCGCTTGCCAATCGGACATGGACTGCATTCATCTTCTATTGTTGTTCTATATTGACCCCCTTCGCAATTTTGACAGGCATTGACAAGATTAATTTTTCCTGGTGGACAAGTAGCGCAAACGCCATCAATGACAGTGGTCATCACCGAGGAACAATCAATACATGCTGACACATTCTCCGAACCTTCACTGACAGTGCTTTGAAGAGGACCACAAGGTTTGCATTCTGTTTGACCAGGGGCATCCTGATATGTACCCTGTGCACAATTGCGACAGATACTGCCAACACCATATTTACCCACTGTGCAGGCTGTACATGTATTGTTGATGACGTTTGTGCCAGTTTCACAGGCAGCACAGATGTTATCCTCTTCGTAATGGCCTAATTTGCAGGCAGAGCATTCTGTTGCTCCTGCTGAGGAGATGAATCCAGCTGGGCAATGTTTACATGTTTGATTGTAATAAGTACCATCACTACATTGACGTTTGAGAGCAATGTCCTGACAAAACCAAGACCCTTCACCAACAAGATTTGTCACATTATTTGAGCTGCAACTGACACACATTGTTGTATTTATTGAGTAAGTATCCACTGGACAAAAGGTACATGGTTCTCCAGTGGAAGTGGGCTGTACTTTTCCCTGAGGACAGGCTGCACAGGTATCCTGGACGAGTTCTTCACCCTTAGGACAGAACTGACATTGACCATTTATTGTTACTTTGTTGTTGGCACATACTGAACAATTGTTTCTGGTGTCTAGTTTGTTTGTACCAAAGCCTGTTGGACAGAACTCACAATTGGCAGAGCCAGAGCTTGATATTTTTCCAATAGTGCAATTTTCACAGACACTTGCACCAGTGGTCAAGGAAAATGTTCCTGGAAGACAGTCTTTAAAATTGTCTGCTCCCATTTCATCTTGATATGACCCAGGACGAACAGCTTCACAGTTCAAGAAAAAAAGCGAAAGATTATCCATGTAATATCCGGACGGACAGTCTGCACAGATTCCTTTGTCCGAATATTTACCAGAACTACATGTTTGACAGTCTGTTCTTGGACCTGTTGAAGTGCGGCCTATTGGACACAGGATGCATTCTCCGTAATCTTCGCGTTTCACAAACCCCTCTGGACAAAGCTGGCACGTCAAAGCAGTTGTGCCGTTCTTACCGGCAGGACAAACAGTACACTGTGATTGGTTACCCTCAAATCCTTCTGGACAACTTTGTTCACATATTGGAGAAGCAGGAGGTGAAACGGTTGTGTGATCGCAATCGAGACATGTGGATTGACCCTCTTCTTGCTGATACTTGCCTGCTGCACATGCATCACATTTGACACTGTTTCCAGCAACGTAGCCAGCTGGACAGATCTTGCAGTGATCACAGTCGGTACAGATTTGTACTGGCATCATATCTCCAAAATAGCCCACTGGACAGGTTACACATGTATAATTGTCAGAATAGGTTCCAAGTGGACATTCGATGCAAATATCATTGATATGTGCGTATCCTTGTTCACATTCCACACAGATTTTGGCACCAGTGTCGCTCACCTGAAAAAAATTCCCAGTACTCCCTTCAAATCCTCGTGGACAGTGTTGACAGCTTTTGGTTTGATTGGAGTATTGTCCTCGTGGGCAGAGTTCGCAATGGCTACCGTTGATACCGTAGCCATCACAGTGTTCGCAATTGGTCGTTTCGCAGATTTCACAGGTTTCTTGTCCTTCAAGGGGTTGGGTCCAACCTTGTGGACATTGGCTGCAAAGAGTGACAGGAGAATTTCCCTCGAAATTTTGATGAAATCCAATCGGACAATCTTTACAGTGATTGGTTGCGATTTCATAGGAGAATTTCCCTATTGGACAATTCTCACAAGTTGTCCCTGTTTGAAATCTACCTCTTGGACATCCAAGACATTGTGGAGATGACTCTTCGGAGACATAGCCAGTTGGACAGGTCTCGCAGATATTTTCATTGGATAGTGGCTGTGCCCAACCTACTGGACATGATATACAGTTTCCATTTTGATTAAAACTACCTGCACCACAACCGAAGGTGGAGATTGGGAAATATAATAACAGGAACCATCTCATCTTATATTGCTCTTGATACCTTAAATACATTTGTTTTATATCTATTTTTTTATGTGATAATTATGTGATTTTATTGATATTCATTCTTCCTTCCAATTTGTACTCTCTCCATTACATGGATGGAATAATGTGAGTCGCGATTCGCTATTAAAGCGGTCCAATTTAATGTTCTTGGAATCTGTCAGGCCGGTCAAGACCAGACAAACCTTTGTTTCTTCAGAAAAGGAAAATCCATATACGTTTTTATCTTGTGCAGTTTGGTAACAATCTGATTTTGTTGTCACGTTTGATATTTTTTGCCAGCAATTGGTCCAATATCCATTTCCAACAATGACTGTCTCTGTTTCTGGATCTTCAGCTAATGATATATCTATATTTGTGATTGGAATATTATAATCTTCTGTAAATTCTACAGTTGGATATTTGGATTTTCCAGGTTTGATCACTGCGCATCTAGAATCTACTGTCTCGCGACCCTGGTAGACCAATGACATTTTTTTCAAATACGAATAATCTTCATAGGCATTGATAGCCAGAGTGTGCCATCCATTCAAGTTCGGAATATCTGTGTATAATGAATACAATGTGATTTCTCCTGTCGGATTTGAAACTTGGTCCCATTGTATGAGACCCAAGCAATGTGGTTCCTGGTCACACTCATACGACGCAACTTTGAAAGTCATCAGTGTTCTTTCGGTACCAGTGTCTTCAGAAGGTGTTAAAAAGAAATATCCAGACATTTCTTCACGTATATGAACATAATTGACATCGTATTGCGGTGCAATCCAGACGATCCTGTACTCGGAGTCTGTGGGTTCCAACGATGGATAGACCTTGAATTGGAGGGTGCCGGACTCTACTACCATTTTTACCCTGTCAATCCGCTCTTGCTTGTCAATGACAATGTCTTCATTGTAGATGTCGGAACCGATGATGAGACGGAGGTGTTCTTGTGTCCAGTCAATGTCAATGTACAACGGTTGACTGTTGATGACAAAAGCAGTGCGACCAGTGGAATAGCCATGAACATATTCAATATCAAATTCGAACGAAGGACTGATCAGATGAAATTGTAATCCATGAATAGTTAAATCATCATCTTCATCCATAATAATCTGACAATCAGAGGCCAAACATTCAAAAACAGGTCGTGTTTTTAGGTTTAAGAATTGACTTTCTAGAGATGATAAGATAGCAAGATGATGTTGCATGCCATACTGAGCTACTCCAACGCATTGTCCTGTGGGATAAATTCTATTTTCTGTCTGTGTCATATCTAGATCCAAGTTGTCATTGATTCTCTGGCATTCTTTCAAGGCCTCCAGTTTTTCGACAAAGGAAGATCCGTTTGTCACATGAGGGCCAAATGTTCCCGATTGTTGGACAAAATTTGAGGACAAGCAAGATCCATAAAATGTCGAGAGTGAGTTGGAGTATTTTTGACGGTTGGTTGCTGTCAATGTGTCCAAATATTGATCATTCTGGAAATTAAAAGAAGACAAATCAAAAGCCTTTGTACCACAACCACCATGAGAAGAACAAATTTCTTCACCTGTTTTTGGACATTCAAATTGACACGCATCGCCAGTAAATCCATTGTTACACAAGCAAGTGCCGTCAGACTGACAAGTCCCTTCATTCGAACAGATAGTATCTAAATTATAACCATCATAACCAGGACAGGCAAATTCACATCCATCACCTCTCCAAGGACTTTTCGTCGGATCAATGTCGATTAATGCGTTTTTATTCGTTTGTAAGACAGATTTTGCAACTTCACAGATACAACGACAGGCAATGTTACAACGACCACGACCAGAACATGGCAATCCGAGATAAGGAAGAAATCCTGGACATGTCTCGTCAGCAGATAAAGAGCAATGGGAAGCGGAATAGTGTAAAAAGGTGGACGTCTGATAATCCATTTGATAGGTTGGGCTCGATTCTGGCAACACGTATAAATGAAACGCACCGGGCAACTCTGTCATTGATGGTGTCCAATTCGTGTCTGTGGAATATTGCCATTCTTCTAGATGAATAATCAAGTGCCAAGTAAGATATGTGCCGTTTTTCGACCATTCCATGACTCCTGGACCGTCCCTTTGTTTCAAGCGGATGCGCAGCTTCGTTTCCGACCAGTCAGCCACGAGAACCATGATTTGTGAATCCATCTCAATTTCTTGTTCGTAGAAGACCAATTCAGTGTTATAATTGGCAGAAATCACCAACTTCCGTTCGTAGATCTCACCTTCAATCGAGCATGTGAATTTTGAGGGAGAAGTTAACGGTGTTTGAGCAAAAAAAGAGGCACCGACTGAACGAAACGCTGTCAAAAATAACTCAGACGGTTGTATGGTCAATGGAACAGATATTGCCACCTCCATATCTAGTACAATTCCTATCTGCGACTTCATCCACATCATTGATGTAATGGACCATCTCGCCTGATGCATGTGAATTCTCTCTATCAAATCGACAATTTCGCTACGATCTTTTGCATTCAGTTTAGACCATTCAAAATCATCCTTGTAAGTTCTCCAAACAATGGTATTCATAAAACGATTAATAATATCACGATCGGTTGCAGTATCGATCTTAGACCATTCCTCCAAATAGATCGTAACTTCAATGGCAGAGGAGTCTGTCTTCACCAATACATTGCCCGAAATAGAGATGGTGTCATTCGTTAGTTCCATTGTACAGTTGATCGGTCTTGTATCCGAAGAACCGTCGATGTTCACAGGTTGTAACTCGAAATCTTGCCCGCCTTCTGACCAAGGTTCTGTACTGTCGGGTGTAAATGTATACAAGGAACCATTATTTTCAAATTGAACCGATAAATGTCCAGTACTGTTGCCAATCATTTGCTTGGCAACGGCAGACACAGGCGCGGCGTCCATTTTTGTCCATGAACCATCACTCACCGACGAAGGAAGTGTTAGTTGATACATTCCGTCTGATTGTAAAATGTATAATTGTCCAGTAAATGCCCACATTGGATTATTGGAAGACGGTCGTGGTCGTTCGCCCGGACTGTTCACAATCGACCACGACAACAGGACAACGTCAGTTCCCGTCCATGGCTTTCGCTCCACTTTAATTTGATACAATACATCAAATGATTCTGAGGTTTTAGCGTATTGTCTTCTACCACCATAGGCATATATTGTTTGTGAGTCGCGAATGGCAAAGGATAATCCTTCGTTTGCGGCAGGAAGTGTACCCTCGCGAATCACATACAAAGCGCCTGGGTCATTGGAGCCAAACGTCGAACGTGACACAGTGTCATACGCATATAATGACCCGTCAAAAAAACACAAATACCAAGTGTCTCCAATGAAAATAGGAGTGCAACGACCCCATTTTGGAAGTGGTGTCGATTTCAATGTCCGCACTCCAGGCAGATCATTGAATACCAGTTGGCCATAACTAACAGAATCCGTATTCGATAGGTATTGTCCATCATAATAAGACGGTTTACAAATATGGTTCCAGACTTTTAGGACCATTTTAATACGCTGTTGGTTATCGATTGACAAAGAACGTGGTAAATCAATGGTACCTGTCCGAAGACCACTTGGATCCAAGATATAATTACGACCAAGTTCTGCCAACGTTGTGTCATTTTCATACAAAAATCTTTCTGGATATTGCCATTTAGAAAGACCCTGCGAAGACTCAAATGCTGTCGTGTTATACGAAATGAAACTTTCAGACTTATACATGGTATTATAACGCATAAACATTGGTAATGCCCTGCAAATACCATTGTAAGCATCACATATACCATACTGGGAAGCCATGTCATATCCATATGTCCCGTTATTACACTTGTCACAAGGTATTGAGCATGCTGTGCCAGACCCAATAGCACATTGACATCTTCCAATCATATTTGGTTCGGGTCCTTTCACCCATTTTGGGACCATGTTCCCTTCAAACTTTGTTTCGTTCCTAACCTCTCCAGCAGTCATTTGAGTATTGATTTCTTCAATCATTTCCTCTGGATGTTGGGGGAAACATTGGCCATTGCGACCAGAACATGCAAGTTCTTCTCCATCTGAAATGCCAGTCGGACATGTCAACTCACAAATTGAACCAGAGACTCCTGCATGATCTTCGTGGTCGCAATCACAGACTGTATTGGAACAAACACCTGGAATAGTACCTTCTGACAAATCAGAACACCATCCGCGCCATTCGGATCGAGACATGGAATCTTTGAGCGTCTTGATGCATCCTGTTGAACATTCTGAATTGTACAACTCTGGAATGTTAATTTGGTCATTGTCATGGTATGCATCTTGGACCATACAAAAGTCAGTCACTAGTACATTTTTAAGATCACAATCACAGTCTTCAGAGATACCCGTTGATGTCCCATCAGCATTGGTTGTGAGATTCAAAAATTCTTTCCTCTTTTCACAAAGACCACGGTCATCAGGACCGTTGTCTGATAACATATTCTCAATATGACCCAAACAATCAGAAGAACAATGCTCTTCATATGCAGTTGTTCGAGAGAAACAACCCTTAAACCAATCGGGACCCATCGAAGGGCACTGATCGCGCCCATCAGACAACACTTCCGACGAACTACTACAGAAATCAGACATGTTTCCTTCAACACCTCCTAGAAATGACACTCTGCCCGAAAACGTCTCAAACGAGGTCCTGTAGCGACAATATGCAGTCCAATTCAATGTTTTTAACGATTCGCACTCATCGGGTATCGTTGGTACTGCTGTTTGTGTTTGTTTTGCACAAGCAGCAAAGTCGTGTGGCTTGTATTCGCAGGGATTATCTCCGCAAACAGCTGCCTGGTAACCAGGCATAATGTCAAAGCTAGTAACCAAAGAATTGCAGATCGAAGTCACATCAGGGTTGAAAACTTGGTAGGATTCGATGAAGGCAGAACGCCAGCGCGAATCAATTGTTGACGGGTCGATCGGGTCACACCCTACATTGTCTGTCAACAATGGTTCGGCGCGCAGACGAGTCCAAGAGGCAGAGACACCCGTCGAATTACTATAAATTTCAAAGGTGGTTAATTTTTGAGGATGAAAGGCCCTTAACAGATGTGTGCCATGTACACACTCTGGGTCTTCGTGACATCGCTTTGAGTGCAAATAGCAATGTGAATCAACCGTTGTCCACGACCATTGTTGACAGTGTTCATGTCCGTGACATGCTTTATGGCAGTCAGTTTCAGACATGGAACGACTCCAAAAGGAAGGTGCAATACTCGAATGTGATGTCTTCATCATTGCGGTTGTTTGTATATCATTGACATGCTCCCCTTCACACTGTTTGTCATTTAATGTGATTCTCACTCTGATGTCCCAAGTTTGATTAAAAATGGTGGTATTCGCCTCTGACAAAGAAATAGCAGAGGAATGTTGGACATCAATTTGCCAATGCCACCATTCAAAGGGAGCCACTTGACAGGTGGTTTTGTGATCATTAATGTAGATATATTTTTGCCAGACATAAACATGGGCAATAGCTGTTCCATCACCGTTTAAAATGCGCATGTCAGAGGTATGTTTCTGAGTCTCTGGTATCTTGTGAAATCCAGAGACTCGAACATGATCAGCATCTGGAAGATCCCAAGAGACACCCTTTGTACCCATCGGTGGTAAAGTAGAAGCCAGCTCTCTGAACACTGTTAGCTGGTCATCACTGTTGAAAGACCAAGATGAAAAATCAGACAAGATGGCCTCATCGAAAAAATCAGGGTCCTTGACATAGAACTGACGACCAGTTGTAGAGAGAGCCTCTGCATATGGTAAGATTGTTTCTTGACCAGAGACCAAGAGGGAGGAGACAAACGTCTCAGAACCCAATGAAATGACACGACATTCACTAAATGTTGTATTAATCTCAACATTTGCAGACCAATATTGAGTTCGTCCATCACAAATTGTTTTAATACTATCTCCCGACAACACATGAATAAACAATGATTGACCAAGAGTGTTTGTCCATGTAATATCAGTGACTGACAACAGATTGTGAGATAACAATTTGGAAGTACCTGTCCATGGAGGACGTAAACCACGGGGCGCCGTACTACTTAAATGTTGTCCCAAGTTTTTCTGTGAACAATAGTCCCACCAGTTGATGTCGGGATGACAAGTTTGAAGTTGGGAAAGAGGCGGGACAAAGGAGGCCACATTGTTAGAAATATTAAATGTTATTTGAAATTTTCCAGCCCGAACTTCAAAGACACGACTGTATGCAACCTGAATCCCATCATACAACACTATTCCCTTTGGTGGAATCTCTCTCTCAAATGTCAGTGTGTTGTAAGGAGATAGTTCTGCCTCATATGTCACAGTGTCAATGTCGACCGTAATGTGGTTACCTGGCGTCACATCACACAGATATGTTGACGAATACAGTCTAGACAAACTCTGAAAACAATGGGCACCCTTTTTGCACGGATTGTACTTATCACATTCAATGCCTCTGTTTCCAGAACATTGAATAACAGAAGGATTCTCTGTCAGTGTACATGTGGTCCCAAGTCCACAGATATTCATATCACAAAGAGTGGGCACTGCGACCGGAGTCGGAATCCATGGTAACTGTAGTCCTTCTGTACATGACTGGTTCATTTTAGAGAGTACTTGGTCTGGACTCCATTTCTGCTGACCCCATCGATGGTGCAATGGCAATGGAGTCCATCGACATTGCGATGGAATTGTTGTCCAATCATCATAAGACACTTCATTCGCAGATTCATCCATAAAATTTAAACATGATTTGGTCCATAATTTCCCAGCATACAGGATGGAATCTTTCATTTCCGAGGAATCGTTCCAACCATTTGTTGCCCTGGAAGCTGGCAGACGATAGTGAGTTTCACAGTTTCCAGGTACATTTTCGCCTAATTTAAGTGCTTCGTTTTGAGTCTGGAACACATCAATTGGATTCCCGTTGCAAACAACAAGCCAAGGAGCAAACCAGCTGCCAGAAATTTCTTGATTTCGATACCAAGTGGGGGCCACTGACTGCAGATGCTGTTCACAAAAGCCCTCGAACGACAATGCATCACACTGAGGACCGGTAGCAATCCTGGAATTAATAAAAGATTGTCTAAACTCAGAGACAGGGATATCTTCTTCAAAGACCTGGAGTATACCATTCATCGGAATGCCTCCAGGCACTGGTCCAGAAACGAGAGTAGGGTTTTTCCTATTTTCATACATGTAACAACTGAAAAAAGTATCCAGTGAAGTTAATGGAAACCCTTCAGCACGAACTTTACCAACAGATTCAGCGCAAAAATGTTGCCAATCAAACTCGGAATGACACGGCGCCTCCAAATCAATACACAGTGCCTCGACATTGTTTTCAAACATGATGTCAGCACAAGTCTTTGCACGACAATACGTCTTCGTCTCGCACGTCCCAGTCCACTGACAGCGACCTCCACAGTGCTCTTCTTCCGGACACTCACGATCCGTTGACACACACTTTCCCATACATTCACGATCCGTCGTGGCGATATACGAGAAAGTTTGGTCATAGATACATTCAGACTGTGCGTTACAAGTTGTTTCTGTCGTGTACTCATGACAAATAGGCACATTTTCATTGAAAAATTTGTTTCTGTCTGCATAAGACTGATCTCCGCATGCACCATCAGTGCCCATCGGAGCACCAAGCTCTTTCTTTGCTGCTTCACACCAAGTATCAGTGCCACTGTAAGATTCCATAAAAAAATCTTCAATGTGATCACGGCAGCTGGCATTGGCATTATACGCACATTCAGCTGTATTGAGAACATTGGGATACCATCCACTCAACATATTCACACAAAAATTATCCCATTCCACACTATAGATCGAATCTATACATTTGTCAGAGACAGCACACGAAAAATATCCAGGGGAATCTTTTCCATTACTGAAAAAACTTATTGGAGAATTTTCAGATTGCATCAATGAATCCCACGGTGTTGACAATCTTGCACAAAATGCACCTGAAATAGAAGAACAGTCGTCATCATCACTGCAAAATACAGAGGATCCAACGGAATAAGTCTTGTTACCCACTTCTATTCGCGAAGTTGCCACCGCAACACCTGTCTTACACGCACCACGATCAGAACAAATTTCACCGTTATAACGAGGACAGTGAAACTCACAAAAACGACCATAATGTTCCGGAGAAGGCGGCGGCTCGACCTGGAACCCTCTCTTCAACAATCTTTGACGCGTTTCCGACGTATACGTGTCGTAAGGTATACACTCACATCGATATTTTTTCGTATACGGATCAAACCACATGTCCAAATCATTTCGAATACATCTCCCGTGACCAGAACAAACTGTTCCGTCCGAATCGACAGCACAGTCAATCTCACAATATTCGCCCGTTGATCCAGCACCACACTTACATGTACCATCGGACATACACGTGCCAGAACCAGAACAAACTCGACAATCAGGGTCCGGCAAATAACGTGTGTTGCCATCGACAGTGATTTTTGCACACACTTTGCGCGCCTCTGGGTCTGTATTTAGTGTATAATCGAGTCGTTCATTCGAAATCGGAAATACTATCATATTATTGGCAGACAATTCCCCATTAGATGCACAGTATTCCGAACATCTATTTGGGGCATCCATATCAGACGGAAACCAATTTGGCTTACAAGTAGAACAAAAACGTTCAGGATCCAAAGTATCTAATTCGACACCACCTTCATTCCTCCAGCCATGACAAATACAAACATTGTTGGTACCATCATAATTATCATTACAAACGCCATTATAAGAACAGGTTTGAGGATTGCATTCCACAGAACACGGGGCAATCGACATATTCTCCAAATTGACATCCGGATAATAATCAGGGAGACAACTCGAACAAAATGTATCAGGATCAGTGCCCAAACAAATGCAAGTTATATGCTCCGTTGAACCATCACGCAACAATTCACAAGTACCATGGCCATTACATCCAATATCAAGACCATCAGTAGTGCCAGACTCATATTTGAGACCAGACTCACAACGTAAATGACATGTCTGGCCAAACCAATGCTCTTGACATCGCTCACAAGCAGAACCTCCAAAATGTATTTCAGGATCATTTTCATCAAAACAATCACACGTTGCATCTTCGTTACATCGGCCATGGCCAGAACAAGTATATGTAGGAGAACAAGAACAATCAAAAGAGAGCCAGGGACCCGAACATTCACAGATAGCTTCACCACTGCCTGGAACACATTGACCATGGCCAGAACAGGCAGTTGGTAATCTATTATCACCAGGACAAGCCTCAGAACAGTCTTCTCCAATAAAATGTGGATCACAGGTACAAACAAGATTCTCTGAGATATCCATTTCACACAAACCATGTCCAGAACAAGGACGATCCAGACCAGGACAAGTTTGATCACAATTACGTCCAAAAAAATGAGGCTTACAGACACATTGCATCTTACCACCAATAGACACACATGTTCCCGATTCTTCAGGACATGTCAATCCCAAATCAATGCAACTTTTAGAACATTGCTCGCCACCAAGAGAAGTAAACAAACCAGATTCACACTCACACTCACCCGAATCAGTACAGGTACCACCACCATTACAGGCATTACAAATGCCACCGCCAGCCTTCACTTCCTGACAACGAGCAGAGCTTGAACGATCATCTGGCAAACAAACTTTATCACACTTTGGGCCATAATGATGGTCAATACATTCGCCAAGACATCGGTCTTCCGTATGTGAAACTGCATAACACTTATCACACAAGGTACCCACCCACTTTTGATGAGAGGGACAGCGACAACCCCATCGAGATTCAGAACCCTGCTGAACCAAACCACAAATGCCCAAATGATCACACTGGCAATCATCACAATATTTTCCTGAAAAGACACCCCGAGTGTTCTCACACATGCAACGGTCATTCACCCAAACAGAGTCATGCTGGCAAGGTATCAAGATATTATTCACACGAGCCACAAAAAAATCAGTCGACATAGCAAGCAAAGCAATCACAGATGCCGACACTAACATACAATAACCATACACTGGTAAAGAGGACATGTTTAAATCAACCGATCATAACATTTATACTAATATTTCACAAGCTTCTTAATGCTTACTTATGTGACTTTTTGCACAATCCTCTATATATTAACAACAATATTTAGTCAAATGCAAACACTACCCAATGAAATTATTAGACACATTGCACAATACATCAACATTCATCAACTCGCAAAAGCAGAACAAGCAACCAAAGATTTCTTACTACCACACATAAAAAGAAAAAAAAGATTCCAATATTGCAGACAACAAATAAAACAAAGAAACATTACAAATGGAAAATGTGCAGATGTCAATTGCAGCAGACAGAAGCTATCATGCATCAAACTAGAGCCAAAGCCCGCAGAAACACAATATCTAAGCGTATATTGCTCAAAACATCTCAAAAAATACATGGACATTCATATAAATGAGTTATTTTAATTTTTTATTTTCAAAAAGATATATGTACATAGCAGCCATTGATGCTGCCCTTTCTTGACGTGTCAGTAGGCCATGATGCCAATATTCGACTTCTTTTCGTTTTTTACAGTCGAACATCACCATATCTTCCAATTTTCTCTTGTTAGGTCGTATTATTATATCGTTGCGCGTTCGTTTCGGCATCAGCACAGATATGATAACCTTTATATTCGTTTATTTAGAAAAATTCTCAAAGGAATTTACCGAAGCCAGAATTCCTGGCCAATATTTTTAATAGAATACCACTATAAAAGGATATTCGTCAAAATAAAATATGTCACTCGAAAGAAGATCAGGAAGAACAACGGAAGGAATGTCTTACAATCAATTAATTGCCGGCCTTCAGCAACCAGACATTGATGACGGAGCTCACTTCAAAAAAATGCCAAGATTTTATGTTTCCGACGCCTATACTTCCACCAGTCCTGTCAAATTAGTGGTCGTACATTTACGCCAGACTTTTATATACGAGGAAGAACATTTAAGAGATCAAGACAAGGCCAGTCTTCTCTGGGAGGAAAATAACCACCCACAAAATGATGCAAGTCTTGTAAAAATCTGGGGGCTTTATGGACATAGACCCACAAAAGAACCACGAGAAGCAATTGAGAATTTCGTAAACTCTTTAGATCTGTAATTCCAAACATATAGGTGTAAAAAAAATGTTTATTAATTCCAACTTAACCTATTCCACCAAAAAATTCCAAGAAATTTGTCCTGTACATTTGCCAAAAAATTCCAAGAAATTGTAGCCAGGTACATTTGCCAAAAAATTCACAGAAAATGTCCTAAAGCTTTAGAGAAATATTTGCGAGATTTTTGCCGTAAATTGTCCTAAAGCGGTACATTTGCGAGATTTTTGCCGTAAATTGTCCTAAAGCGGTACATTTACAAAATTTTTACCGGAAATTGTCCTAAAGCTTTAGAGAAATCTTGCTGAGATTTTTGCCGGAAAATGTCCTAAAGCTTTAGAGAAATATTAGCGAGATTTTTGCCGGAAATTGTCCTAAAGCTTTAGAGAAATCTTGCTGAGATTTTTTCCAGGAATTTCGGCAAGATTTTTTGCCGAAAATGTCCTAAAGCTTTAGAGAAATATTTGGCAAAAAATTCACAGAAAATGTCCTAAAGCTTTAGAGAAATATTTGCGAGATTTTTGCCGTAAATTGTCCTAAAGCTTTAGAGAAATCTTGCTGAGATTTTTGCCGGAAATTGTCCTAAAGCGGTACATTTGCGAGATTTTTGCCGGAAAATGTCCTAAAGCTTTAGAGAAATATTGCCAAAAAATTCACAGAAAATGTCCTAAAGCTTTAGAGAAATCTTGCTGAGATTTTTGCCGTAAATTGTCCTAAAGCGGTACATTTGCGAGATTTTTGCCGGAAATTGTCCTAAAGCTTTAGAGAAATATTTGCGAGATTTTTGCCGGAAAATGTCCTAAAGCTTTAGAGAAATATTAGCGAGATTTTTGCCGTAAATTGTCCTAAAGCTTTAGAGAAATCTTGCTGAGATTTTTGCCGGAAAATGTCCTAAAGCTTTAGAGAAATATTAGCGAGATTTTTGCCGGAAATTGTCCTAAAGCTTTAGAGAAATATTTGCGAGATTTTTGCCGTAAATTGTCCTAAAGCTTTAGAGAAATCTTGCTGAGATTTTTGCCGGAAATTGTCCTAAAGCTTTAGAGAAATATTTGCGAGATTTTTGCCGTAAATTGTCCTAAAGCTTTAGAGAAATCTTGCTGAGATTTTTGCCGGAAATTGTC
>Ga0206125_10000487_pt1 | contig 52046 bp, 48 predicted proteins | sample Helgoland_Spring_4_FD_148598 | JGI IMG/M metagenome (GOLD analysis project Ga0206125, IMG submission 148598) | Pelagic subsurface seawater microbial communities from Kabeltonne, Helgoland, North Sea - Helgoland_Spring_Bloom_20160331_1 | ecosystem: Environmental > Aquatic > Marine > Epipelagic ... | reverse complement strand
TTTGTGTTACAATCTTTGGTGCACAAGAATTAGCAGACAGTTACAAGACTAAAGAAGATGATTACAATGCAATTATGGCACAAGCAATTGCAGATCGTTTTGCAGAAGCTTTTGCAGAATATTTACACAAAGAAATAAGAACTAAGCACTGGGGCTATGATAATGATGAAGGCTTAACAAATGATGATTTAATCAAGGAAAGTTATAAAGGAATTCGACCTGCACCAGGTTATCCTGCTTGTCCTGATCATTTAGAAAAAGAAACTATTTGGGAGGTTTTAAAAGTTGAAGAAAATATTGGAGTCACACTTACAGAAAGCTTAGCAATGTGGCCAGCTGCCTCGGTTTCTGGCTATTATTTTGCAAATAAAGAAGCTAAATATTTTGGTCTAGGAAAAATTACAGATGATCAAGTAACTGATTTTGCTAATAGAAAAGGAATTACAAATGAGAAAGCCAAAAAATGGCTACACCCTAATTTAGCAAACCAGTAGTTAATGAAATATTTTATTGATTTACAGCATAGCACTATTTATTAAAAAATTAACATTTTGTTTAAATTAAATCATATTTATATTTTAATTTTGCACCGATGGATAAAAATACCAAAAAAAAACCTGACTTAGTAGTGTTTAACGAAGAAACACAACAATATGACGGGGCTCTAAAACCGTACGGAACATCTGCAAGTTCCCCTGTAATTAAACCTTTAAATACGGCAACCTGGCGTAATGATGGTGTTCAGCGTGTAAACAAACAATTTAAGTCCAAGTTTGACGAAGTCAGAAAAGAGTATGAAGAATTATTACAAAAATTTGAGTACAATGATTTAGTATATAATTCTAAATTTAGCTTTGAACCTAATATTGGTGAAGTTTACCATTTATATAACAATAAAAAAAAAGAACCTTTTTTATCAATTATCTCACCTAATCAATGTTCTTTTGATCACCTGGGGTCCTTTAGATTAAATACTGATAAAATGTGGGAAAAATTAGACACTATTACAACAATAACGGACATAAAATAAATATTTTGTAAATGAAGATTACAGATCATATAAAAAAAGCAAAAAACAAAACATTGTTTTCTTTTGAAATTATTCCACCAAAAAAAGGGAAAAATATTCAAGAATTATACGATTGTATAGATCCATTAATGGAATTTAAGCCTCATTCAATAGATGTTACAACATCAAGAGAAGAGCTTGTTTATATCGATAAAGGAAATGGCTTGTTAGATCGAAAAACAACAAGAGCACGCCCTGGCACCTTAGGTATTTGTGCTGCAATTAAGCATAAATACGATGTAGACACAGTACCTCACGTTTTGTGCGGAGGTTTTACAAAAGAAGAAACAGAATACCTATTGGTTGATTGTCATTATTTGGGGATAGACAATGTTATGGCTCTAAGAGGAGATGCTATGGCTCATCAAAAGTATTTTCAAGCCACAGAAGGTGGCCATCCTTTTGCTAAAAATTTAGTCTCACAAATTAAAGATTTGAATAGTGGTAAATATTTGCACAATGTTATTGAGTCTGATTACAAATCTGATTTTTGTATTGGTGTGGCAGGATACCCGGAAAAACATTTAGAATCACCATCTCTACAAACAGATTTAAAGCATTTGAAAGAAAAAGTAGATGCTGGTGCAGACTATATTGTTACACAAATGTTTTTTGATAACCAAAAATATTTTCAGTTTGTTGAAGCTGCTAAAAAAGAAGGAATAAACGTGCCTATTATTCCAGGCATCAAACCAATTGCAGTGAAGCGTCACTTACAACTTTTGCCCCAAGTTTTTAGAATAGATTTACCTGAGTCATTGATATCCGCGGTAGAAAGTTGTAAAATAAATAAAGATGTTCGTCAAGTAGGAGTAGACTGGGCGATTCAACAATCTAAAGAGTTATTAGATGCAGGAGTTCCTTTTTTACATTATTACTCAATGGGTAAATCAGATAATATAAAAAAAATAGCATCTGCAATATTTTAGAAAAAAATTAAAAATTAAAAATTAAAAATATGAGCTATTTATTTACATCAGAAAGTGTTTCAGAGGGTCATCCAGACAAAGTTTCAGATCAAATATCTGATGCATTAATCGATAATTTTTTAGCATTTGATAAAAATAGTAAAGTTGCTTGCGAAACTTTAGTTACCACTGGTCAAGTAATTTTAGCTGGAGAAGTAAAGTCTAATACCTATTTAGATGTTCAAAAGATTGCTAGAGACGTAATTAACAAAATTGGATACACAAAAAGCGAATATATGTTCGACGGTAATTCTTGTGGAGTGCTTTCTGCAATTCACGAACAGTCCCCAGATATTAACCAAGGGGTGGTTAGAGCTAAACCTGAAGACCAAGGAGCTGGAGACCAGGGAATGATGTTTGGTTACGCAACTAACGAAACAGAAAACTACATGCCATTGGCACTTGAGTTATCACACCAATTGTTAATTGAGTTGGCTGCACTACGTAGAGAAAATACCGATATTGATTATTTAAGACCAGATTCAAAATCTCAGGTTACCATTGAATATTCGGATGATAACGTGCCTCAAAGAATTGATGCAATTGTTATTTCTACACAGCACGATGATTTTGACAAATCAGATGCAGTAATGTTGGCTAAAATTAAAAAAGACATTGTAGAAATTTTAATTCCTAGAGTTGTAGCAAAATTACCTAGTCATATTCAACAGCTATTTACAGATGAGATCACCTACCACATCAATCCAACAGGTGTTTTTGTAATAGGTGGACCTCATGGAGATACTGGCTTAACGGGAAGAAAAATTATTGTAGATACCTATGGTGGTAAAGGAGCTCACGGTGGTGGTGCTTTTTCTGGAAAAGATCCTTCCAAAGTTGATAGATCTGGAGCCTATGCAACTAGGCACATTGCAAAAAATTTAGTTGCTGCAGGTCTTTGTAAACAAGTTTTAGTACAAGTTTCTTATGCCATTGGTGTCGCAAAACCTACTAGTATAAATGTAGAAACATACGGTACTGCAACTGTTGACTTGAGTGATGGAGAAATTAGTAAAATAGTGGAAGCTATTTTTGATATGCGACCTTATTTTATTGAAAAACGCTTAAAACTTAGATCTCCTATTTATTCTGAAACAGCGGCATATGGTCACATGGGAAGAACTCCTGAGATAAAAACAGTAACGTTTTCCAATTCAATGGGAGAAAAAGTTTCTCATGAAGTAGAAACATTTACCTGGGAGAAATTAGATTACGTAGAAAAAATAAAAAATAAATTTAATATTTAATATTATCGTTATGGACAAAAATACAACATATGTCCCTTTTAAAGTGAAAGATATTTCACTAGCAGATTGGGGAAGAAAAGAAATGGATTTAGCCGAAGCAGAAATGCCAGGCTTAATGAGTTTAAGAGAGGAATACTCAGATAGCCAGCCTTTAAAAGGAGCAAGAATTGCAGGTTGTTTACATATGACAATCCAAACTGCAATTTTAATTGAAACTTTGCAAGCCTTAGGTGCTGAGGTTACTTGGAGTTCTTGTAATATTTTTTCAACTCAAGATCAAGCTGCCGCTGCAGTTGCTGCTGCAGGAACAGCTGTTTATGCTTGGAAAGGTATGAACGAAGAAGAATTTGATTGGTGTATTGAACAGACCTTATTTTTTGGTGAAGATAAAAAACCATTAAATATGATTTTAGATGATGGTGGAGATTTAACCAATATGGTTTTGGATCGTTATCCTGAATTATCTGCAGGAATTAACGGTTTATCAGAAGAAACTACCACTGGAGTTCATAGATTATATGAACGTGTTAAAAATGGTACATTAACAATGCCAGCAATTAATATTAATGATTCTGTAACAAAATCTAAATTTGATAATAAATATGGGTGTAAAGAATCTGCAGTAGACGCAGTTCGTAGAGCAACAGATATTATGTTAGCAGGAAAACGTGTAACGGTTTGTGGTTATGGTGATGTTGGTAAAGGAACTGCTGCTTCATTTGCTGGGGCAGGAAGTATTGTAACTGTAACAGAAATTGATCCTATTTGTGCATTACAAGCTGCTATGGATGGTTTTGAAGTGAAGAAGTTAGAGACTGTTGTTGCAAATTCTGATATTATTATTACAACTACAGGAAACAAAGATATTGTTCGTAAAGAACATTTTGAAGCAATGAAAGACAAAGTAATTGTTGCCAATATTGGTCATTTCGATAATGAGATTGATGTTCCTTATTTAAATGCTAATAGTGAAAAAATAGAAATTAAACCCCAGGTAGATAAATATAATATCAATGGAAAAGACATTATTTTATTAGCAGAAGGACGTTTAGTGAATTTAGGCTGTGCAACTGGTCATCCAAGTTTTGTGATGTCTAATTCATTTACAAACCAGACTTTGGCTCAAATAGAGCTTTGGAACAATGCAGATGCTTATGAGAACAAAGTCTATATGTTACCAAAACATTTAGATGAAAAAGTAGCTTTTTTACACTTGGCAAAAATTGGTGTTGAACTAACGGAATTAAGTAAAGATCAAGCAGATTATATCGGTGTTACCCAAGCTGGACCCTACAAACCAGAACATTACAGGTATTAATCTAAAGCCAACTTAAAAAAAGCCTTTCTAATTTTAGAAAGGCTTTTTTTAAGTTTAGATTATAAACCCTTAAAATCTTTTCAGTTTTATTTTTTTTAAGTACTTTTGTTACTAGATATATTTTTATGTTAAATTCTTTAATTACATCGAAGACTAGACTTAGAATGCTAATTAAATTCTTTATTAACACAGCAAATAAAGGATATTTAAATGGTCTTGCTAATGAATTCAATGAATCTACAAATTCTATTCGAAAAGAATTAAATAATCTAAGTGCCGCTGGCTATTTACTTAAAGTTAAATCAAACAATAAGGTAATATACAATGCAAACAAAGCACATCCTCTTTTTAAAGTTCTTCAAAAAGTAATCAGACAACATTTAGGTATTGAAGATATTATAGACTCTGTTTTAGATAATCTTGGGGATGTTAGGTCTGTTGCAATTGTGGGAGATTACGCCAAGGGAATTGATAGTGGCCTTATTGAAGTTTTATTACTTGGAAATAAAATCAACACAAATTACTTAAAAAATATAATAGTTAAAGTTGAAAAAAAAATCACCAGAAAAGTTTCTTTTAAAATAGTAGAAATTTTACCAAAGGGAAGTTTAGTAATATATAATAATGACAAAATTTAAGCTATGGAAGGTTGGCATGTAATATATACTAAACCTAGAGCAGAGAAGAAGGTCGAAGAGAGGCTTAATAATTTTGGAATAGAGGCTTATTGTCCGGTTAAACAGGAAGTTAAACAATGGTCAGACAGAAAGAAGAAAATACTTGTTCCCGTCCTGCCATCCATGGTTTTAGTAAATATTGATGAAAAAGAAAGAAATAAAGTTTTTGATATTCCTGGTGTTGTGCGTTATATGTTTTGGCTAAAAAAACATGCAATAGTAAAAAATGATGAGGTCGATTCATTAAAAAAATTATTGAATCAAAATAATATAATTAGTCAAGAAACCATGGCTCTAAAAGTTGGAGAAAAGTTTGATGTTCCTGGCTTTGAAAACCAGAGCGGAATAATAAAAAAAATATCAAACAATCAAATATGGGTTGTTTTGAAAAAGTTAGGTTATGTTATTAAGTTTAAAACAGCTTAAAGACGTAATTTTTATTAATTAATTGAGTTAGTTACTTTGTAACTAACAACGGCGAAGCCGTAAAAAAACAAAATATAAATGACAGGAATAATAGCTGGTAATTTTGATGTAATTCACCCAGGATATATTGAAATGTTCAATGAGATGAAAAAGTATGTTGATGAGATTCATGTTTTATTACACATTGACCCTTCATTAAATAGACCAGAAAAAATTAAACCACTCTTAAGTGTTTTAGAAAGAAAATCGACTCTAATGGCTCTAAAAGGAATTAAACAAGTGTCAACCTATAATACAGAACAAGAGTTATTACAATTGATAATTGATATCAATCCAGAAATAAGATTTTTAGGTGATGATTATATTAATAGAGCTGATTATACTGGTTATGGATTACCTCCTAAAATTATATTTTTAAAGAGAGATCATGGTTGGAGTACTACAAAGTTTAAAAACCTGATAGCAAGCTCTATTACAAATAATAACATTAAAGAAAAGTAAATAATTATATGAAAAAGAAAACAATTTTAGTTACTGGAGGTGCGGGATTTATTGGGTCTCATCTGTGTAAGAGACTTTTAAATGAGAATCACAAAGTTATTTGTTTGGATAACCTATTTACTGGGACTTTAAAAAATATTGAGGAGTTTGAAAATAATAATAATTTTGAGTTTGTCAATCATGATATTACAAAACCATATTATAGAGATAATATAGATGAGATTTACAATCTTGCTTGCCCTGCATCTCCAATTCATTACCAGTCCAACCCTATTAAGACAGTTAAAATATGTACTATTGGAGTTATAAATATGTTAGGACTAGCTAAGAAAAACAATGCTAAAATATTGCAAGCCAGCACAAGTGAAGTGTATGGTGACCCAGAAATTCATCCACAAAAAGAAGATTATAATGGTAATGTAAATACTCTTGGGTATAGATCATGCTATGATGAAGGAAAAAGATGCGCGGAGACTTTATTTATGGATTATAAAAGGGAACATAATTTAAATATAAGAATTATTCGAATATTTAATACTTATGGACCAAACATGACCAAAAATGACGGTAGAGTGGTTTCAAATTTTATTTTACAAGCTTTAAAAGCAGATGATATAACTGTATATGGCGATGGTTCTCAAACGAGGTCTTTTCAATTTATTGATGATTTAGTTAATGGATTAATAAAAATGATGAATAGTGATTTTGTGGGACCAATAAACCTTGGAAACCCCATAGAATTGTCCATGAAGGATCTAGCCAACATGGTAATTAAACTTACTAATTCTTCATCTAATATTATATATAAAGATTTACCTGAAGATGACCCTAAAAGAAGAAAACCAGACATTAGTTTAGCAAATTCTATATTGGATTGGAGCCCAATAATCGATTTAGAAACTGGCCTAAAAAAAACAATTAACTATTTTAACAATCATTAAATGAAAATATTAGTTACAGGAGCTGCTGGATTTATTGGCTATCATTTAGTTAAAAATTTAATTGAAGATAATCATGAGGTTATAGGCCTTGATAACATTAATGATTACTATAGTACTAATTTAAAATTTGACAGACTCAAGGAGTTAGGAATTAATAAGGATAGCGCTAAAGATTTTCTTAGTTTAAATGGTAGTAATTTATTCCAAAACTTCAAATTTATAAGAATGAATTTAGAAGATCGAGAGAATTTACCTAAGCTGTTTAAAGATAAGAAATTCGATGTGGTATGTAATTTAGCTGCTCAAGCAGGGGTAAGGTATTCAATAGAAAATCCAGAGATTTATATAGATTCTAATATAGTTGGTTTTTTAAATATCTTAGAATGCTGTAGGAATCATAATATTAAGAAATTAGTATACGCTAGTAGTTCTAGTGTTTATGGAGATAATAAGAAAACACCATTTCAAGAAACAAACAATACAGATAAACCTATAAGCCTATATGCGGCTAGTAAAAAGTCCAATGAACTTATGGCTCATACCTATAGTCATTTATTTAAAATAAATACAATTGGACTTAGATTTTTTACGGTATATGGATCCTGGGGAAGACCCGATATGGCATATTATTTGTTTGCTGATGCTATTATAAAAGATAAAGCAATAAAATTATTTAACAATGGAGATTTATCTAGAGATTTTACTCATATAGATGATATAGTAATTGGGGTTAAATCAGTAATATTATCGGATTCATCGACTAAAAAACTCTATGAGTTATATAACATTGGAAATAATAAGCCTGTTGAGTTAACTAAATTTATTGAAACAATAGAAAAGTACTTAGGTAAAATATCTATTAAGAATATGCTACCTATGCAAGATGGCGATGTTAAAAAAACATGGGCAAGTATTTCGAAGCTAACGAAGGATTATAATTTTCAAGATAGTAAATCCTTAGATGAAGGGATAAAGGAATTTATTAACTGGTATAAAGTGTATCATAAAGTTGGATTTAACTGATAATTGCTAAAATGCAAGACATCATGATTCCTTGTAAATTTAATTAGAAATTAAATTAAATTTGAATTTTTAAAATTAAAATTATTAATGTGATTGACAACAGCGAAGCTGTAAATAAAACTAAAGTTTAAAAATTAAGGACTACCGTGTTAGTCGTTAAAAAAGAGCAGTTTAAATGAATATAACAGTTATAGGATCCGGATATGTAGGGCTAGTCTCAGGAACGTGTTTTGCAGAGATGGGAAACAGGGTTACTTGTGTTGATATAGATCCAGTCAAGATTAAAAAATTAAACCAAGGAATCATTCCCATTTTTGAACGAGGTTTAGAGACCATGGTTTTAAAAAATGTAAAAAATAAAAGTTTGTTTTTTACAACATCGTTACACGAAGCTTTACAAAATTCTGAAATCGCTTTTATTGCCGTTGGAACTCCTATGGGAGAAGATGGCTCTGCAGATTTACAATATGTATTAGCCGTAGCCAAATCTATTGGCCAGTCGATGCAAAAAAGATTAATCGTGGTTGATAAATCTACAGTGCCTGTTGGAACTGCAGATAAGGTAAAAGCGACCATTAAAAAAGAGTTAGATATAAGAAATTCAGATTTAAAATTTGATGTAGTATCTAATCCAGAGTTTTTAAAAGAAGGAGCTGCGATAGCGGATTTCATGAAGCCAGATCGTGTTGTGATTGGAACAGATAGTGATTATGCTTTAGAGAAGATGAAACAATTATATAATCCTTTTTGCATGATAAGTGATCGTTTTATTTCTATGAACATTCGTTCTGCTGAAATGACGAAGTATGCTGCCAATGCAATGCTAGCTACAAAAATTTCATTTATGAATGAAATTGCCAATATCTGTGAAATGGTAGGTGCAGATGCCAATCAGATAAGAATCGGAATCGGTTCAGATGAGCGTATTGGTTATAGTTTTATATACCCTGGTGCAGGTTATGGAGGTTCTTGTTTTCCAAAAGATGTAAAAGCACTCACAAAAATAGCGAAAGAAAATGGCTACACTGCAAAACTAATCACAGCAGTGGAAGAAGTAAATGATGCTCAGAAATTAGTCATTGCTACAAAAATTGTTAATCGTTTTGGAGAAGATCTTACCGGATTTACTTTTGGTATTTGGGGGTTAGCCTTTAAGCCAGGAACTGATGATATGAGAGAAGCACCGGCAATTTACATTATTAAAGAATTAGTAAAAAGGGGTGCTAAAATTTTAGCTTTCGATCCAAAGGCGGTTAAAGAAGCACGTGACTATTATTTAAAAGGAATTGAAAATATTCGCTATGTAAAGTCTAAATATCAGGCGCTAGAAAATGTAGATGCTATGATTTTATTAACAGAATGGAAAGAATTCCGCTCCCCAGATTTTGAGAAGATTTATAAGATACTAAAATCGCCAATTATTTTTGATGGTAGAAATCAATACAATGCATTCAATCTATCAGAAAAAGGATTTGAATATTATCAAATAGGAAAATAGGTTTTGAAAAAAAAATTTTTAATAATTTTCGGGACAAGACCAGAAGCTATTAAAATGGCTCCTTTAACAAATCAGATTTTGGCTGATAATAGGTTTGAAACTAAAGTATGTGTTACTGGTCAGCATAGGGAAATGTTAGATCAGGTGCTAAACTTTTTTGATATTACCCCAGATTATGATTTAAGTTTAATGAAGCCAAATCAAAATCTATATAATCTTACAGGAGAAGTGATTTCAGGTTTAAAACCTATTTTAGAGTCGTTTAAGCCAGATTATGTTTTTGTTCATGGTGACACTACCACTACTATGGCTGCAAGTATTGCTGGTTTTTATTCAGGCGCTAAAGTTTGTCATGTAGAAGCAGGTCTAAGGACTAACAATATGTTATCTCCTTTTCCAGAAGAAATGAATAGACAGGTTGCTGCTAGAGTTGCCACCTACCATTTTGCGCCGACTATAAAATCTCAAGAAAATCTTTTAAAAGAAAATATATCACAAGATAATATTTTAGTTACGGGAAATACCGTTATTGATGCCTTGTTAGAAAGTTCAAATAGAGTCGAGAATTTAGAAAATGAAGATATTTTTGAATTAAAGAAAAAATTAGATTTTAATAAAAGAATTTTATTAGTTACTGGCCACCGAAGAGAAAATCACGGAAAAGGTTTTATAAATATTTGCGCGGCATTAAAAGAAATAGCATTAAAAAATCTTGACATTGAGGTTGTATATCCAGTTCATTTTAATCCAAATGTCTTACAACCTGTAAATGAGCTTTTAGGAGGTATTGCAAATATTCATTTAATAAAACCTTTATCTTATCCTTCATTTGTATGGTTAATGAATCAATCGTATTTAATTATTACTGATAGTGGAGGGGTGCAAGAAGAAGCACCTAGTTTAGGAAAACCAGTATTAGTGATGAGGAATACTACTGAGAGGCCAGAAGCTGTGGATGCTGGAACAGTTATTTTAGTTGGAACCGACACAAATAAAATTATAAAAGAAACTCAAGAATTATTAGACAATACAACTAAATATGAATCAATGAGTTCTTTGCACAATCCTTATGGTGATGGAAAGGCATGTAAAAAAATTATTGATTTTATTTCAAAGTTATAAAAATGAACAAAGCAAAAGTTGTTTCCATAGGTTTAGGTTATATCGGCCTACCAACGTCAACATTAATAGCACAAAATAGCATTCATGTGCACGGGGTAGACATCAATCAGTACGTAGTAGATATAGTCAATAAAGGACAAATTCATATTGTAGAGCCAGGTTTAGGTGTTGCATTAAAAGAAGCAGTGAAAAAAGGTTTTTTTAAAGCAGCTATTAAACCTGTTGAAGCAGACACCTATTTAATCATGGTTCCTACTCCTTTTAAGGGTGATCATGAACCAGATATTACTTATGTAGAAGCAGCTACCAAAAATATCATTCCGTTTTTTAAAGAAGGTGATTTATATATTATTGAGTCTACCTCTCCTATCGGGACCACTGAAAAAATGAAAGATCTTATTTATAGTTCAAGACCAGAATTAAAAGATAAGCTAAACATTGCTTATTGTCCAGAAAGAGTTTTACCGGGGAATATAATGCATGAATTGGTTTATAATGATAGAGTAATTGGAGGAGTAAATGAAAAGTCTACCCAAAAAGCAATATTATTTTATAAACAATTTGTTAAAGGACAATTACACGCAACAAATGCAAGAACTGCAGAAATGTGTAAACTGGTAGAAAACTCATCAAGAGATGTTCAAATAGCATTTGCAAATGAGCTTTCGCTAATTTGTGATAAAGCAGATATAAATGTTTGGGAATTAATTAATTTAGCAAATAAACACCCTCGAGTAAATATTTTACAGCCAGGTTGTGGCGTTGGTGGGCATTGTATAGCAGTTGACCCTTATTTTATTTTAGCAGATTTTCCAAAAGAATCAAAAATCATCGGAAAAGCAAGAGAGGTTAATAATTATAAATCTTTTTGGTGTGTTGAAAAAATTCATAATGAAAAATTAAAATTTGAGTTAGCGCATTTTAGAAAACCTAGTGTTGCTTTGATGGGATTGGCATTTAAACCTAATATTGATGATTTAAGAGAATCTCCTGCTAAATATATTGTAAATAAAGTTTTGCAGAATGATAATGAGGGAGAATTTTTTATCGTTGAGCCTAATATCAAAGAACATAAGGTATTTAAATTAACAAATTATAAAGTAGCAGTAGAAAATGCAGATATTATTGTCTATCTAGTTGCCCATGATGAATTTAAAAATTTAGAAATAACTGATAGTAAATTAGTCTTAAATTTTTGTGGAATAAAACTATAAATTGCGAAAAATTTAACCATTTGAGGACAATTAAGGAATATAGTTTTGTAAATCTAAATACCCAAGTAATTAATAACGCTAGAAAATATAAAGAAAAAAGATTTGAATATTATCAAATTGTTAGTAATAAATTAAAAATATAAATTAAAACAAATATGGATTCTAATAAACCATTTGAAAGTAGTAAAGAAAAGATAGTTTTTAAACCTTGGGGTAAGGAAGTTTGGCTTGAATTAAATGAAAGGTATTGCTACAAAAGAATATATATTAATGCAGGCTATAAAACTTCTTATCAATATCATCATTACAAAAGAGAAACCAATTATATAATTTCTGGAGAAGCTGAAATTTGGTTAGAAAATGACCAAGGAATTATTGAGAAGAAGATTTGTAAGGCAGGAGATTATTTTAATGTTACTCCTCCTAAAAAACATAGAGTAATTGCTTTAACTGACATTATTTTACAGGAAGTTTCAACTCCTGAAGTTGATGATGTAGTTAGGATTGGAGATGAATTTAATAGATCTGATGGTAAAATTGATGGTGAACATGAAAATCCTGGTGTATTAATACTTGCAGCAGGCAAAGGGACAAGACTTAAGCATTTGACTAAGGAACTGAATAAGGCTCTTCTTCCAATAGATAACGAAGCAATAATTTCTAAGATTATTAAACAATTTCCTTCCAATTATAAATTTGTTATAGCATTAGGATATAAAGGAGAAATTATAAAAGAATATTGTAAAATTGCTTTACCAAATCATGATATAACATTTGTTAATGTAGATGACATAGAAAGTTCATCTTCTGGTCCTGGTTTATCTGCTTTAAAATGTAAAAATTATTTACAGCGCCCATTCTACATTACAACTGCTGATTGCTTAATTAAATCTCAAATGCCATTCCTTGATGGAAACTGGCTTGGCTTGCATTCTACATCATACCCAGAAAAGTATGCAACTGCATTTGTTAAAGAAGGAAAAATTACAAAATTTAAAAACAAATCTACTAAAGGATTTGATAAAGCTTTTATAGGCTTAGCTAGTATTTTAGATTATGATATATTTTGGAATGAGCTTGAAAAAAACATCAAAGACGGTGAACTTGTGTCTGCTTTTGAGAATCCTTCTAATTATGGTGAATTAATTTCAAAGGAATTAGTTTGGTATGATACAGGTAATTTAGATGATTTGGAAAGTGCCAAAGAGGTTTTCAACGACAAGCCTTTATCATTATCAAAAACAAATTCCGAAGTAACTTATAAAGAAAATAAAAGACTGATAAAGTTCATTCCAAACAATAAAGATTTACAGGATTTATTTTCAAGAAGTCAAAATATTAAAGATTTACTCCCCTCAAATGTAGGTATAACTAATAGTTTTTTATATTATGATTGGGAACCTGGTGAAACATTATATTCGATAGACGATTTTAATCTCTATGAAGAGTTTATTAAAGAATATATGTCAAATATAAAAAGAACTGACGCAAATCAAGATGACATCCAAAGCTTCTATATAGATAAAACAATTAGTCGATTTAATACTTACTTAAATAAAAACGGAAATTCTTTTGCTGAAACTTGTTTCAATATAAATGGAATTAACTTTAAAAGTTTTAACGAGATTTATGAAAATTTAGATTTAACTTCACTTAAAGACACATACTTTAACAAAAATTTTCACGGAGATCTTCAATTTGACAATATTCTATATTATAATAACACATTCACTTACATTGATTGGAGAAGGAATTTTGGTTCGTCTTTAGAAGCTGGTGATGTATATTATGATTTAGCAAAATTATACGGAGGAATATTAATGCCATATAATTTAATGAAAGATGAATCTAATATATCATTAAAAGAAGGGTCAGGATTTGTTGAATACTCTTTCAAAAAACTAAAAGGAATTCAGGGAATTGAAAATAAATTCATCAAAATTATTGAGAAAAATGGATTTGACTTTAATAAAATTAAATTAATAACAGGGTTAATTTATCTTAATATGTCTCCAATGCATGAAGGAAAATTCAGTAAATTACTTTGGTTTGAATCTATAAGAATACTCTCAGTTAATGCAGATAAATAAAAAAACTAGCTTATTTGGCTCTTTTTCAAAAAACCCAGGAAATAATGGTTGCGTTTATTTTAATAAACGTTTTAAAGAGGAGGGTTTAAATGCTATTTATAAATCTTATTATGGTGATAATCTAAATAATATTATTTTATCAATCAAAACATTAAATTTTAAAGGTTTTGCACTATCAATGCCTTTTAAATTGGAAGTTCTAAAATTTGTTGATGAATTAGATCCCTCTGTAAATGAAATTGGTGCTGCTAATACCATCACTAATCAAAATGGGTATTTAAAAGCTTTTAATACAGATTGGATTGGCGTTCAGAAATACTTAAAAGAAAACAACGTCACTAGCTTATCAATTTTAGGAGACGGTGGCTTTAGTAAAGCTATTCAGTACTGTTGTAAAATTAATAAAGTTAATTTTGAAATATTCAATAGAAAAAACTGGGATAAAATCTCTCAAGCAAAATATTTAACATTTAATGCTACACCTGTTGAAATTAAAGTTGATATTGATGGAAGGCCATTCACACCAAGCGGAAAAAAAATTGCATTATATCAAGCGGAGGAACAATTTAAAATTTATAAAAAACAATTAATAAATTCAAATGAAAAATAAAACACATTACTTCATTAGTCCGATGTCTAAAGAAATTGTCGATACAGTTATTAAAGTTGGGGGGAAAACAAAATGCTTTGGACTTATACCAACAAGAAGACAAGTTGACTTTAATTCAGGATATGTAAATAATTGGAAAACTGATTCATTTTCAAAATATATTGATGGAAGAGTTCCAATTTTGAGAGACCATGGTGGTCCAGAACAAGGAGATGTTTCTGATGATGGCCTTCATTCGATATCTTTTGATGCAAGAAATTTTCAAATTATTCATATTGATCCATGGATTAAACATACTGATTTTGATCTTGGTTTACAATATACTATTGATGCAATTAATTTGATATATTCTATAAATAAAGAAGTAAAATATGAAGTTTTAACTGAGGAGGCAATTAGAAGATTTAGTTATGAAGAAATGGAGAGTTTTTTACAAAAATTATTTACAATACTCCCAAAAGAAGTGTCTAATAACATAAATTACGGAGTTATCCAATCTGGAGTAAGTATAGATTTAGTTGATCAAAAAAACACAGGTATTTTCGATTTAAATAGACTTCGTAAGATGATTGATATTAATAAAAATTATAGACTACTTTCTAAAGAACATAATGGAGATTATTTAAGTTTTGAAAATATTGAGTCTAGGTTTAAAAATGGGTTAGATAGCTTAAATATTGGACCGGAAATTGCACAAATTGAAACTTTAACAATTCTTAATGAACTTGATGATAGTGAAATTGAAAATTGGTATAATAACTGTGTTAAATCAAATAAATGGAAAAGGTGGGAAACCTCTAATTTTAATTTAAATAACAAAAGACAGGTAATAAAAGTCTGTGGACATTACAATAGGGTTAATACTGTTCTTCCAAATTTTAAAGAAAAGGTCAAAAAAAATTTAGAAAATAAATTTAACGAATTATATGAAGCAACAAAGTAAACTTTTAGCTATAGATTTAGATGATACTTTGTGTTATCGACCAAAAGGTATTGAGCATTTAAAAGGAGAAAAATATCTTCAATGTCTACCCATGAAGGAAAATATTGAACTTATTAACAAGTTATATGATGCTGGTCACACAATCATAATTTACACTGCTAGAGGCATGTTTACATATGAAATGGATGTTTCACTTGTTTACGATAAACTTTTTGAATTGACAAAAAGTCAGCTAAAATCTTGGAAAATAAAACATCATAAGTTGGTAATGGGTAAACATCCTTTTGATTTTTTATTAGATGATAAAGCTTTGTCACTTAATGAAAAATATAAATTAGAAAGTTTATTGTAATATCAATAATATCCCAGTTTGTTAACAAGTAAATGTTATTTGTTTTTCATATTAGCATAGAAATAATAAATATAAAATTAATCCAATTATATAAGTACTATTTATGTTTAAATTTAAAGTTATAATTCCTGCTAGGAAAGGATCAAAAAGGTTAATTAAAAAAAATCTCAAAAAGCTTTCAGGAATTCCACTAATTGAGTACTCTATTAATTATGCTTTAAGGCAAAATGAAGTTGAGGCTGAAGATATATGGATAAATACAGATTGTAATGATATTGCAAAAATTGGGAGAAAACACAACTGTAATATTCATATGAGGCCTAAGGAATTAGGTTCAGATTACGCAACTACAGTTGAGGTGATAAAAGAACAGTTAGAATTTTTTAATAAAAATCAAATTAAATTAGATTATGTAATAATTCTTCAGCCTACTAATCCCCTTAGACCAAAAAATTTATTATCACTTGCTTTAAATATTTTAAAAACATCTGAAATATCAAGTCTTGCAACTTTTAGTACTCTAAACAAAAAATACGGAAAAATAGTAAATGATAAATTTATTCCAACTAATTATAAACCTGGCCAAAGAACTCAGGATATAGATAGCGATTACTATGAAAACGGATTATTATATATTTCTTCTGTTAAAAGTATTTTGTCTGGAAAAATTATTTCTGATGACACATATCCCTTAGTTGTAAATCATATCTATTCTAAAGTTGATGTTGACACATTAGAAGATTTTATTTTTGCTCAAAACTTATTAAATCAAAAACATGAACCCTTACATACAAATTTGTAATAGAAAAATTGGTTTAGATTACAAACCTTTAGTTGTAGCTGAATTAGGAATAAATCATGAAGGTTGTTTAAATACAGCATTCAAAATGGTGGATGCTGCTAAAAGAGCTGGCATTGAAGTTATAAAACATCAAACACATATTGTTGAAGATGAGATGTCAGGAGCAGCAAAAAAAGTTGTTCCTGGAAATGCTGATGTTTCAATTTATGAAATAATGGAAAGATGTTCTTTGAATGAAGAGGAAGAATTTAAATTAATGAAGTATGTCGAAAAAAATGATATGATATTTATTTCAACTCCTTTTTCTAGAGCAGCAGCAAACAGACTTAATAATTTTAATGTTCCAGCTTATAAAATTGGTTCAGGAGAATGTAATAACTACCCTTTACTTGAACATATTTCAAATTTTGGTAAGCCAGTTATATTAAGTACGGGGATGAATCATATCAAATCTATTTCTAAGGCAATAAATATATTTGAAAAAAAGAATATTCCAGTAGCAATTTTGCATACTACGAATTTGTACCCTACTCCTCCAAATTTAGTTAGACTTGGAGCAATGATAGAAATGCACAAAGCTTTTCCAGATAGAGTTTTTGGTCTTTCTGATCACACCTTAAACAATGCAGCATGTATTAGCGCAGTAGCTCTTGGTGCTTCAATTTTAGAAAGACATTTTACTGATCATATGAATAGAAAAGGCCCTGATATTATTTGTAGTATGGATGAAAATAATGCAAAAGACTTGGTAAAACAAACGGCTGAAGTTGCTTTAATGAGAGGTGGTAAAAAAGAAGCTGCAAAAGAAGAAAAGATTACAATTGATTTTGCTTTTGCAACTGTGTGTTCAATAGAAAATATTAAGAAAGGGGATTTTTTTACAGCTAAAAATATTTGGGTTAAAAGGCCCGGAACAGGAAAGATTCTTGCTGAAGATTTTAATAAAATAATTGGAAAAACTGCTTCACGTGATATTTCAAATGATACTCAATTATCTTGGAAAGATATTAATTTATGAAAAAAATAGTTTTTCTAACAGGTACTCGTGCTGATTTTGGAAAGTTAAAATCATTAATGCTTATTTGTGATAAATCATCAGAATTTAAAGTAGATATTTTTGTTACAGGCATGCATAATATTGAAGAATATGGGAGTACCTATATTGAAATTTTAGAGTCAGGTTTCACTAACATTCATAGGTATAACAATCATGAAAACAGTTCCCATATGGATATTGTTTTAGCGCAAACTATTATTGGCTTTTCAGAATATGTTAAAAAATTAAAACCAGATTTATTAGTTGTCCATGGTGATAGGGTTGAGCCACTTGCTGGTGCAATTGTTGGGTCACTAAATAATATATTAGTAGCTCATATTGAAGGAGGAGAGATTTCTGGAACTATTGATGAATTAATAAGACATGCAGTGAGCAAAATGAGTCATATTCATTTTGTTTCAAATGATCTAGCCAAAAAAAGATTGATCCAAATGGGTGAATATTCTAATAACATCCACATAATTGGTTCACCTGATGTTGATATAATGAAATCAAAAAACCTTCCTGATTTAGAGATTGTTAAGAATCATTATAAAATTGACTTTCAAGAATATTCGATAGTTATGTTTCATCCTGTAACAACAGAATTTGAAATGATGAAAAAAATATCAAAAAACTTTGTTGATGCAATATTAAAATTTAAGCAAAATTATATAGTGATATTTCCTAATAATGATTTAGGCTCTGATTATATAATAAATGAATATAGGAGACTAGAAAATAAAAATAATATAAAGATATTTCCTTCAATTAGATTTGAGTATTTTTTGACATTATTGAAAAATGCAAAATTAATTATTGGAAACTCAAGTGCCGGTATAAGAGAAGCTCCATACTATGGCCTACCAGTTATTAATATAGGAACTAGACAGCAAAATAGATTTACAAACAAAGAGGTAATTAATTGTAATTATGAAACTAAAAACATTATAAATTCCTTGAAGAAAGCAGTTAATTTAAATTATTTAAAAAGAAATCTATTTGGTGAAGGAAATAGCGACAAACTTTTTATTAGAAAATTAAAAGAAAAATCTTTTTGGCTAACAAGAAAACAAAAAATATTTAATGATATCTAATCCTAAGGATTATTACTTCAAGCAAAAAAGTGATTTGACTATTTTTCAGTTTTTTAATCGTGTTTTTAGTATAATTAATAAAAAAGAGAAAGTAAATTTCAAGAGTGAATAAAACAAGATTAATTGCCCGACTAGATGTAAAAAATGAATTTGTTATTAAAGGCATTCATTTGGAAGGGTTGAGAAAAATAGGAGATCCAATTCTACTTGCCCAAAAATATTATGAAGCTGGTATTGATGAAATCATATTTATGGATTCTGTAGCAAGTTTATATGGAAGAAATAATTTGTTTAATATTATTGATAAAGCTTGTAAAGAAGTCTTTATACCTATTACCATTGGTGGCGGTATTCGTACAATACAAGATATTGAACTTGCATTAAAATCCGGAGCTGATAAAATCACATTAAATACCCAGGCAATAAAAAATCCGGATATTATTCGTGAAGCATCCCGGATTTATGGATCTCAATGCATTGTAGGTTCGATTGAAGCAAAACAAAAAGGAAATTCTTGGGAAGCATATATTGACAATGGACGGGAACAAACCGGAATTGACGCCATAGAATGGGCAGCGCAATTGGAAGATATGGGTATTGGAGAGTTGTTCATTACTTCAATTGATATGGAAGGAACCAAAAAAGGTTTTGAAAACGAACTTGTATCTAAAATCTGTGAAAAAGTAAATTTACCCGTTATTATTAGTGGAGGTGCTGGAATTCCAAAACATATTTCTAATGTGGCAAAACAGAAAGGGATAAGTGCAGTGGCAGTAGCATCTGTACTGCATTATAATCTATTTAATGTTAAACAAATCAAAAATGATATGCAGGATGAAGGAATATCTGTAAGAATATGAGAGCTAAAAAAGTAACTATTATCAACTATGGCATTGGCAATACAAAAAGCATGTGTAATGCGCTTAAGAATATTGGTGTTGAACCGGTACTAACTAATGATAAAAGAACTATTTTAAATGCAGATGCACTAATTTTGCCGGGTGTTGGTGCTTTTAGTAAAGGTATGGAGAACCTTCATGCTGCAGCCGTGATTGATACCATACAAGATTATGTAAAAAAAGGCAATCCTTTTTTGGGAGTTTGTCTGGGCATGCAGTTGCTATTTGATGAAAGTGAAGAATTTGGATTTACAAAAGGCCTTGGATTGATTAAAGGTAAAGTAATCAAGTTTCCTCTAAACGATGCCACCGAAGAAAAACTACCCCACGTAAGCTGGAATGAAATCCAAGAACCATTTCCTGGTCGCTGGCAAAATACCCTCCTGCAAGATACTAAACCAAATACAGATGTTTATTTTGTTCATTCTTTCGTGGCTGTTCCTTCAGATCAAGATGATATTCTCTCTACAACAAATTATGGAGGTGTTGATTTTTGTTCTGCTGTACAACACGAAAATATTTATGGCACACAATTTCATCCCGAGAAAAGCAGTAAAAAAGGGTTAAATATTCTAAAAAATTTTATTAATCTATCTAAATTATAAGCAATGCAAAATAAAGAAGCATTATACGGATTACCAAATGAAGTTAAATTTTGTAAACGATGCGTAATTTCCAATCAGCGCCCTAGCTCAACAATTGAATTCAAAAGTAATATCAAAGAAAAAAAAGAAGTTATTGATTTTGATGACGAAGACATATGTTCGGCTTGTCGCTATAATGATGATAAAGAAGTGAATATAGACTGGAAAATGCGTGAAGAAACTTTATGGAAACTATGTGATAAATTTAGAAGCAAAGATGGTTCATATGACGTAATTATACCTGGAAGTGGAGGTAAAGATAGTGCTTATACTTCACACATTCTAAAATATAAATATGGTATGAATCCCTTAACAGTTACCTGGGCTCCACATTTGTATACCGATATTGGTTGGAAAAACTTCAACGAATGGATGCACACAGGAGGGCTCGATAATATTTTATATACTCCTAATGGTAAGTTGCATCGCCTGTTGACCAAATTGGCTTTTCATAATTTGTTACATCCATTTCAACCTTTTATTATTGGCCAAAGAGTCATAGGACCTGCTATGGCTGCTCGATATGGTGTGAAACTCGTGATGTATGGAGAGAACCAGGCAGAATATGGAAACAAAGTAGATGAGAATAATATCCCAACCATGAATTCAAAATTCTTTTCTGTTGACGACCCTATGGAGATGAGTCTTGGTGGAGTTTCAATGAAGGATATCATTAAAGACTATGGGTTTTCAAAAGCAGATTTTGCCCCATATATTCCAGTTAGTCCGTTAGACTTGACTGCCAAAGGTGTAGAAGTACATTATCTGGGGTATTACCTAAAATGGGATCCTCAGGAATGTTATTATTATGCAGTAGAAAACACAGGTTTCAGTGCCAATACAGAAAGAACTGAAGGTAGTTATTCGAAATACAGTAGCATTGATGATAAAATTGACCCTTTTCATTATTTTACAACTTTGATCAAGTTTGGTATTGGTCGTGCGACATATGATGCAGCACAGGAAGTGCGTAATGAAAAAATCACCAGAGAAGAAGGTGTGTTACTTGCCAAAAAGTTTGATCAGGAGTTTCCACATAAATATTATAAAGAATTTTTGGAATATATAGATACTAGTGATGAAGAATTTAAACAAATTATAGACAAGTTTAGATCTCCACATCTATGGGGAAAAGATTCACATGGAAAATGGAAACTTCGCCATACAGTTAGTTTAGATGGCCTAGACGATATTAATTAATCTATTTATTTTGACATTCTTTTATATTCAATAAATAATAATAACCCTTGTTTAAAAAGTTACTGAGTTTCTTAACAGATACATTTACCTTTGGTATAGGTTCAACACTGGGGCAACTAATTGGGTTTATAATGTTGCCAATTTACACCCGATTTCTAACTCCAACTGATTACGGGGTTTTGGCAATGTTACTTGTAATTCCAGCGTTTTTTATTCCACTGGCCAGTTTAGGTATGAATTCGTCAGTGTTTAAGTTCTTTAGAGACCCGACTGTAAATCGTGACAAATTAATTAGCACAGCATTTATTACAGTATTTATATTTGCAACGATTCTTTTATTAACATGTGAGGCATTTTTTACACATGAAATAAGCCGATTACTGCTTGATGCAAATACAGAATCTGGATTGTGGATAATTCAGATTAGTCTTTTTTTAACATATTTAACAACACTTTCAAATGTTTTTAACACTGCAATTCGGGTCGATCGAAAAGTAAGAACAGCTTTAATTGTAAATGTTATTTATATAATTACCCAGGTAACTGTTAGCGCGGTTTTGATTGTTGTTTATAAAATGGGTCTTTTGGGAATGATTTATGGGCAATTATTTGGACAAATTATTGTGTTTACAGTATTGGTGTTTATCACTAAAAAGAATTATAAATTATTACCAAGTTGGATGCTTTTTAAAAAAATGTTGAACTTTGGATTGTATTCAGTACCTGCTCATTTGCTTAGTTCTGTAATGGATAAATTAGGTCAATATATGATAAAATCCATGCTTTCACTTAAAGAGACAGGATTATATGCGATAGGAAGTAGAATTACAGCACCAATTCAAGTAATTGGAAACTCCATGATGTATGCACATTCGGCTTTCTTCTTTCAAATATTAAAAGAAGAAAATCCAAAAAAACATCTAAGAGCATTGGCTTCTTTTTATATTGCATTTCTTACATATCTTTGGGTAGGTGTGTCTATTTGGGGTGTGGAAGTATTAAGATTTTTAACTCCCCCTGAATTTCATTCTGCGAGTGAACTTATTGCTCCAATTGCACTTATACCAGTTCTTTTAAATGTGTACACTTTTTTGGCCTCTGGAATTGATAGTGGGAAGAATCTAAAGCCATATATGATTATTAATTTTGTCGGAATTATAGTATTTGGAACTACTTTGTATCTCATGCTTGATGAATTTGGTGTTATAGGAGCTGCTTATGCTGCTATTTTCACAAGAATCGTAATGATTATTATTTCACATTTTTATTCTCAGAAAAGGTTACAAGTTAATTATAATATCATATTAATATTAGTATTAATTTTATTTGGAATTTTTGTAATATTCATTAATAGCTTATGGTTCCAAGAAGAATTATTTTATAGAATTATAATTGCATTAATCGCATCGGTAGTATTTCCTTTTATATGTATCGGCTCTTTTGCTCTTTTTAAAACAGAAAGAATACAAATGTTAAATTTTGCACACAACATTCGTAAAAGAAAAATGTAACAAAAAGAGATTGTTATAACATAAATAAAAATAAATAGAACTTAAACTTTAATATCTATGTCCAGAATTACAATAACAAATTGTAAGAAAAAATTTGAACAAGACCTTTTACTAAATAAAGAAGCTGGATTAACGGATTATCAAGTTATTGAGACTGATAATATATTTTTAGCAGTTTATAAGAAAAGGATAATAAAAACAGAAAATGTATTAAAATTTGATAATGGGGATTTTGTTTGCGCTATTGGAACCATTATTTATGATGAACTATTTGAGGAAGAAGCATTAAAGAGAATGTACATGGATTTTAACGGAGATATTCAAAAATTTAGAGAGTTTTCTATTGGAAATTACAATATATGCATAAAGAAGGAGGGTGTAATTCATTTCTTTACAGATAAGTATAATTTCATCAATTCATATTATTATAATTCCAATAATAATTGGTTTATTTCTAATTCGCTTGCTAATGTAGCTATTGTAAAGGATAAATTGAAGATTGATGAATTTCCTTTAATTGAACAATGTTTTTTTTACGATACAATAGGAAATAAAACGATGTTTATTGACATTAATAGACTTTATGGAAATGAACAAATTAAAATTGATAAAAATGGTGCTAATTTAAAAATTGACAAAATTCCTTATCATATAAAAAAATGGGACAACACAAAAAAAACAAATGATGAAATAGTTAATGACTTTAAAAAAAATGTCAGCAAAAATGCAAAGATAATAGGATCCATTTTTAATGAAAATATCAGGCTTCAAATGACAGGAGGTTTAGATTCTAGAACAGTGCATGCAGCATTTTTGAATGAAGGTTTTAAATTGAAAACAATGTATGGTATTGGTAATTCACCATTAACAAATACCAAAAAAAAAGATCTTGATTTTAACAAATTATTTAATAAAAAGTACAAAACAGATCTATATTTAATGGATTGGAAAACGGATCTTAAAAAGGACATAAAGAATTGGAAAGTGCTGTTTAGTAAATATGGGTTTCAATATTTTACTTACGGTGGCAGTAAATCAATATTTGCAGAATATGAGGGAATTAATGATTATCCTCAGCTTATTTTAACAGGTGATTTTGGAGAAAACCTTAAGTTAAGAGAATGGGCTCAAAATAAAAATAAAGAGTTGTTCTCTGCAGAAGAAATTGTAGAAGAATATTTCTTCGAAGGACAAAAACTAGATAAATCATGTTATAGTAAATTTAACTCGTTTACTGATTATTATAAAAGTATATTATCTATATATAGCAAAATGTTTGGGATTGATACGACTAATGGCATTAGTTTGCAAGAATTTGATTTATTTCGACAAATTCATGCAAAAGAAGCTGATTCATATTATATGAATATGATTAATGAGTTTTCTCATTCAATATTATTTTTTGGAATACCTGATCTTTATGAATATCCATGGAGTGTTTCTGCGGAACTAAGAAGAAATCAAAAGTTTCAAATGCATTTAATAAAATCACTATGTCCTGAATATTCAAATTTACCTATTTATTCTCATAGTACTCATAAAATTATTAGTAAAGATCTATCATTAACCACAGTAAATGTTAATATTGAAAAGAAAGGTAGAATCATAATTAATCTGATTAAAAAAATTCCAAAACTATTTGATTTGTTGAAAAACATTTATTTGAGTATTAATCAATCAAAAAATGGTATAATAAGAAAAAAAATGATTAGGCTTATAAATACTGATTTGTATCAGTATAATATTTTAAACCATGAAAAATATAAAGGTGATGTCAGACAGCTAGTGACATATACCCAATGTCTCTATGGAATTAAGTGGATATTTGAAAAAAGAAACAGCAACTTACATATTTTTAAAAAGGATTAGAAACCTTAGGATATAATAAAATTAAATAAAAAAAACATGAATATTTCAGAAAAAATATTACTTAAAGTAGTAAAAAAATGGAAATCTGCTTGGGATAAAGGTCATCCTGAAATTACAGAAGGAGCTAAATCTGACGAACATGAAATGCAATATGCTTACTTTCAGCTTTTTAGTAAAATAAAAAATGGAATTAAAGTTAATATGTATTCAAAAAAAGTTCTTGAAATTGGATGTGGTCAAGGTGGTATTTGTTTATATGCAGCTTTAAATGGGGCTAAACAAGTTATTGGGATAGATGTAAGTGATAAAGCTCTAATAGCTGCAAATAAATTTAAAGATCTAGTAATTAAGGAAATAGGGCGTAAGCTAAATGTTTCATTTTCTAAAATGACTGCAGAAAGTTTAGCATTTGAAAGTGAAAGCATTGATATTATTATTGCAGATAATGTTTTTGAACATGTTGCTGATATTGATATAGTAATGAAAGAATGTAATCGTGTTTTATCAAAAGGGGGTAAAATTGTAGTGCCTAATTTCCCTTCATTTTATAGTAAATTTGGTCCACATGTAAAGTATGGTATTAAAATACCTTGGGTGCATGTATTCTTTAAAGAAAGAACAGTAATCAATGTTATGCATATTCTTGCTAGAAATGATGATAAAATGTATGAGTTTTATCCAGGTCTGAAAAAAGGAGCAAAAACTTATCAAGAAATTAGGGCTTACAATGATTTCAATTATATTTCAAATAAAATATTTGCTAACTCAGCACTTAGGTCTGGATTTTATATAGAAACAATGATTTCAAACAGACCTAACTGGGCTTGGTTACTAATGAAAATAATGCCTTTCTTAAGAAAAACAAAATTAGATGATATTCTTTCAGTTGGAACTAGTGCTATTTTAGTAAAAAAATAAATAATGGATAGATATTTATCATTTAAATCTTTTAAAACTAACATACAATTAGTTTCAGATAAAAGCTTAAAAGACAAATTAGATACATTAATATCACCATTATATCTTTTTTTTATTAAATGTTTAGAAAATAAAAATGAAAAAAAATTTAAAGAAGAAAATTTAATACGAAAAATTAATATTTTTCCACTAAAAATACTACTATTTGTAAAAAGATATATTAATAAAATTAATCAAATAAGAATTCATAAAAATAGTAGTAGACATATAAGAAATACAAATATAGTATTTTATCCTGTTGAACCTACTCATATAAAACAGATGTTACCGGTTTCAAATAATTTACCTGAAAACACATATTTATATGTAACAGATAGAGTTTTAATACACAAAGCTTTATGTAAATTGAATATACATTCTGTCTTTATAAATAAAAATAATTTCTCAAATTATGATAAAAATGAAAATATTTTTAATGATAATATCTCGAATTTAATTGATGGATTATTACCGACTTCAAAAATAAATACCTGGGTAGAATTTTGTATAAATCAAATCACATTTAACTATAATAGATTATATAATACTATTAATTATTTTCTGATCAAAACTAATCCTAAAATAGTAGTTGTAGGTTATGATGTAACGCCTGAAGGTAGATTATGCGTAAAGATTTGTAAAAAAAAAGGTATCAAGACTGTATGTATTCAACATGGAAGTATAGCAGGCGAACCCTTAGATGGAGAGCATATAGTGGACAACTATTTATTATATGGGAAAAAAGCAAAGAATTATTTAACAAGTATTGGTAATGACCCTGAAAAATTATTGGTTTTTGGAGCACCATATTTAGATAATATTGGTGTAAATGAAAAATTAAAAAAAGAGCTATCAACTAAATTAAAATTAAAAAGTAAAAAAAAAACTATTTTAATAGCTTTATCTGGACCAGGTCATTGTACAACTTATTTACATTTTGATTTAATTGTTAGAAGCATTGTTAAAATTGCAAAAACACGAAATGAATATAACTTTGTTTTTAAATTACATAGAAAAGATAGGAAAGAGAATTACATTCCTATATTAAAGGAATATGATTTAGAAATTCCAATTATTGAAGCATCAAATAAATCGTTTGATTATAACATATTTGAATGGCTAAGTATAATAGATGTTTTATTAACAGGTAGTTCCACTGTTGCTCTCGAAGCTATGTTATTAGAAAAGCCTGTAGTTACTATTGATTACCTAAATGAATATTTGAATATTGATTTTATAGAAGAGAAATGTACATTTCATGTAACTAAAGATGATAATCTTTTAAAAACAATCAAAGTTGTTTTAGATGAAATTGAGAATGGTTTCTATTCTCAAGTAAAACAAAATTCAGCAAAATTTATAAATAATTATTTTAAACGTGAATCGGTTTCAGCTAGCAAAAAAATTGCTGATTGGCTTGTTAAAGTTTTATAATTACCATATTTACATTAATTAAATTTTAATTTTGAAAGTATTATTTATTGACCCCGAGAGTAAATTAGGTGGTGCTCAATATAGCATGGTAGATATAATTAAAAATATGCCTACCAATAAAGTGATATATTCTTGCGCAATAAAAGGTAAAGGCGAATTATCAGTAGCTTTGACTGAGGCTGGTGCAAACTCAATATATTTTATGCCATTTGAAAGTTGGAGATGGTGGGAAACAGGTTTTAAAAATAGATTAAAATTAATACTGTCAATACCAATACAAATGATTAACGTTTTAAAATGGTATATTTTTTTTAAAAAAAATAAACCAGATATTATACATTTTAATTTATCAAGAATAATAGAGCCTATTTTTGCAGCAAAATTAATTGGAATACCATCTGTAATCCATTACCGTGAAGTTGCAGCGACTAATAATTCATTTTTTGGAGGGTTGCCAGCTTTATTTAAGATACTAAAATTAGTTAAGTATTGGATTGCAAATTCGAATGCTACTAAAAAACACATAAAAAAGTACGCTTCAATATATACCAATATACGCATTATCAATAACGGTATAGATATCTCAAAGTATAAAAAACAGAAAACAGAAAATTGTAATAACGTTTTTATTGTTGCAAAAATAGCCGGATTAGTGCCTTGGAAAAATCATAAATTATATTTTGAATTAATTAAATTAGTATTAAATAAAAATAGAAACATTAAGTTTTTAGTAGTGGGTAAAGGCAATTTTGCTTATACAAATGAGCTGAAAAAGACAGCTAAAAAAATGGGTATATCTGATAATTTAGAATTTAAAGGTTTCGTTAATGATATCCCTTCTTTATTAAGAAAAATCAATCTTTTGGTTCATACTTCAGCAAATGAAAGTTTTGGAAGAGTCTATGTAGAAGCAATGGCAGCTGGCAAACCAGTATTGGCTATAAAAGGGTTTGTTGAAGATGAAGTAATTGGAATAGAAGAAGGAGGATTCACCTTTGAAAAAGATCAACTTGAAGAAATGGCTGATAAAATTTGTAACTTAATTAATAATCCTTCATTATGTCTTGAAATAGGTTTAAAAGGTTCAAAAAGAGCAGAGCGGTTGTATTCAATTGATGCATTAACAAATAATATATATAATTTTTATAATAAGATATTATAAGACTCCTCATCATATCAATCAACCCAATCCATAAATATAAAGTAATAGGTTATTTTGTATGACACTTATAATTATCTTGTTTTATAAGTAAGTTATTAAGAAATATTTTGTAATGAAAAAAGTATTAACAATTGCAATCCCAGTTTATAATGGTGGTCAGCCTTTGCTTGAGGCAATAGCATCCTGTGAACACATTTGTTTAAATAATGATGAATTTGAAATATTAATAGTTGACAATTGTTCTACGGATGGAAAAACTGAAGAAGCATTAAAAATGCATTCTTCCAATTTACCAATACGAATTATTTATAATGAATTTAATTGTGGCCGAATTAACAATTGGAATAAATGTATTGAAAATGCATTAGGTGAATTTATTCTTTTTTTATTTGCAAATGATCTTGTTGCAGCAGAAAACTCAATTGTTGATGCTATATCCATATTGAGGAAGAATGATAAATGTAATCTTGTAAGTGCACCCTGGATACATTCAGATTTTGAACAACTAAATCAATATATTTCGCCAGAATTTTATCGAAGAACATCTGCCTATGGCTATCAGGATGCATTTGTTAATATTAAGAAAGTAGTCGAAAATGGAAAACTACCTTTTGTTTGTTTACAATCTTGTTTTATTCGTGTAAATTCAGTTTTAAGCTATGATATAAAGTTTGATGAAAAAATACCATTAACTACAGATGGTGTATTTCTGAGCCAATTGGCAAGCATAAACGGTATAGCTGGTTTTATTAACAAACCAATGATGATTATTAGGTATAACGCTCCCAACAGACAGCATTCTAATATTAAACTTCACCAGCATATTGAACAAATGATGGAAGCATTTATGAAAATCAGCAAAATTAATGGGAATCAAACAATTGATCTCTCGAGGGCATACTCCAATTTTAATGGATTGGAAAATATGATTGCTTTTGTAATAAAAAATCCCAATCTTCAAGGTTTAAGATACACAGGTGTTATGATTTCTGTTTGGATCAATACAATTAAAAAACATAAAATGAATACAATCTTTTTATTTGTTCGCCTCATTAAGCGTTTTTTATTATTACCTATTAAAGGAGTTATATTTATTATTAAAGGACTAAATAAAAGATAGTTGGAAAGACTTAAAGACTTCGCTTATATAATATTTGTTTTATCACTTATTCCAGGTGATACATTTTATGGTGATCTTGGGATTGCACAATCTTATTTTCTTATTCCTTTAGTTTTACTTTATATTTTAAAACCTACGACAAAATTCAAAAAAGAATCCTTTACTTATATTGCTTTTTTTATAATTGGATTATCAACTTTTTATTTACTTATAGATGTAGGGGGAGCATTTATTGAATGGTATCGTATTATTGGAAATATATTTATATTTATTACTCTACCATACGTGTACAAGAATAGAAGTAAGAGTTTTATAATTATTCCAATTATTATCATCGGTTTAATTCCAGCACTAGCATTTTATTTTGGATTATGGGAAATCCGTTACGATGGGTTGTTGAGATTGTCTTTTTTAAAGCATGATTCAAATATTGTTTGTTACAATATATTGTTTAGTTACATATTCACATTATATTATTTTAAATTCCAAAAATATAAGTTGTTTAAAAAATATTTATTAATTTTTATTACTTCTATTTTTTATCTTCTCCCAATCATTGCCTCAATCTCAAGAACTGGAATCATTACTTTTTTAATGATATTTATTATCTACATATTTTATGTGGAACAAAAAAAATATATTAAATTATTAACACTTGGACTTTCTTTTATTATTTTTTATTTATTAACAATAAACATAACAAATATCCAAAATTTAGAAAATTTAACTAAAAGATTAAATAACGATAATGACGGTAGAATTGTTTATTTAGAATCTTCATTAAACATTATTAAAAATAATTTCTTTTTCGGTGTTGGTTTATCAAAATTCGGAAATGAACAATGGCGTATTAAAAATAATTTTTATAGATATTCTTACGGTAGACCTATTAAAACTTCATCCCATAATGGAATGTTGGACATTATGATGATTGGAGGTATTTTTTACTTTCTTTCTTTTTTGTATATACTATTTTATCCTTGGTATAAAATTCAACGGAGCAAGAGATTATTTTTATTATTGTCAGCTGATGAATTTTATCTTGATAGATTTTTAGCAATAACTGTTTCTTTAACTTTTGTCGTTATAAATTTAACTTACAGTTCATATATGTCAAAGATTGCATGGCTTGCGGTAACTATATTATATGTTTTCCCAATTTGGAAAAAGCCAAATAAAATGAAAAGAAATATTTTAAATTAAATAATCACTATGTTAAATAATTTTTAAATGATAAAAGAGTTAAGTCCAAAATTTGTAGATCAAGTCGTAAAAGTACATATGGAAGCTTTTCCGGAGAGTCAATCTACTAAATTTGGAAAAGATTTTTTAAAAAGTTACTATGCTGGTGCGGCAAATTCGCCTAATTCTGTCTCGTTTTTGTGGGTTATTGATGGTATTGTAGCTGGTTTTATTTTTGGTGGCATTAATAAAAAAAAGCACTCTAGACAAATATTAATGAGATCTAAAACTAGGTTAATAAAATCAGTTATTAATAATATTATTTTAAATCCTGTAACTTCTATAAAACGTTTTTGGAGTTATCTTGTGCATTACATTATCCCTACGGGAGACACCTTTTATGCCGATGATACTGCCACTTTAGATAGTGTGGCAATCTTAACTAAATTCAGAGGTCAAGGAATTGCTGATTCCTTAATGAAAGCTTTTATTGAAAAACTTAAATATTCACACGTAAGTGCATGTAGATTGGGTGTGCTACCGGAAAACAAAGTGGCTAGATCTTTCTATGAGCGCAGTGGTTTTAAACAATTAAATAAAGAGGGATCTATTTATTTAATTATTTTTGATGAAAAATTTGAAATAGAGAATCATAAAACATAAACTAAAAACAACAATTTATGAAAAATAGGGTTAAGCTGATATTAGCAATCCGAGCATTAAATATTGGGGGTGCTGAACGACAATTTTTGGAACTGGTTAAAAAAATTGATAAAGATAAATTTGAAATATTAATTATTACTACACACAAAGGGGATTTAGATACTGAAATTATGGAATACCCCAGTTTTAATGCTAATAAATATAGCAAATGGGACTTTAATTCACTATTAAAAATGAGGCAAAGAATTCGTAGCTTTAGCCCAGACGCCATTTACACCTTTATGCCTGATGTGAACATTACCTTAGCTGTTTTAAAACTTATAGGGCTTGGTAATTGTAAATTAATTTGGGGACAATTTGGATCAGAGCCTGATTTTGCCGCATACGGAAAAATTCGAAAAAGAGTTTATCAAGTGCAACAGAAATTAGAATTTTTATCAGATGCATTAATTTCAGATGGCTCACGAGGAATTACTTTTTTGAAAAAATTTAAGCATAAACTGAATCCGTCAACAGTTATTGTAAGTGGAACAGATATTAACCGTTTTAATAGAAATGAGTCTGATAGAATGACTTTTAGGAATAAATACAAGCTGTTAGAGACTGATATTGCTATTGGAATTTGTGGTCGATTAGATCCGATGAAAGGGTATAATATATTATCTATAGCTGCAAAAAAAATTTTAGAAAAGTATCCAAATGTGACTTTTTTTTCTGTTGGTTATGGAGATGAAACTATCAGAGAAACTGCGAAAAAATATCTATCTGAATTCAGTAACCGCTTTATATGGTTGGGAAAACAAACCGCACCAGAGGCAATTATGGCTGGTTGGGATATTTATTGTTCATGTTCACTGTACGGTGAAGGATTCTCAAATTCCATCATAGAAGCTATGGCTTGTTCACTTCCTGTCATTGCAACCGATATAGGTGATGCAGCTACTCAAATTGAAGAGGTTGGAGTTCTACTTAGTCCAGGAGATGACATAGCACTATTCAATACTTTGGATCATTGGATAAGTTCAGGAAATTACAAAGAGATGGGCAAGGCTTCCAGAAAAAGAGCCACTGAGCATTTTAGTTCAGGATTAATGGCTAAAAAGACTGAAGATTTTATTCTAAAGGTTTTAGCTGAAAAAGTTTAAGTTATATTTATAAAAAATTATTAATATTATGAACAAAGCATTAATCACAGGAGCTGATGGTTTTATTGGTTCTCACCTAGTGGAAAATTTACTTGCCAAAGGATATAAGGTTAGAGCATTAAGTTATTACAATTCGTTTAACAATTGGGGATGGCTTGAAGGTTTGGAACATCAAAATCTGGAAGTAGTAAGCGGTGACGTAAGAGATTATCATTTTTGTCTAAAAATAACTGAGGATATTGATATAGTATTTCATTTAGCCGCATTAATTGCAATTCCTTATTCTTATGTAGCTCCTGATAGTTACATTGACACCAATGTAAAAGGGACCTCTAATATTTGTTTGGCAGCAATGAATAATGGTATTAAGAAGATAATTCATACTTCGACTAGCGAAGTTTATGGCTCAGCACGTTATGTTCCAATAGACGAATTACATCCCACTCAACCTCAATCACCATATAGTGCCTCTAAAATTGCAGCTGATGCAATAGCAATGAGCTATTTTAATACCTTCGATCTGCCATTGATAATTGCTAGGCCTTTTAATACTTATGGACCGCGCCAATCAGCAAGAGCAATCATACCTACAATTATAAGTCAAATAGCTTCTGGAATAGATAAAGTCAAAATTGGTGATTTGACACCTACTCGTGACCTTAATTTTGTAAAAGATACGTGCAATGGTTTTATGGCATTAGCCAACTCTGAAAATGCAATAGGTGAAACAATTAATATTGGATCAAATTTCGAAATTTCTATGGGAGATTTATTTAATAAAATTGCTAGTCTTATGAATTCAAATGCTATCCCCGTAGAAGATAAAATGCGAATCAGGCCAAGCAAATCAGAAGTCACAAAGCTTTGGTGTGATAATACTAAAATAAAGTCTTTGACTGGATTTAAGCCTCAATACTCACTTGATGAGGGTCTTAAAGAAACTATTGAATGGTTTTTAAATAAAGATAATTTAATTAAATATAAAGCAAATATATATAATGTATAAAAGAGCAATAATACTAGCAGGTGGTAAAGGAACGAGATTAAGACCCTACACATGGGTACTACCAAAGCCTTTAATGCCTATTGGAGAGCAACCGATCCTCGATATTATTATAAGGCAATTGATTTTTCATGGTTTTAATCACATTACACTTGCAGTGAATCACCAAGCGGAACTGATAAAGGCCTTTTTCGGTGATGGTGAGAAATGGAATATCAAAATTGACTATTCGGTAGAAGGTACGCCTCTAAGTACAATGGGACCTTTAAAGCTTATTCATGATCTTCCTGACAATTTTCTTATAATGAATGGTGATATTCTCACTGATCTTGATTTTAGTACTTTTTACAGTAATCATGAAGAAAAGGAAGATGTTTTTACCATTTCATCTTATGTGAGGGAGCATATAAATGATTATGGAGTTTTAGAAACTGATGAAAATCAAAAATTGTCTGGATTCAAAGAGAAGCCACGCACTAGATTTGAGGTAAGTATGGGAATCTATATGGCAAGTAATCGAATTCTTCAATTTATTCCTGAAGGAAAATCTTATGGATTTGATTCATTGATGATTGATTTACTAAAAGCAAACGATCCTGCCACTGTAAAGGAGCACAAAGGATATTGGCTTGACATAGGTAGACCTGACGATTACCATCAAGCGATTGAAAAGCTTGAAAAAGATAAAAATTTCTTGATTAAATGAAGTTCTTAATTACAGGCTCAAACGGTTTTATTGGTAAGCATCTTGTTTCAAGGTTAGAAAATGATGGTAACGAAGTTTTTAAGATAGATTCTAAAAATAGTGGTGTATTAAATTTAAATAATTTTGAAGATTTTAGTAAACAAAAAATTGAAGTAATAATCCATCTAGCCGGGCAGACTTTTGTTCCCGATAGCTGGGAAAAACCTGCAGATTTCCTTAAAAATAATTTAATTGGGACTATAAATGCGATTGAATTTTCTCGCAATACTGGAGCTAAATTTATTTATGTAAGTTCATATATTTATGGTTCGCCAGATTATTTGCCAATTGATGAATTACACCCATTAAAAGCATTTAACCCTTATGGATTATCTAAATCCTTATCGGAAGAAGTTTGTGGATTCTACCGGGATAATTACTCCTTAGATGTTATAATAATTAGGCCTTTTAATATCTATGGACCAGGTCAAAAAACAAATTTTCTTATACCATTTATTTTGGATCAACTAATAAATGGTACAGAAGTATCAGTAAAAGATTTAGGACCTAAACGGGATTATTTATTTATTTCAGATTTTGTAGATGCTATGATTTGTATTTCTCGAAAGGAAATAAAATCTGGTATTTATAACCTTGGCTCTGGTCTTTCTCACAGCGTAAAGGAAGTTATAGATACAGCCCAGTCGATTCTTAATACTACGCATAAAGTTTTTGAAACGGGAGAAAGAAGAGATAATGAAGTAATGAATGTTATTGCAGATATCGGAGTAATTTCTGAGGCATGTGGCTGGAAGCCTCGATGGAGTATTAAGGATGGATTAGCAGCATGTATTGATAAGTTAAAAACAGATTAATTATTAAAGTAAAATTGTTCAAAACAAAAAAAACACGAATTCTTTATTTGTTACCAGAGGCGGGCGACCAAGGTGGTATGACAGCGATTACCAAGATGTATTATGAAACTGGACTATTTAAAAATATAAATAATCGCCATTTTAAAACTTCTTACAGTACAAATTCTAAATTTTTAAGAATATTTGAAGGTGTAATATTAAAAATATATTTTTTAAAATCAATTTTTTTATTTAAACCAAGAGTAATTATTGTAATGACTTCATCTCATTGGGGTTTTTACGACAAATGTTTGTATTGTTTAATTGCAAATCTTTTTGGTATTAAATCAATATTAAACCCAGTAGGTGGAGAATTTTTAAAATTTTATAAAAAAAATAAATTAAATAAATTTCTGGTTGACATATTAATTCAGTCAGCATCAGTTGTTGTTATTGGATCAAATTACTGGTTTGAATATTTTAAAAATAATTTTGATTCCAAGGTTTTAATTAATAAAATTCCAAATCCAGTAGCTTCCGAAAAATTTATAAGACAAAATTTTAAATATCTTAAAGGCGGAAAAATGAGAGTGATAACTGTGGGGAGCTTAATTAAATCAAAAGGAGTTTTTGAGTTGGCCTACATCATTAAAAATCCCTTATTTAATACCATGAATATAGAATTCCATATTGTTGGAACAGGAGATTTGTTGGACTGGTTGCGTATTGAATTAGAAAGTGAAATTGAGACAGGTTTGGTCATTTTACACGGTAGGGTAAGTGATAAAGAAAAAATCAATTTGTTAACCAGTTCGGATGTTTTTTTATCGTTATCTCATTTTGAAGTAATTCCAATCTCTATTTTGGAAGCAATGTCTGCGTCCTTGCTAATAATATCTTCAAATGTCGGAGGCATACCTGATTTAATTGAAGATGGTCTAAATGGATATTTAGTTTCTTTAAATAACATAGAAGAAGTACCGTTAATTTTATCATCATTATACTCGAAACAGAAAAGTGATGTTCGCGAAATGGGATTTTTTAGTAGACAAAAGATTGAAAACAATTATGATGTTAACATTATTATTGATGCTTATGAAAACTTGTCACGCTCTCTCGTTAATAATTAATATAAGAAATAAACTTAAATAAATATATTTTAATTAATTTGTTAATATGAATTTATTTAAGTTTATTTTACTTTTAAAGGGCTTTAATCTTGAGAAAGGATATCAGGATTTGAAAAAAATTCAATCCCTTTGTGAAAATGATTTCTCTGAATGGCAGGAAGAACAGAAATGGTCTGTTTTTAAATATCATTTTAATAATAACCTTTTATTTAGGTCTAAAATGAAGGGCGTAATGCCTTCTACATGGGAATCTATACCAATAATGACAAAGAATGACCTACAAGTAGCCTTAGACAAAGTGTTAACACCCGGAACAAAAAAAAGCGACTTGTATATCGGTAATACTTCTGGATCATCCGGCCATCCTTTCTTTTTCGCAAAAAACAAAAGTTGTCATTCACTAACATATGGTATTATTAAGGACCGATATAAAAGACATGGTATAGAGCTTGGAGAAAAGCAAGCCAGGTTTTATGGGATACCCCTTACAAAAAAAGAAAATATAAAGGAGCGGGTAAAAGATTTTTTTGCGAATCGGGTACGATTTCCGGTTTTTGATTTGTCAGACCCTGTACTTGAATGCTACTTGAATAGGTTTAGATCGATTAAGTTTAAATACATTTACGGTTATACAAGTGCGATTTTACTTTTCGCCCGATTCCTTGCCAAAAAAAATATTAGGCTAAAGCATGAATGCCCTTCCTTAAAAGTATGTTTTGTTACTTCTGAAATGTGTAGCATAGAAGATAAGCTAGTTATGGAGAATGCTTTCGGCTGTAAAGTAATCAATGAATATGGAGCCTCAGAACTTGATTTTATTGCTATAGAAGATGAGGGAGGCGATTGGATTATTACTGAGGAAACACTCTATATTGAAATTTTAGATCAGCATAATGTACCCGTGTTACCTGGCGAAGAAGGTAAAATTGTAATCACTTCACTTTTCAACAAAGCAATGCCATTCATTCGATATGAAGTTGGAGATATGGGAGTGCTTTCTAAGCAAAAAAAAGGGCGATATAGAATATTACAATCGCTTACAGGTAGAACCAATGATTTTGCAGTTTTGCCAAGTGGAAAAAAAGCAGCGGGATTGACTTTTTATTATATCTCAAAAAGCCTGCTTGAAGCTAATGGTGTAATGAAAGAGTTTATTGTTAAGCAAGTTAAAATGGATACTTTTTTATATGAATATGTAGCTGATAGAGAATTGAGCGAAGATGAAAAAACAAGTGTCAAAAATATGATGAATATATATTTAGAACCTGGTCTTATAGCTCATTTCAATAGATTGAAAGTTATAGAAAGATCAGGATCAGGCAAGCTAAAACACTTTCATTCTCTTCTAAATAATAAATAATGCTTAACAATAGGATTATAATTTTATCGCAATATTTTCCCCCTGAAATGGGTGCTCCACAATCAAGACTTTTTGAAATGGCGAATGGTTTGAAAAAAATTGGTTGGGAAATTATAGTTATTACCTCAATGCCTAATTATCCAACAGGTAAAATATTTGATGATTATAGGGGTAAGTTTTTTTGTCGGGAAAAATGGGAAGAAATAGCTATTTGGAGGTATATTATTTATGCGTCAAATTCAAAAAAATCTTTTCCAAGAGTCATCAGTATGCTTTCTTTTAGTATAGTGGTTCTTTTGTCATGCTTTAAAGTCAAAAAATTTAAGCCTGCGTATATATTGACAGAGTCCCCACCATTAACACTCGGATTATCTGGACTTATCATTAGTAAATTTTGCAATGCAAAGCATATTTTAAATATCTCAGATTTATGGCCGCTTTCTGCTTATGAACTTGGCGCCATATCCAAAGGGTTTATTTATTCACAATTAGAGCGATTAGAACGTTTCCTGTATGTTAATTCATTTGCTTGTACTGGTCAATCACAAGAGATTATAGATCAATTGAAAGTTAAAGGGAGTAAGAAAGCCCTTCTTTTCAGAAATGGAGTAGATTGCTCAAGATTTGGAAATAGTAGTAACAAAAAAAATGAAGATAATAGTAATCTTAAAATTGTGTATGCTGGATTGTTGGGTATAGCTCAAGGTATATTAAGTATTTGTCAGAATATAGATTTTGGTTCTTTAAATAGCGAGTTTCATATTTATGGGCAAGGTGCTGAAAAAAAGGAAATCCAAGAATTCATTTTAAACAACTCGCGAAATGATATAATCCTTCATGATCCATTTCCAAGAGAAAAGATTCCTGGGTTATTAGCTAAGTATGATGTCACAATTGTACCCTTAATTAAACCTATTTTTGGAGCGGTTCCTTCTAAAATTTATGAAGCAATGGCCGCAGGACTACCCATTATTTTTGCAGGAGGGGGAGAAGGTGCATGGATTATTAAAAAATATCAAATTGGCTGGGTATGCGAGCCTTCAGACTTTTCAGCTATAAGAAATGTTATTAAAGATATTGCATCTATTGAACCAAACAAGTTAGAGAAGATGAAACAAAGAGCAAAACATACTGCACAAACTGTGTTTGATAGAAATATTCAGATTGAAAATTTACATAATTTTTTGATAAAACATTGATTAAGATGAAAACTTCTATATTAAACCAATACTAAATAAAATGAAGATAGCTGATACAAGAACAGGTAAAGATGCAAATTTATTACATTCATAAGGGTCCACCGAAATCATTGATCCTTTAAGTCTTGTTTATATAGCTGTATCACCTATTTTTAGATGAAAAAGTTTGCTAATTTACTCTTATATTATAAATTAGATCAGTATTGTATAGGGATTGGAAGTAAACAAATGACCATTCAGTAAAACCTCATAACATTGCTGTTATTAAATTATATAAAATATTATAAGAATTTTATGCCAAAGTCAACTTAAAAAAATAATAGAAATGAAAATACCCTTTTCCCCACCCTTTATTGATGATGATGTTATAAATGAAGTGATTGATACTTTAAAATCAGGTTGGATCACAAGCGGCCCTAAAGTCAAATTACTTGAAGAAAAGATTTCTAGATTTGTAGATGTAGATAAATCAGTTTGTGTAAATTCTTGGACATCAGGTGCTATTCTTGTCTTAAAATGGTTCGGCATTCAACCTGGAGATGAAGTAATTGTTCCTGCTTACACATATAGTGCAACAGCACTTGCTGTCTTGCATTGTGGAGCTATACCAGTAATGATAGACATTTCTGATGACTTTAATATAGATGTAAAACTAATAGCAAATAGGATAACAGATAAAACGAAGATAATTATGCCTGTAGACATTGCAGGCTGGCCTTGTGATTATGACGCAATAAATAATATTGTTAGCAAAAAGAAAATTTTAAAGATGTTTCGGCCTACTTCACCCATACAGGAAAAATTAGGTAGGATACTAGTCATCTCTGATGCTGCTCATTCGTTCGGAGCTAAGTATCAGAATAAAAATATTGGTCAGCTTACAGACATTACAATTTTTTCATTTCATGCCGTAAAGAATATTACTACAGCGGAAGGTGGAGCAATCTGCCTCAATTTACCCAAGTCGTTTAGTTCAGAGGAAGAGTACAGATTAATGAAATTATTCTCTATGAATGGTCAAAGTAAGGATGCATTGTCTAAAACTCAAATTAATGGCTGGAAATATGATATTCTTTTCCAGGGGTTGAAGGTGAATATGCCCGACATGTGCGCGGCTGTTGGATTAGCACAATTAAGAAAGTATACTGATGTTTTATTGCGGGAAAGGGAGAGGATTGCACTTAGATATTTAGCTTTTTTCAGTAAGTACGATTTTTTTCAACTTCCCCCTCTTGAAACTGATAAGCGGAAATCATGCTTCCATATTTTTCCGTTACGTATTCACAATATCACAGAAATACAACGAGACAAGATGATGAAATATATATTTTCTGATGGAGTATCTGTTAACGTCCACTTCATTCCTATGCCAATGATGACACTTTTCAAAGAGCTGGGTTATAATATAAAAGATTTTCCAGTTGCCTATGATAATTATTCCAGAGAAATTTCATTACCAATCTACCCCCAACTTTCAAATCAGGATATTGATTTTATATGTTCTGTAATTTTGAAATCTTACAGAAAATTAACTAGTAATGATTAGGATATTCGATATTTTTTTTTCCGTCTTCGGACTGCTTATTTTATCACCTCTACTCTTGATTATTTCTTTTTTGGTAAAGGTGACATCGCCGGGGCCTGTTTTTTTTAGGCAAAAGAGAGTCGGCCAAAATAATATAGATTTTACTTTGTTTAAATTTCGAACAATGCAGACTGACTCGGATAAATCGTCACTTCTCACCATAGGGAATAATGACAGTAGAATAACAAGTGTGGGCATGTATTTACGAAGATTAAAACTGGATGAGTTACCTCAATTGTTCAATGTTTTTATTAATAACATGAGTCTAGTTGGTCCACGTCCAGAAGTAAGAAAATACGTTGACATGTATTCTCCAGAGCTAATGAGAATACTTTCCGTTAAACCTGGGATTACAGATTGGGCATCAATTATGTTTAAAGATGAAAATGAAATATTAGCAAAATCAAAGAATCCAGAGTATGAATATATAAATAACATAATTCCTTTAAAAATGGAATATAATCAGATATTTATTAATAATCATAGTAGCTATGAATATTTTAAGATTATAATTGTGACTTTAGTAAAAATTATTTATCCAGATATTAGAACCTGTAAAAGAAAGAATAAATAATTTCGTTTATTTTGAGTTGTAAAAAATTAATAATATTTAAAATCACAGAAAAATGAATTTTAAAGAATTAGCTTATAAATATTTTGAATTTTTTAGTTTGGGAGATTTAGAAAGTTTGTTAAAAATTTATGATAAAAACATTTGTCTAATAGATTGGAATGGACAATGGGTAGGATCCGATGAAGTTCTTAATATGAATAAATCATTGTTTGAAGGTTTTTCGCCTAAAGTTGAGGTTATGGAAATTAAAGAGGTTAGGAACAGAGTATATTGTTTAATTGAAATTAAAGTTGGAGAAGAAACATTAAAGGTTATGGATGTTATTGATTACAATAATGATGGTAAAATAATAAAAATTGAAGCTTTTAAAGGTTAAGTGATTATTAAGTGTAAGCTTGAAAAGTTTTATTTAAATAATTCAAACTTTAATTTAATTATTAATACATCTTAATTATATTTGTAAGCAACAGTTCAATATGCATATGACTAGCAAATTAATTATTTTCTACAACAAATATAGCTATAAGTTTCATTGTTGAAGCTAAATTAAAAGACTCTCGGACAGAACCTACTGGTACTATCTCCTAAAGTTGGAAATTATAACTAATTAGCTAAAAAAATAATTTTGAATTGAAAAATCCATTTAAATTCGTATAAAAATTGTACAATCTATTATTTAAAATTAACTATCCTTTTGGATTCAAGTTATTACTTGATTTTTTTTCCCTAACAATTATTTTTTACATGATGAATCAAATAATTGATTTGCCAATTGTGTATTCTAATTTAATATCATATTTAATTTTCCCGTTTATTTCAGTTATTATATTATATATACTTAATGTATATAACTCTATGTTTAGATATTTCAATTTAAATGAAATTCTTAGTTTGCTAATGGGAATTATTTTAAGCTCTCTAACTTTTTTTATATATGCAGGTAATTTTGAAGCAACATCTTTAAAAAATCAATTGCTTCTTTTCTTTTTTTCAGCTTCTTTTTTAGCTTCTTATCGAATACTCATTAAAGTAATATTCTCTAGAATTAATAACAAATCGGAACATCAAAAAAATTTAATGATTTTTAGTGCAGGCAATAGCGGTATTATTACTAAAAGAGCATTTTATAATAGCTCAGAATTTAAAATATTGGGTTTTGTTGATGATGATAAATATAAAATTGGAAAGATCCTTGACGGAGTTCCTGTTTTTAAATTAGGTGTTAAGCTCAATAATTTTATTGTTGACAATGATATTTCCAAAGTGATTATTTCAACTAAAAAAATTTCTATAAATAGACAAAATACTCTATTTGAATATTTTCAAAATTTAAATATTCAAATTTTAAAACTCCCACCTGTAAAATCTTGGATTAATGGAATCCCTAATATTTCTAATCTTAAAGAAATCAAAATTCAAGATTTACTAAGTCGAGGAGTAATAAAAATTGATAATATTAAAAACAAGCTCCTTTATAATGGAAAATCAATATTAGTGACTGGTGCAGCAGGCTCTATCGGGTCTGAAATCATAAGGCAAATGATTAAATTCAAACCAGCTAAAATTATTTTATTAGACAATTCAGAAACTCCAATGTTTAATATTAAAGAGGAACTGGATTTGATTTCTAACAAAATAAAAGTAATATATTATATAGACTCTGTCTCTGACAAAAAGGCTATAAACAAAATTTTTTCTCTTCATAAAATTGATATTGTTTTTCACGCTGCAGCTTATAAACATGTTAATATGATGGAGGTAAATCCTAGAGCTGCCATTATAAATAATGTTTACGGCACAAAAGTAATTATTGATTTTTCAATTAAATATAAAGTACAGAAATTTGTATTAATTTCCTCTGACAAGGCGGTTAACCCAACTAACGTTATGGGTGCTTCAAAAAGAATTTGCGAATTGTATTTAGCTTCAAAAATTAGTAATTTAAAAAATAATACAAAGTTTATTACAACTAGATTTGGCAATGTTTTAGGTTCTAATGGTTCTGTTGTTCCAATATTTGAAAAACAAATAGAAAATGGTGGCCCAATCACAATAACTCATCCGGACATTGTGAGATATTTCATGACAATTCCTGAAGCTAGTCAACTAGTACTTGAGGCTGGTTGTATGGGTAATGGAGGAGAAATTTTTATTTTCGACATGGGAGATCCTGTTAAAATAGTTGATTTAGCTAAAAACATGATTATTCAAAAAGGTTTAAAAGTAGGATTAGATGTTCATATTGAGTTTACTGGATTAAGACCTGGAGAAAAATTATTTGAAGAATTGTTACTTGACTCCGAGAATTTACTTAAGACTTATAATGATTTAATATATATTTCAAAGAAAGAAGTTATTGATAAAGAAATATCTGATTTAATAGATAGTTTAATTGAATTAGCACTTACCTCCTTTGATCATTTTAAGGTTGTTAGTTTAATGAAAAAAATTGTTCCAGAGTATATTTCTAATCATTCAAAATTTCAAATTTTAGACAATAATGATTAAAACATTTTATAGACTACTAATTTACTTTTTTTCAAGATTCATTAAGACAGATGATTTATCTGATAAATTTCCTGTTTCAATTAAAGCTATTATCATCGATAATAATAAAGCTCTTTGTTTAAAAAATGAAAGAAATGAATGGGATTTTCCTGGTGGAAAAATTAATTTTAATGAGGACGTTGAGCATTGTTTAAAAAGAGAAGTTAAGGAAGAAACAAATTTAGACATTAAGAATTTAAAAATTTTAAAATCTTTTAATTTAAAATTTAATAATGTTTCTGTAATTACTGTAGTTTATTTTGCTGAAATATCTTGTGACTCTTCAATTTCAGTTTCTCATGAACATTCTGAATACAATTTTTTTTCAAAATCTGAAATAAAAAATTTAAATATGCCGCAAAATTTAAAAAATATTATTGATGACATTATATAAAATAATCATCATTCTACTACTTGTGACTACATGGATCGGAAAGTTGGAATAGAACACGTTTCTTTGTTTTTTTAATAATGTATCATTCTTAAATGAAGGAACAACCATTATAACGTCTAAGTCTTAGGCTTCGTTATTTCTGGATATAACACAGCCTTCGTTTTCAGATCAAATAATGTAACGAAGTTGATTTATATAAGTTTCATTACTTTTATGTTTAATTTTTAACTTGTTCAAAATTAATAGAATGAAAGGAATAATACTAGCTGGAGGTAATGGTACCCGAATGTATCCAATTACAAAAAGTGTTTCAAAACAATTATTATGTATTTATGATAAGCCAATGGTTTATTATCCGATGGCTACTTTACTTCAAGCAGGAATCACTGATATTCTTATTATTTCCAGTCCTCATGACCTGCCCAATTATATTAAATTATTAGGATCAGGAAAGCAGTTGGGTATTAAGATATCTTATCTTGAACAATTAAAACCAAATGGTTTAGCTCAGGCATTTATTATTGCTAAAGATTTTATTGGATCCGACGATGTATGTATGGTGCTTGGAGATAATATTTTTCATGGTAATGATAATGAAATGTTAGTTAATACGGTTGAAGAAGTTAAACAATCTAAAAATGCTACTGTTTTTGGATATCATGTAAATGACCCTAATAGGTATGGAGTTTTAGGTTTTGATGAAACTAAAAAAATTACTTCAATTGAAGAAAAACCATTAAAGCCAAAAAGTAATTATGCTGTTATTGGTTTGTATTTTTACCCTAACTCAGTGGTTGAAATAGCTAAAAATATTAAACCTAGTAAACGTGGAGAGCTAGAGATAACATCAGTTAATAATATATATTTAGAAAATAACAATCTAACTGTTGAACTTTTAGGAAGTGGTTATACTTGGCTTGACACTGGAACTCCAGACTCACTTTTAGAGGCTTCAAATTTTATACAAACTATAGAAAAACGACAAGGAAAAAAAGTTGCCTGTATTGAAGAAATAGCTTTTAATAAGGGTTACATAAATTCAAAAGAATTAAAGACTTTTGCTCAATCTTTACAAGCAAGTGAATATGGACAGTATTTATTAAATCTTAAAGTCAAATGAATTTAATTAAAACAAAACTTGATGGTTTAGTAGTATTAAAACCAACCGTTTTTAATGATAATAGAGGTTGTTTTATGGAGTCCTACAATCAAAATATCATAAATAAGTTATTTGGTAATATAAATTTTGTTCAAGAAAATGAATCAGAGTCTTTTAGAGGTGTTTTAAGAGGTTTGCATTTTCAAAAGCCGCCATATACTCAAGCTAAATTAGTTAGATGTTTAAAAGGTAATGTATTAGATGTAGTCTTAGACTTAAGAATGGATTCTAAAACTTACGGTCATTTTGAAACTAAAGTTCTTTCATATGAAAATAAAGAACAATTATTTATTCCCAGAGGCTTTGCTCATGGTTTTGTTGTGCTAAGTAAATCCGCAATTTTTTCTTATAAGGTAGATAATTATTATAATCCGGTCTCAGAAAGTGGAGTTTTGTGGAGTGACTTAGATTTAAATATTGATTGGAAAATTAATAAAAAAGAAATTATTGTTTCTGAAAAAGACAAAAATCTACCTACTTTTAATAAAATAATTAGTCCTTTTTAATGAAAATCTTAGTTACAGGAGCAAAAGGCCAATTAGGCTGTGAAATAAATCAATTATCATCCAATTATAATTTTGATTGGTTTTTTTCTGATAGTGATATGTTTGATTTATCTAATTTAAATAATATTAATTTTTTTTTAGACAAATGTAATCCTAATGTAATTATTAATTGCGCTGCTTATACTTTGGTGGATAATGCGGAAAATGATTTTAAAACTGCAAATACTATAAACCATAAATCAGTTGATTTAATAGCAAAATGGAGTAATAATAATAAATGTAAGTTAATACATATTTCAACCGACTATGTTTATGACGGAACCTCTTTTACACCAGTTAAAGAAGATATGCAAGCTAATCCAGTCAATAATTATGGTAAAACTAAATTATTTGGAGATATAGCCTGTCTAAAAAATAATCCTTCTTCAATTATAATTAGAACTTGTTGGTTGTATTCCAGTTTTGGTAATAATTTTGTTACAAATATGATTAATTTAATGAAAAGTAAAAGTGAATTAAAGATTATCAATGATCAGGTCGGTTCTCCTACTTATGCTGGCGACCTAGCTATTACGATATTAGATTTAATAACTAACAAAAAATGGATACCAGGTATTTATCATTATACAAATTTCGGCAAAGTTTCCTGGTTTGATTTCGCGAATGATATTAAATCAATCTGCTGTTTTAATACGTATATTGCTTCTATATCTTCACTAGAATACTCTATAAAAACCAAACGTCCAAAATATTCACTTTTAGACAATTCTAAAATTAAAAATACGTTTGATATTAATCAAATAAATTATTTAGATAGTTTAAGAAAGTGTATTAAAATTTTACAAAATGAATCATAATGTATTAATCACAGGTGGAGCAGGTTTTATTGGCTCACACGTTGTACGTCTTTTTGTAACTAATTATCCTGAATACCACATTTATAATTTAGACATTCTTTCTTATGCGGCTAATCTTGATAATTTAACTGATCTAAAAAATAAAGGGAATTATACTTTTATAAAAGGGGATATATGTGATAAGGAATTAATTAAAAATATTTTTAAAAAGTATAAAATATCAAGTGTTATTCATTTAGCTGCTGAATCTCATGTCGATCGTTCTATTATTGATCCATTTTCTTTTGCTCAAACCAACGTAATGGGAACTTTAAATTTATTACAAGTCGCTAAAGAGTCTTGGCAGGGTAATTATATGAATAAACTATTTTACCACATTTCTACTGATGAAGTTTATGGATCACTTGGTCAGGATGGACTTTTTTCTGAGCTTTCAAAATATGACCCTCACTCTCCGTATGCTGCTTCTAAAGCATCCTCAGATCATTTTGTTAGATCTTACAGAGACACTTATGATTTACCAATAGTAATATCTAATTGTTCCAATAATTATGGCCCAAATCAATTTCCAGAAAAACTGATTCCACTTGTTATTTATAATATTATTAATCACAAATCTCTTCCAGTTTATGGTCATGGTCAAAATATTAGAGATTGGTTATATGTCGAAGATCATGCTTCGGCCATTGATACTGTCTTTCATAATGGTGAATTAGGAGATACTTATAATGTTGGTGGATTTAACGAATGGAAAAATATTGACTTAATAAAAACTATTGTTAAAATAGTAGACCGATTGCTTAAAAGAGTAGTGGGTACATCAGAAAAACTCATAACCTATGTTCCTGACCGTCCTGGCCATGATTTTCGATATGCAATTGATTCAAGTAAAATAAATAAAGAACTAGGTTGGAAACCTTCCTTACAATTTGAGGAAGGGATTGAGAAAACAGTTACTTGGTATCTTGATAACAAAGATTGGTTAGAAAAGATTATTTCTAGAAAAAGTTAGAATTAATCTTTTCCTAAAAATTTTTTAAGCTTCTTTTATATTTTTAATAATTCCAGCTAAAGGATCTTTAACAAACAGATAACCTATAGAGAGTACTACCCCTAAAAACATATAAGTTAGAGCTATTAAACTTCTCTTGGGTTCTGACCTTTGATTTGGCACAGAAACTTCATCTATCACTGAAAAAATAGGAGTATTCTTATTAAGTTTTATTTTATTGTTGTTAAACTCACCTGCTAAGGTCATTAATATATTTTGTTGTAATTGATATTCAGATTCTAGTTTTTGTAGTTCTGACATGAATCTTGCTGTAGAAATATTTTTATTAGAATCTTTAAATTCTGCCAATTTTTTCTGCAAAAAATCAAACTCACCTTGTTTTAATTCATACTGTTCTTTAGAGTAATCTAATCTTTCTTTTATTTTATTAGTTCTAAGTTCAATAATTCTAGATTGAAGATTCTTAGTAACAATTTTTACTAGTTGTGTACTTATAAACGCATCTTTATCACTTGCAATCACCTCAATATAGCCTTCTTTTTCATATAATATGATCGAAAATTTTCCTTTAAAACTATTTACTAATTTAAACTCTTCTTGACTAATAAAATTATAACTGTTTGTTATTTCGTTATTTTTAAGTTTATTGTCATTTGTTACAAACAAATCAATCGTGTATCTTTTAATAAATCCAATTAAATTGAATGAACTGTTGGTGTCAGATAACATATATTCTTTAGTGGTAAACTTATCACCATTTAAACTAATTAACTCTTCTTCAATTAGTTTAAGCGTAAACTCATCAGAGTTAGCTATTTTAGAATATAATAATGGAGATAGATAAGAATCACTAGTTGAAGACCCTTGATTTAAATTAATTCCAGCCAAGGAAGCTAAAGATCCTAAACCTCCTTTAGAAGCTGACATTTGATCTTCGGATACTTGTGGTATAAATGTAGTTTGCGCAGTATAAACCACAGGACTTAATAAAGCTATAATACATCCGATTATAAAAAAAGACACTGTTACTTTCACAATTAATTTTCTACCTAACCAAACTTTTTTTACGAGTTCTATTATATCAATTTCATCTTCTTTATTAAAATTATTATCCATCTGATTATTCATATACTTATAATTTAGAAGCTAGTAAGATTGTTGTAATTGTGGATGCTATAAGTCCAAATGTTTGATTAAAATTTTCTAGAAACTTGCCCTCTTTTTCTTTTTCTTCTTTAGTATTTACTATTATTGTACTATTAGGTAAAACTTTTGGGTTTCTAAAAAATCCTATTTTTTTTGATTTACCATTTGGTAAAATTAAATATGAATTTGCTGCGATTTTTTTTATTTTTCCACCAGAATTTTTAATATATTTTTTAGCACTAATTCCTTTTTTCCAAATAAAAGAAGATTCATTTGATACTGCCCCACTGGTTTGTACAATTCCTTTGTTGGATGCTACATATATTTTATCACCATCTTCAAATATATCTTTTCCAGAAAGTTTTGTAAAATCATAAGTGATAATTTTTCCATCTCTTACTAAATAGGAAGCCTCAAGATTAGCATATCTAGTAAGTCCCCCTGCGTAGTCAAATAAATCACCTAAACTTGTACTTTTAAATTCAGTAACTATACTCTGTGGAAAATTAATTTCTCCAAAAATATCAATTCTGACTAAATCTTGGTAGCCTAGTATTTCTCTTACAACTACAATATCTTTATCCTCAAGAATAAAACCATTATCAGGTTTATCTTTAAGACCTAATAAATAATCCTTATCAATTTGTAAATTAAATTTTTTAACAATTCTTTCATTTACTTCATCTAGCTCAGGCCTATTAACTATCAAAACTTTTTGGTCAGAACTTATCAAAAATCCACCAGAGAGTAAAATTAGATCTTCTACATACATATTTTCTTCAAGATCGTACATATCTGGATTTTTAACAAAACCATACATTCCAACTTTTTTATCGATATTTTCTGTTGTACTAGTACTAAATAATTTAACATTATCTCTTGGATAAAGTAAAGTAGATTTTAATTCTTCTACATTGTTAAATTCATACATTAAAGTATTAAAATATCCTGTTTCATTATTGTATCTTTTAATATCAATTCTAGATTTTAATAAATCTGCAAGAAATTCCGGATTATTTATCTCAGTGGCACTAAAAATAAGATCATAAACACTCATATTTTCTTTCCATCTTATAGTTTTTCCAATATTTACATCACTACCAATTAAATCATTATTAACATCTTCAATAACGCCATATCCACTAATAAAGATATTTTTATCACCTTCAATTTCTAAATTACTGTAAAGCCTAACCTCATCTAAATCCTTTAATATCACATCTTTCTTTCCAGAAATAACATCCGATAAATTATAGCTATTTAATAATTGAGTTCCTTCAATTCCATTAATTAGACTTGTTACATCAACTTTGTCAAGATAAACTTCAGGTTTTATACCTTTTGCTGCAACCAGAATTAGAGATTTTAGATTTTTAAAAGCACTTAAAGAGTAATCCCCAGGCTCATATACATGGCCAGAAATAGTTACTTTGTTTAGTTCTAAATCTAAAATTCGGAAAAACGAAATTTTATCTCCATCAAACAGAGATGTTTTTTTACTTGATTTTAATCTTTCTTGATAGTTTATAGTGATTAACTCTCTATCTGCAACAATTTCACTGGTTCTTTTATCAGCAGGTGTGATTCTACTGATATTTACTTTTGTGGTTTGTGCAGTCGCTGGTAATCCACCAGAATACCTAATTAAGGTACCTAGACCTTCTTTTTCTGTAAGTTCATAAATAGCGGAGTTGTAAATTTCTCCATCCATTGAAATACTATTTTTTCTAGTGTCCACAAAAACAATATCATTGTTGGTCAGTCTAACATCATCTTTAAGGTGACCTTTAGTAATGTAATCGTAGAGATCAATAGTTTTATAAAGTTTGTTGTTCCGATAAATTTTTATTTCTCTTAATGTTCCGCTTGTTTTAACTCCACCAGCTGCGTATAGGGCTGACAAAGCTGAACCCGAAGTATTTAGTATATGAGGCCCTGGAGCATTTACTTGACCCAGAACTACAACTTTTACAGGTCTTAGCTGTGTTAAAGAAACATCCATAAAAGTTTTTTGAGGTGTGCTGGCTAACCCAGAAAGATATTTACCTAGAAAGACCTTTAATCTTGATTTTAATGTTTTGAAAGAATTTCCAGAAGCAAAAAATAATCCATATCCACTAATATTTATATTTCCATTTCTATCTACAGTAACATTTTGTTCGACTGAGTTATCTCCATAGGTAATTATTCTCAACTCATCACCAGGTGCAATAAGATATCCTTCGTCAATATTACCAAGTAAGTATTCTTTGTTTAGGTAGGGGTTGTTTTCAAAAATATTATATCCAAAATAAATTAGCTTTTCAGTTTCTTCTTCTTCTTCTTCTTCAATGACCTGCTTATCATCTAAGTCAGATGCTTCTTCAAGAATTGAAGTATTTGGGTCAGTAGGAAATTCTATATTAATTTCATCACTGAAATAGTCATTTAGTAATTCATCGTAATTAATCCCTCTTTGAGCGGCTAATTGTCTTGCTTGATTTTCTGTCATTCCACTTGCAGCAAGCGCTTGAACTGCTTGAGACTTTGTATTGATATTTTGTGACTCGGCTGTCTCAAGAGCTTGATTAATCAAAACTTCATTAGTCTGTGAGTAACTAAAAAAACTAAATAATATAAAAATATAAATTAACCTCATGTTTATTATTTTTTTGTAAAGATAGTTAATTATGAAAAAACGTACTTATTATTCTGTTTAAATGGAAATAATATTAGTGGTTTTTATAATGTCTGACATTATAACGAAATTTTATTTACTAAATTGTTATCTTTAATATATGAATGATTATTTTATATACGGGTTAATAATTTTATTATTTACCCTTTTTTTATCTAGTTTTTTATTTAAAAAATATATTGTTGTAGCCAAGAAATATAACTTGTATAAAGGTTATCATCAAAGGTCATCTCACTCAGGCCAGGTTTACACAGGCTCTGGTATTTTAATTGCCTTTGTTTTATCAACTGCAAATATTGTTTTAGACACTATTTCCATATTTGATTTTAATTCTATAAATATTGTACTAATATCCTCTGTCCTTATTTCTCTTCTTGGTTTTTATGATGATTTTATGGAAATAACAGCGTTTCATAAGTATATTATATTGACTTTTATTATTGGTATGAATATTAATACAGGAACACTAAATGATAATATTATTATCAGTTTACATGGTTTTTTAGGTATATATGAAATTCCCTACTGGTTATCTCTATCTTTTACAGGCTTTGTTTATTTAGCTGTTATAAATGCGATAAACTTAATGGATGGTATAGATACCTATCTTGCTATTTTCTGTTCTTTAGTCTTTTTGT
>Ga0206125_10000484_pt1 | contig 52235 bp, 49 predicted proteins | sample Helgoland_Spring_4_FD_148598 | JGI IMG/M metagenome (GOLD analysis project Ga0206125, IMG submission 148598) | Pelagic subsurface seawater microbial communities from Kabeltonne, Helgoland, North Sea - Helgoland_Spring_Bloom_20160331_1 | ecosystem: Environmental > Aquatic > Marine > Epipelagic ... | reverse complement strand
GGTGATTATCCAACCATTTAATCAGGATATTACGGCGACACCGGCGATTCTGTTTTCTGGTGATTTGGATGAGCTCGACGAGAGCTATTTTGTTCGTCAGCAGTCTGAAGGGGATTTTCTACTGACCCCGGAGCAGGGCGGTAGTTTGTTTATGACTATGGCTATCCGCTTTGTGGATACTGTGCCTGTATCTATTACTCTGACCGATAATCTCGATCAAATAACGACGATTAATTTTTCTGCGGTTGAGTTGAATCCGGTTCTGGTCGCTGATCTCTTTGTCTTTGAGATCCCCGCTGGGGTTGATGTTATTAACAATGCCAACTGATCTTTTTAGTCGTCAGGTTTACCGGCCTTTGGCGGCGCGTATGCGTCCGGGGACTCTTGATGGGTTTTATGGGCAAGAACATTTAATTGGTCCGGGTAAGCCGCTGCGTGAGGCGATTGAGTGCGAGACGTTGCATTCAATGATCTTTTGGGGCCCGCCGGGGGTTGGCAAGACAACCCTGGCGAAGATTATTGCCGCGTCTGCAGATGCCCATTTTGAGAGTATTTCGGCGGTCTTGTCTGGGGTTAAGGAGATTCGCGCCTCGATTGCCAAAGCTGAGGAGCAACGTGATCTGCGCGGTCGTAAGACTATTCTGTTTGTGGATGAGGTTCACCGCTTTAATAAGTCTCAGCAGGATGCTTTCTTACCTTTTGTGGAAGATGGCACGGTGGTGTTTATTGGTGCTACGACCGAGAACCCGTCCTTTGAGTTAAATAATGCACTCTTATCTCGCTGTCGGGTATATGTCTTAAAGAGCCTTGATCAAAATCATATTAAAACGGTTATCCAGCAGGCTCTGTCTAATCAGCAGGGGGGCTTGGCTGATCGTCAGTTGCAGTTGGATGCTGAGGCACTGGATCTTTTGGCTGCGGCCTCTGACGGCGATGCTCGGCGCGCGCTCAATCTATTGGAGATCGCGAATGATTTGGCGGTTGAGAAGGATGATGTTTGGGTTATTGATAAGGCGGTTCTGGAGCAGGTGTTGGTGGGTGATACGCGTCGTTTTGATAAGGGTGGCGAGTACTTTTACGATCAAATATCGGCGCTGCACAAGTCTGTGCGCGGTTCTTCGCCAGATGCGGCGCTTTACTGGCTGTGTCGGATGTTGGACGGGGGCTGCGATCCAATTTATATCGCCAGACGATTGGTGCGTATGGCCAGCGAAGATATAGGCAATGCAGACCCTCGTGCCTTGGATATCACTATGAAGGCGTGGGATGTTCAGGAGCGTTTGGGTAGCCCTGAGGGTGAACTGACTCTGGCTCAGGCGGTGATCTATTTGGCCGTCGCGGCAAAGAGCAACGCTGTTTATAATGCCTTTAATCAGACTATGGCTGAGGTGCGTTCGTTGCCGAGTTACGATGTGCCTGTGCATTTGCGCAATGCGCCTACTAGCCTTATGAAAGAATTGGATTACGGTAAAGACTATAGATATGCCCACAATGAAGAGGGCGCTTACGCGGCTGGTGAGACTTATATGCCCGATGAATTAGCCGGTAAGCAGTACTATTTCCCTACTGACCGGGGCTTGGAAAAGAAGATTTCTGAAAAGCTGGCCTATCTGCGCGAGCTGGATAATTCCACCAAAGAGGATAAACAATAATGCATTGGTTTGCGGTTGCCATTGGCGGTGCGCTGGGGGCTATGGCTCGCTATGCTGTCAGCACTTGGATATTTAGTATTTCTAGCCATAAGTTTCCCTACGCGACTCTGTCAGTGAACGTGTTGGGTAGCTTTGTTATGGGGTTGTTGTTTGTTTTTATTCTTGAGAGAGCGGCGCTGCCTGCAGAAATGCGTGGCCTGCTGATGATCGGTTTTCTCGGTGCTTTTACAACCTTTTCAACGTTCTCGCTTGATGCCATAGGTTTATGGCAAAATGGCCACCTTTTTCTGGCGCTGGTTTATGTGCTGGCGACGGTTGTCTTATGCCTAGTTGCCATTAGCAGTTCAATCTGGCTTGCCCGGTTATTATAATTTTGTTTTCAATTTGCTTTCAATTTGCTTTCAATTTAGTTTAAGGAATTCACCATGCTTGACCCGAAGCTGTTACGTTCGGATTTAAATGCCGTTGCACAAAGTCTTAACATTAAGCGCTACACCCTTGATACAGAAGCTTTTTTGTCTCTTGAATCTCAGCGTAAAGAATTACAACTTGCCGCTGAAAGTCTGCAGCAAGAGCGCAATGCCTACGCTAAGTCGATGGGTAAGTTAATTGGTGAAGCTAAGTCTAAGGGCGAAGATATTGAGCCGCTTAAAGCTAAGGGTGAGCAGATTAAAAACCAAGGGGCGCAAGCAGATGCGGCTCTTGCCGAAGTGCAGGCGACATTGGATGAGATGCTGCAAGGTATTCCTAATATTCCTCACAGCTCTGTTCCTGCGGGCAATGATGAAGACGACAATGTTGAGGTGCGCCGCTGGGGTGAGCCTAAGTCTTTTGATTTTAAGGTTGAGGATCATGTGGATCTGGGCGCCGCTTTAAACGGTTTGGATTTTGATGTGGCGGCGAAAATCACTGGTTCAAGGTTTTCACAGATGCGCGGTGGTCTTGCCAGTCTGCACCGTGCTTTGACGCAGTTTATGCTTAACACCCATATCCACGAGCACGGTTACGAAGAGGTCTATGTACCCTATATCGTTAATCGTGACTCACTCTACGGCACTGGGCAACTACCCAAGTTTGAGGAAGACCTCTTTAAGCTCGATGATGAGCGAGAGCTCTATTTGATTCCTACCGCGGAAGTGCCAATTACCAATATCTATCGCAATGAAATCGTCGAGTCACTTCCGGTGAAGTTTGTATCTCATACTCCCTGTTTTAGAAGTGAAGCGGGCAGCTATGGTCGCGATACGCGAGGAATGATTCGCCAGCACCAGTTTGAGAAAGTTGAGATGGTGCAGTTTGTCCACCCAGACGATTCTTGGGATGCCCTCGAAGGGTTGGTCGGCCACGCCGAAGCGATTCTGCAAAAGCTCGATCTGCCTTACAGAACGGTTATTCTCTGCGGTGGTGATCTCGGCTTTTCTGCCGCCAAAACTTACGATATTGAAGTCTGGTTGCCCTCACAGGAGAAGTATCGCGAGATCTCCTCTTGCAGTAACTTTGCAGATTTCCAAGCGCGCCGCATGAAAGCGCGGTTTAGAAATGCCGAGGGTAAACCGGAGCTTCTCCACACCCTGAATGGTTCTGGCCTGGCAGTAGGGCGCACGTTACTGGCGGTGATGGAAAACTATCAGCAAGCGGATGGTTCGATTGCTGTACCTGAGGTGCTGCAGCCCCTGATGAATGGTCTGACGGTTATTAAATGACAGGTTGGGTGTAAACACCTAACCTGTCATCCCGACAGAGCAAAGCGACGAGGGATCTCATGCAGATTTCTCCCTGCGGTCGAAATCACAGAGTGTTGTCATCCGGACAGAGCGAAGTGACGAGGGATCTTCAAAGGTCTTCCCAAGTCTATATAAAGCCAAAGCATTAAATTAAAGAGAAAAAATGGATTACCTCCCACTATTCCACAATCTTAAAGGCCGCAATATTATGGTGGTCGGCGGCGGTGAAATTGCCCTGCGTAAGGTGCGTTTGGTTCAACAGGCTAGCGCCATTATCACCATTGTCGCCAAAGATTTCTGTCCTGATTTACTCGAGATGGATACCGCCGACAAGAAGCACGGCTGCAATGGTCTGCGTCTGATTACCAGTGCTTATGAGCACCAGCATATGCTGGATATCGACAATATTGTTATGGTTATTGCGGCGACCAATGATCGCGATCTCAACCGTCTGGTTTCAGAGCACGCCCAGAGCGCTAACATTCTTTCCAATGTGGTTGATGACCCTGGGTTTTCGACCGTTATCTTCCCTTCGATTGTCGATCGCTCGCCTATTCAAATTGCTATCTCCAGCGGCGGTGATGCGCCGGTGTTGGTGCGATTGTTGCGAACAAAATTTGAGGCGCTACTGCCCGCCGGAATGAGCAAACTCGGCTCACTGGCCGGCAGCTTTCGCGAACGTGTTAAGGCCAAGTTTTCCAACGGCGCTGATCGTAAGGCTTTTTGGGAAGAGGTGTTTTACGGCCCCATCGCCGAGCAGGCTTATGCCAATAATCTCGACGAGGCCGAACGCCTGTTAACCGATAAGCTCGACAATACCGATGAATTTAAAACCGGTGAAGTCTATCTGGTTGGCGGCGGTCCCGGTGATCCAGATCTGTTGACATTTAAAGCTCTGCGACTGATGCAGCAGGCCGATATAGTCTTGTATGATCGACTGGTTTCGCCTGAAGTCCTCAATCTTGTGCGCCGTGATGCCTCGCGTATCTACGTGGGCAAAACCGCTGGAGACCATCCGGTAACTCAGGACAATATCAATCAAAAGCTGGTTGATTACGCCCTAGAAGGCAACCGCGTTGTCCGTCTTAAAGGCGGTGATCCGTTTATCTTTGGTCGCGGCGGCGAAGAAATTGAAACACTTGCCGAGCACAATATTCCCTTTCAAGTCGTGCCCGGTATTACTGCCGCCTCTGGTTGCGCAAGCTATGCGGGTATCCCGCTGACCCATCGCGATCACGCACAGTCAGTAAGGTTTATTACCGGCCACCTGCGCTCGGGGAAAATGGACCTAAACTGGCCGGAATTAGTCCAGCCCAACCAAACCCTAGTCTTCTATATGGGACTCAGTGGCATGGAAACCATCTGTCAAAAACTTAAAGATCACGGCCTTGCAGCGGATACACCAGCCGCTTTAATAGAGAAGGGTACTACGGATAATCAACGTCTGTTTACCGGTGATTTAGATACATTGCCGGGGATTGTTCGCGAGTCGGGCGCCAAGGCGCCAACCCTAATTATTGTTGGCCATGTTGTTAGCCTGCACAGCAAACTGGCCTGGTTTAATCTTAAGGAGCAAGATCAATGAGCGCTGAATTTGATTATGACCTGTTTGTTATTGGCGCAGGCTCCGGCGGTGTTCGCGCTGCTCGTATGTCAGCCTCTAAAGGGTTGAAGGTAGCGGTCGCTGAAGATCGCTACTTGGGCGGCACCTGCGTCAACGTTGGCTGTGTCCCGAAAAAACTGTTTGTCTATGCCTCGCAATTTCCTGAGCTATTTCATGCCAGCAAAGGGTTTGGCTGGTCTGTATCAGAGCAGCCGAGGTTAGATTGGGCTACTTTGCGGGATAATAAGACCCAAGAAATAGAACGGCTCAACGGCATCTACAACAACTTGATTGATAATAGCGGTGCAGATCTCTTCAATGGTCGCGCAACAGTTGCCGGGCCGCACCTAGTTGCTGTAAACGGCCAAACTTACAGGGCTAAAACGATTCTTATCGCCACTGGCGGCTGGCCCTATATCCCGGAGTTTCCAGGAAGTCAGCACGCAGTTAGCTCCAATGAAATGTTCTCGCTTGAGCAATTGCCGAAAACTGCCGTCGTGGTTGGCGGTGGCTATATAGCCGTTGAGTTCGCCGGCATCTTGAATGGGCTGGGTGTAGATACCCATCTGGTTTATCGCGGCGCCAATTTACTTAAGTCTTTTGATCGCGAGATGAGCGATAAGGTGACCGAGGGTATGGCTAACAAGGGAGTCAATATCCATCTAAATACCGAAATCAATGAGATTATTAAAACCACTGATGATCTAACCGTAGTACTGCAAGACCAAGCGACACTGAGCACTGGCTTGGTTCTCTATGCCACTGGACGACAGGCGAATACCGCGGGTCTGGGACTTGAAAATACGGCTGTAGTGCTGCGTGATAATGGCTCTATCGTTGTTGATGACAACTTTTGTAGTGCCGAACCCAGCATATATGCATTGGGGGATGTTATAGATCGTGTTCAATTAACCCCTGTGGCTATCCAAGAAGCTATGGTGTTAGTTGATCATCTCTATGGTGATGGTAGCGCAGTCATTGATTACAGCGATATTCCAACCGCTGTTTTCTGTCAGCCTGAATTGGGTACTGTGGGATTAAGTGAAGAGCAGGCGAGAGCCGAGTATCAAGATATTGCGGTGTATACCTCTGACTTTAAGCCGATGCTGCAAACACTGGGTGGCGGCGCTGACCGTATTACCATGAAGCTGGTGGTAGATGTTGAAACCGATAGGGTGGTTGGCTGCCATATGGTGGGCGAACATGCCGCTGAAGTTATTCAAGGTCTTGGTATCGCACTTAAAGCTGGCGCCACCAAAGCCCACTTTGATGCCACTGTGGGTATTCATCCCTCAGCGGCTGAGGAGTTTGTCACTATGAGAACCAAAGCGCGATAAACTAGGCTGAATATATACCGCACGTATATCAGTTAGTTACATGCTTTTATTCAAGTGAATTATCTCCTGTGGAACAATTCTAGAACTGACTTTTTGCACGCTCTAGCAGACACAGCGTTAAATATTTCAGGTCATTTAAGGTTTTGAGGCTATCAGCTTTACCCTGACTCACCGCCAATAACAGCAAGCTGTGGCTGATTTCATGATAGGCGCGGGCCAATCGTGCCAGCTCAGCAGGGCGCTCAGCAACCTCCAGGCGCTCAAACATCCGCGCCATAGCGTTAATAACCAGCTGATTATAGGCAGTGTCCAGCTGCTTGAGCTGCGGCACGCCGTAGATCGCCCTGACCAAAGGTAAAAGACCTTGCTGGGCGGTATAAGCGGCCAGCATGCGCTCTACGCACTTATCCACAAAGCGCCTTAAACTCAGTGACTCAACGTTAAATCCCTCTAATTCCACCAGAGCATTTTCAATCTCGCCAAGCCATTGCTCGCCAAGGGCATTGAGTATTGCGTATTTATTCGGAAAGTAGTGATAGAGCGTACCCACGGAGATATTCGCACGCTTGGCAACCAGAATAGTTGTCAAATCATCCTGACCAACTTCCTCAAGAAGTAGGGCGGTGACCCTTAAGATTGCCTCCCTACGCTCCAGAGCTCGCTTCTGAACCGGCTCAGTTCGTGGCTTTAACCTTCCTGTATCTGGCATATCGTCTCTCAATTCTCTTTTTGCAAGCTCATAACGGAAAGCCCTGAAATGGCATGATTACAGGGCAACTAGAGGTCGCAGAATAACATTATTTTGAATAATCATTCAATTATATTTGAATAATTATTCGGTAAATAGAACTTATTGCAAATTCCATACAAACTGTGGATAAAAGTGAGCAATGCAGTGGGCCAGCAGAATAGTAAATGCTTACAACTCTGCTGATTGTTAGGGTGAAAAATAGCAAAATAAAGGGCTCAAAAAGAAACTAAAAAGAAGATATTGGAAATAACGGCAGCTTTAAACGCAGAAACATGAGGACACGAGAAGCCCTTTAATAAAGGGCATTATTGATCTTAGGTAAAGCACCTAACTAATTGAATTTATTGATTAAACGTCTCGGGTTTTACCTGATCTAGCGCGCTCTTTCATATCCGATTGGATATACACTTGATCGGTTGTACCCATACTGGCATGGCCCAAATCGTCGGCCATATGCTTTAAAGGTCGTGTCGCTATATCCTGAGAGGCGCCAGTATGGCGCAGCCAGTGCGTTGTCGCCTCGCGCAGGGCTTTGGCTTCTTCACCAAAACCTTCGGCAATCATCTTGTCATAGGCCAAATCAAAAGCCTCCTGGACAATCCGTCGCAGCTGTCTGGAGGTCATTCCACCAACACCGCGATTCTTTGCCACTAGCGTAGCGTTAACGCCAAAGGTCGAACTTATCGAGGCACGGTATTTCTGGTACCGATCGATATAGGGAGAAAGGGCGCTTGGCACTGAAATATCGCGCAACTTATTCCCTTTACCCAGTACTTTTAACCACTGATTGCCGTCACTGTCACGCCAGAAATGCTTCCATACCGGCTGCCAATTAGTCCGATCAGATAGCTCAGACACTCTTAAGTAGAGGGTCTTTAGCATCGCGATAACAAATAGCGTACGTTCATGATTCGGTGAATCATCAGCCGCTTTCTCCGCGCAATCGAGAACATACTCCCACTGTAGATCTGAAAGCCGCTTAATATTCTTTTGAGTTGCACCTTTAATAAGGAAGGGTGACTGTTTGCGAATAGCCGGTATAGGATTGCCAAAGGCGTAGCCTTCATCGGTTAAATAGTCGTAATAACAGGAAACCGCTGAATAACAAATTTTCATCGCCTCATGGGATAACAGGTGCCCGTCCCGACTAATCTCAATGCTCAAGCCTTCAGATAAGGCTTCTTTTCGATCTTCCTTGGCGATTTTCACGGCAAATGGCCGCCAGTTTTTATTTTGACGCGACTCTCCGCCGATTATTTTAAAGCGATCCTGAACCGAACTGCCAACCCAGGCGGCGGCTGGACTATGAACAAAATCAAAGTAAGCCTCTAGATCTGGGCGCTTTAATTGAATAACGCTCTTATCAGCAACCGTCCATGCCCACAGCAATAAACGCTCAACCTCATTGCGATAGCCGCGATAAGTCGCTTCAGATTTCCTGCTATAACTTTTTAGGAATGCCTGAGTGTGCAACAGATCCTGACGAGCATCGGGAATGGTTTTACACAGGGTGTCGATAAACTGCTTTGAATCGGGGTAGTCATTCAGCATCGCCATACCCATAGGTAAGCGGACAAAAGCTTTGTGCGCATCGAACAGCGGTGTGCCTTTAAACGTTTTTGCCATATCCAATTCACCTTATTAGACGCCCATATAATGATGGGAGGTACTATTAATGATGAGAAGACTGTAACAGCCGGCTTTCCTTCTGTCCAGCTATGTCCACTAATTGAGATTAGAGGACATAGTATATTGACCTATAACCCCTACTTTATGAACAGCATGGAGTTATCAAGCTACTGGGTTGTCTATAGTACTTAAATTCACTTCTGGTAAACTGAAACCCCCAGACAAGGATTACAGCCATGCAACGCTTTATCGTCACTCTTCTATTTAGTTTGTTTAGCTCAGTTAGTATTTTCTGCACCTCGACACTTGCCTCACCAGAGACTGTCGAACAACTGCAGCCAATCACAAACGAGTCACAGCAAACTGCTCTGTACCGTGAAATTCTCGATCGTCTAGCGACCCGCCACTACCACGGACAGAAAATTGATGATGAGCTCTCTCAGCGCTACCTGACTACTTACATCGAAATGCTGGATCCACTGAAAAGCTATTTATTGCAATCCGACATCAATGAATTTGCTCAATGGCAGAATAAACTGGATGATCTGGCTCGCCGCGGGGATGTCAGCCCTGGTTTTATGATGTTTAACCGCCTGCGCTCTCAGTCGATTGCCCAGCTCGAAGAGAACATTGAGCTTCTGGAAAGTGACTATACGTTTGATTTTGAACTTGATGAAACAATTATTTTGGACGGTGATAAGCGCAATTGGCATCAAGACTCCAAGCAGCGCAGTGATTACTGGCGTATGCGTATCAAAGACTCAATGATCCGTCTTTTGCTCAACGACAAAGAGCCCGCTAAGGCCCGTGAATTGTTGGTAAAACGCTTTACCAACCAAAAGAAGCAGATGACTCAGCGTGACAGCCAAGATGTTTTTCAACTCTATGTAAACGCCCTCGCCTCGCTCTATGACCCGCACACTTCCTACTATTCACCGCGCACCACAGAAAATTTTCAAATCAATATGTCGCTTTCCCTCGAGGGAATCGGCGCTGAACTAACCATTGAAGATGAATATACTAAAGTTGCCCGGGTTATCCCCGGTGGCCCTGCAGATCTTCAGGGACTTTTAAAGGCTGAAGATAAAATTATTAGCGTTGGTCAAGATGATGAAGAGTTAGTCGACGTTATCGGCTGGCGGCTGGACGATGTTGTTCAGCTTATTCGTGGCGCCAAAGATTCAACGGTTCGCCTCGAGCTCATTAGTGGTGCCAGCGACTCCGCCGATAGCACCGAGATTATTGCTATCGTCCGCGACAAGGTCAAACTCGAAGAGAAATCGGCTCAGAGCAAAATCATTGATATTAAGCAGGATGGTACTGAGCTACGTCTTGGAGTAATTGATATTCCCGCTTTCTATATGGACTTTGAGGCTTACCGTAAGCGTGACCCAGAATATAAGAGTACAACCAGAGATGTTTATAAGTTGTTGATGGAGCTGCGCGAAGAAAAGGTCGACGGGATAATTCTCGATCTGCGTAATAATGGGGGCGGCTCGCTCCACGAAGCCACCATGCTTACCGACTTATTTATCGATGCAGGTCCTGTAGTACAGATTCGCAATGCCTATCAGCAGGTCTCACGAGATCAGCGAGCGACCATGCGCGCAGTCTACAGCGGCCCCCTTCTGGTTATGATCAATCGCCTTAGCGCCTCTGCGTCAGAGATTTTTGCCGGTGCCCTACAAGATTATGATCGAGCTATTATTGTCGGCAGCCAAAGCTTTGGTAAGGGCACGGTTCAAGATGTTACCGGGCTTAGCAGTGGACAGCTCAAGCTGACCATCTCCAAATTCTATCGAGTTTCTGGTGACAGCACCCAACATCGCGGTGTAGTGCCCGATATTGAGTTTCCCTCGATGTATGACAAAGACGAAGTGGGTGAAAGCCAAAAGGACAATGCCCTGCCCTGGGATAATATTCACGCCGTGCCTTTTAAGCGCTATACCGGGGTTAAAGAATATGTACCGCTGTTAAGCGCCGCTCACCAGCAGCGGATTAATACTGACCCAGACTTTGTTCATCTGGTTAACCAGCTTGAGTTTAGTGACAGCTGGGATGCTGACAAAAAAATCTCCCTCAATCTTGAAAACCGCCGCCTGCGCTCCACCGAGTGGGATGATCAGCAGTTACTTCTAGAAAACCAGCGCCGCAAGAGCAAAGGCCTTGAGTTATACGCCGATAGAAAAGCATGGAAAGCGGCTAATAAAGAAGATGACGAAGATGATAAAGAGTCAAAAGACAAAGACACTGAGACGAGCGACGAACAAACGCCTGTGGCCGTTGACTCAGAAGACAATTTAGAAGGCAATCCAGAAACCGTGACGAATAAGGATGAGCGCGCGGTGGAAAAAATCGCTGATAGCGAAGAGGAGGATATTGCCGAAAGCGAAGAAGATATATCCGAGAGCGACCCCATGCTTCAAGAGGCCGGTTATATTCTCTCTGACCAGATTCGTATAGCAACCAAACCCAACAACAAGCAGCTTCTAGTGCTGCGCCAAAGTGGAGAGAAATAACCTTGCCCGCACGTATTATCTCATTTAACGTCAACGGTCTACGTTCACGTCTAGATCAGCTTCAGGCAGTAATTGACCAGCACTCACCGGATATTATTGGCCTGCAGGAAACCAAAGTCAGCGATGAAGAGTTTCCTGTCGAGGCTATTAATGCCATGGGCTATAAGGTTGAATACCACGGTCAGAAAGGCCACTACGGTGTTGCCCTGCTCAGTAAGAGCGATGCCCTCTCGGTAATGCGCGGTTACGCTTCGGACAACGACGATTCTCAGCGCCGTATGATTCACGGGCAATATACGATTAACGGCCATAGGGTGCACGTTATTAATGGCTATTTCCCTCAGGGAGAGAGCCGCGCTCACCCCACTAAATTTCCCGCCAAAGAAAAATTCTATGCCGACCTGCAGGCTTATCTACAGGACTATTTCACGGCCGAGGACGTAGTTCTGGTGATGGGTGATATGAATGTCGCGCCAGCAGATATCGATGTGGGCATTAAACCGGAAAACGCTAAACGCTGGATTAAGACCGGCAAATGCGCCTTTTTACCGGAAGAGAGACAGTGGCTACAAAATCTAAAGGACTGGGGGCTGCAAGATAGCTTTAGAGTTATGAATGGTGATGATAATACCTTTAGCTGGTATGACTACCGCAGCCGTGGTTTCGAGCAGGAGCCAAAGCGTGGCCTACGCATTGATTTAATTCTCGCCACACCTGCAGCTATGCAGTTGATAAGCAGCTGTGGAATCGACAGCGCCGCCCGGGGCTTTGAAAAACCCTCTGACCACTGCCCTATCTGGGCTGATTTAGCCTAGGGGCTTTAAACATAAAGCAGCAGACAACAGTATAGGAGAATTAATCGGTAATTCGCGTCAACCAATCTCCAAAACAGTCGTTGTATATGACAGTGCTTTTTATACCAGTACTTTATGTAAAGCACATTTTATACAACGGCAGTTTAAATGGAGATACCTATGAGACAGGCACTGATTGCATTAATCTTGAGCGCTGGGCTGTTGGCCTTTCCTGTGACAGCACTGGCAGATTCAGACAAGTCCAATAAACATAAAAGATTTAACGACCACCATCATCAAAAGCATGATCGGGCCATTCACGACTACCGATCTGAGCGCCGCCAGCACAAAAAACACCACAAGCGTCATAGGATTGAAAAGAATCGCCATTTCAACGGCGATAACTATAGGCATTGGAAATCACGCAGGCAGCATTTAGATAGACACCATTTTGACAGGCCCCACTTCGACAGGCGCCATTTTAACAAGAACCATCGCCACTATAAGCCACACCACAGGCACGGATTGAAGCACCGTCTTTCCAGCCATAACCACCATGATCGAGAGTATCTTGAATGGGTTGCTATCATGCTGATTCTCAACGAAGCTTTGGATAATGACTACCGTTAATGGCCGTTAAAAATATGAGCCTCGATATAAGCGAGCTGACTATAATAAGCCTATTGCCAAAACGAGAATCCAGCGAGATAACGGGTCAATACGTTATGAGTCAGCATCAGGAATCCATGCCGCCCACCACCATCGACAGCATGGATAACTTCCTTGTCGATATTGAGCGGCGTGCTTTCCATATGGCGAAGATGGCCACCGGCAACCGCGAAGATGCGTTGGATATAGTTCAGGATGCAATGTACAAATTAGTAGAGAAGTATTCGGCACAACCCGCTGATGAGTGGCGCCCCCTCTTCTATCGCATCCTAAACAGTAAAATTACTGACCACTATCGACGCAATGCCGTCAAAAACAAACTTATTAGTTTGGCCAGCTGGGGCATGAAAGCCGATAGTAACAGCGAGGACCTTGTCGATCGTGCCGAGGGCCGCAACTCAGAGACCCCTGATCAAATGTATATCCGTGAACTGCAGATTAAACAATTGACTAAGGCGGTAAAAAGACTACCCCGGCGTCAGCGAGAGGCCTTTATGCTGCGCTGCTGGGAAGGTATGAGCACGCTGATCACTGCGCAAACTATGGGCTGCTCAGAGGGCAGCGTAAAAACCCACTACTCGAGAGCGATGCATTCGCTACGTGAAACACTGGAGGGCTATTGGTATGAATAACCGTGGCAGCAACACAGCAGCTGAGGGCGATTTAAACCGTCAAATAAACAACAGCCTCACCGACCTAGAGCGCGATACCGCCAGAGAAGATTTGTGTCGCCTTGCTCAGTCACGCAATCGTGCATTGGGGCAATCCGCAAAGAGTAGAAAGTATGTGCTGTGGCCTGCACTGGGTGCCTCACTGGCCTCGGTGGCGCTAATCGCACTGTTAATTAACCCAGCCAGTCAGACCGAGCCCGTGATGAATATTAGCCTTACTGAGAACCAGCTTAATGAGAGTCAATTTAGTGAGAGCCTGGTTGATGAGTCCCTGCTGGAGCTCTTCGACGATCTCGACTTTTACGACTGGCTGGCCCAAGCCGACACTTAGCTCTTTAGGAAAGACAATGATTATAAATAAAGCTACCTACGCAACCCTTTTACTACTAGGAACATTATTAGGAGCACTGAGTATCTGCGCCCTGCCCGCCTATGCCGACGAGCACATTGAAGCGATCGACTGGCATACCTTGCCCGCTGAAACTCGGGAAACTCTAGCCCCCGTAGCTGACCGCTGGCATAAAATAAAGCCTCAGCAGCAGCATAAATTGGTGCGTAAAGCGAAGGAAAAGACCTTTAAGAATAGAGCCGAGCGCTGGAAAAAACTCAGTCCGCAACAGCGACAGCGGATTGTTAAAGCCCGCGATCGTTTCAAGGATATGCCGCCGGAAGAGCGCAAAGAGCTGCGCAAGCGCTGGGAGAATATGAGCGATAAGGAAAAGCGTGAAGCTAAAACGCAGCGGCAAAGAGATAAAGCGCAGCGGCATAATGATAAAAAGCAGCGCCAAAAGGATAAAGCGCAGCGTTATAAAGATAAAAACAAAGACAGCAAAAAAAGCTAAATAGAAAGCAAAAAAACAGTCAAAAAAAAAGGCTCCGCAAGGAGCCTTTTTCGATATTAAACAACAGCTTATCGATTAAATCGCAGAATCTAGTTCAGGTAGAGCGGTAAACAGATCGGCAACCAAACCATAATCGGCAACCGAGAAAATCGGCGCCTCTTCATCCTTATTAATCGCTACAATCACTTTACTGTCCTTCATGCCCGCCAAATGCTGAATAGCTCCGGAGATACCCACAGCAATATACAGATCCGGCGCTACAATCTTACCAGTCTGGCCAACCTGCATATCATTGGGAACAAAACCGGCATCCACCGCAGCTCGGGAAGCACCCACCGCCGCGCCGAGTTTGTCAGCCAAGCTGTAAAGCATGTCAAAGTTGTCGCCATTAGCCATACCGCGGCCGCCAGAAACAACAATTTTAGCCGCCGTCAATTCAGGACGGTCTGAGGCTGCCACTTCTTCGCCGATAAATTCGGATATACCCGCGTCATGGACAGAGCCCAGCGCCTCAATGGCAGCCGAACCGCCCTCAGCAGCCGCCGCATCAAAGGCAGTGCCACGCACAGTCAGCAGCTTGGTAGCATCACTGCTCTGTACTGTGGCAATCACATTGCCGGCATAAATAGGTCGCTTAAAAGTATCGGCGCTAACCACTGCACTGATCTCTGAAATAGCCTGGACGTCTAGCAGTGCGGCGGCCCGAGGCATGTAATTCTTGGCGGTAGTCGTCGCAGTCGCCAATATATGACTGTAGCCTGCGCCTAATTTGGCGATTAAGGGCGCGACATTTTCCGCCAGAGCATTGCCATAGACTGCATTGTCAGCAACTAGTACTTTATTGATGCCGGCAATCTTGGCTGCCTGCTCGGCAACCGACTGGCAACTGCTCCCGGAGACCAAAATATCAATTTCACTGCCAATTTCACTTCCAATTTCTAAGCCTGCTGTGACCGAATTGAGCGTGGCTGGCTTAAGGTTGTTATTGTCGTGTTCCGCGATAATTAAAATACTCATCAGATCACCTTCGCTTCGTTTTTAAGTTTGTCTACCAGCATGGCAATATCATCAACTTTGATACCCGCCTGACGCTGGGCCGGCAATTCAACCCCAAGGAGTGTCAGCCGAGGGGAGATATCTACCGATAAATCTTCAGGGGTCTTTACATCCAGCGGTTTGCGCTTGGCTTTCATAATATTGGGTAAGGACGCATAGCGTGGTTCGTTAAGACGCAGATCCGAGGTGACAACCGCGGGCAGATTAAGCGCCACCGTCTGAAGGCCGCCATCCACTTCGCGAATAACCACAACCTTATCGCCATCAACGGTTAACTCTGAGGCAAAAGTTCCCTGACCACAGGCCAACAGTGCGGCTAACATCTGACCGGTCTGGTTGTTATCCCCATCGATAGCCTGCTTGCCCATCAATACAATATCCGGAGATTCCAAATCACAGAGTGCTTTTAGACATTTAGCAATCGCCAGAGGCTCAAGAGTCTCGTCACTTTTAACCAGAATAGCTCGATCGGCACCCAGTGCCAGCGCGGTGCGCAACTGCTCCTGCGACTGCTGAGGGCCAACAGAGATGGCAATAATTTCTGTGGCCACGCCCTTCTCTTTAAGGCGCACAGCCTCTTCAACGGCAATTTCACAGAATGGGTTAATAGACATTTTGACATTGGCCAGGTCGACATCCGTGCCATCAGACTTGGGCCTAACCTTGACGTTGTAATCAACGACACGTTTTACGGCTACCAGAATTTTCATGGATTTCCTTTTTCATTGTTAAATTGTAGTGTGAATTCGATGGTGCTGGAGACTCAGAAAATTTCTGAAACCCGCTGATTTAGCTCATTCATATTGCCTAATCAGGTGGTGCAAATCAAGCGTAGAGAATCTTAGAACAGTTAGGAAATACGACCAGTGAGTCAGCTTGAATAGCCCGCCAGCCTTATAAATTGCAGTTATTTATCATTAATAAAGCTATGCTTATAAGATGTCAGTAAAATAACAAACTCAATATTCAAATAAATTGCTGGAGAATAAGCTTGGAACGCGAATATATGGATTATGATGTTGTCATCGTAGGTGCAGGGCCTTCAGGCTTGGGCGCCGCATGCCGACTAAAACAAATCAACCCAGAAATTACTGTCTGTGTGGTTGAAAAAGGCTCTGAAGTGGGCGCGCATATTCTCTCCGGCGCGGTATTTGAGCCCACGCCACTCAATGAACTCTTTCCCGACTGGAAAAAGATGGGAGCCCCGCTCCTGACACCCGTCTCCGCCGATCAAATTTATATTTTCCGCGGTGCCAGCAACAGCATCAAGGTGCCCAATTTCTTCGCCCCTAAAACCATGCACAACAGCGGCAACTACATTATTAGCCTCGGTAAGCTGTGCCGCTGGCTGGCGGAGCAAGCAGAGAACCTCGGGGTTGAAATATTCCCCGGCTTTGCCGCCGCAGAAGTCCTCTATGGTGACAGTGGTGAAGTCCTTGGTGTTGCCACCGGCGATATGGGTATAGGTCACAACGGCGAGCACAAAGCCTCTTATATGCAGGGCATGGAACTGCGCGCCAAGTACACATTGTTTTCCGAAGGCTGCCGCGGCCATCTGGGTAAAGAGTTAATTGCTAAATACCAGCTCGATGCCGGTAAAGACCCCCAACACTACGGTATCGGCATTAAAGAACTATGGAAGGTGCCAGCAGAGCAACATCAGCCCGGCCTTGTGGTTCACTCAGCCGGGTGGCCTCTGGAGGAAAGCAACTCTCTCGGCGGCGGCTTCCTCTACCATCTGGAAGACAATACTGTTGCTGTAGGCTTAATTACCAACCTTTCCTACACCAACCCCCATGTCAGCCCCTACGATGAGTTTCAGCGCTACAAGCATCATCCACAGATCGCCAAACATCTTCGTGGCGGAGATCGGCTTACCTATGGCGCACGGGCGCTGCTGAAAGGTGGTTTACAGTCGCAGCCAAAGATGTCCTTTCCCGGTGGTTTGTTAATTGGTGATGATGCCGGAACCCTCAACTTTGCCAAGATCAAAGGCAGCCACACGGCTATGAAGTCGGGAATGGTCGCTGCAGAAACGGTTGCAGCAGCACTGAGCGCCGAACAGAGCAATACTGATCTCGAAGAATATGCTGCCGCTTACAAGAACTCCTGGGCTTACAAGGAGCTGCATATGCAGCGTAACTTTGGCCCGGCACAGCACAAGTTTGGCAATATTTTGGGTTCTGCCTATGCCTTTATTGATATCAATATCTTTAATGGCCTACTGCCATGGACCCTGACTGACAAAGTCGCCGATCATGACACGTTAAAACCGGCCAGTGAGTGCGCCAAAATCAACTATCCAAAATACGATGGGGTGCTGAGTTTCGATAAGGCTTCATCGGTATTTATGTCCAACACTAATCACGAGGAAGACCAACCCTGCCATTTGGTGTTGGCCGACCCGCAACTGCCGATTAGTAAAAACCTCGAACTCTACGATGAGCCGGCCCAGCGCTACTGCCCTGCGGGGGTCTATGAAGTCATCGCCAAGGACGATGGCAGGAAGCACTTTCAAATCAATGCGCAGAACTGTGTGCACTGTAAAACTTGCGATATCAAAGAGCCGAGCCAGAATATTAATTGGGTGGTACCCGAGGGATCCGGGGGACCCAATTATCCTGCTATGTAAGTGCGTAATCTAAGCCTGCAATCTAAGCACAATAAAAAATACCCGCCAGTCCTGCGGGTATTTTTTTATCTGCGAATAACTATTAACGATTTACAGATAGCCAAATCAGATATGACCCAACGAAAACTGCTCACCCATGCTCGATAGGTAAAGGCTATTGATTTTTGTACCAGAGATATTAGTACCAGAGATATTAGTACCAGAGATATTAGTGCCAGGGATTTTGGTATTAGCTGCTGCATCCGAGGACTCAAGGGCCCAGTCAATCAACTGATAGTAGACATTGCGGCTAATAAGCGCCGGGATATTGTCTCTAACCAGCACTAGAGGTAGTGGGTTGTCGTCTTCAATCATAGAGATCGGATGGCTCTTATCCACAACAACAATGTCGTCTGTCGAGGTTGTCAGGGTAATTGCCTGCTGTCCGTCTCGGCACTCGCGGCTTGCAGCAACAACAAACAGTGGCGCCACGGCCACTTTAATACGCCATTTCTCAACCGGCGTCAGCAAAAAGTATTCATTCTCTTCGCGGACTAAAATTGATGCAAAAAGCTTTACCAGCGCAGCACGTTTAATTTCATCACCCTCATGAATCCAGCGCCCTTGACGATCTATCTGGAGATCCATATCGCCAGATAACGGCGGATTCCAGAGATGTACAGGTGGAAGAGAATGTGAAGACTGCTGCTGCAGGGCAAGCAGATCAGAGAAGAGACTGTCTAACTGGCTGGAGGCCACAGCAGTTAGGGTTTGTCCGGCACAGGCTTAGAGCTTGAGGTTTTGCCCTTGGAGGGGTCGCGATACTGGCCTCGATTGCCAATAGTGACACCAACACCGGTGATAAATTTCATTAGCTCTTCGCTGTCGAGTCGATAGTTCCAGCTGCGACTAAAGCACAGCTCAACGGCGCCCTGGGCCAGTGCCCAGCAAGCTAGATAATGGTAGTGAGGGGGAACATCTTCGAGTACACCGCGATCAATTAAACGGGTAATCATACTATTCAGAGAATCTTCATTTGAGCGGCGCATAGCATGCAGCTGCTCAAGCTGAGGTGCTACATCTTGACAATCAATCAGCCGAACCTCGAGGTGTTGCACTAAACGATCCAGTTCCGGGCGCTGCAGACGCGACTCAAAATAAGCCTTGGCGGCAGCACCGGATTCACCTGCCTCGGCCTTGGCAATACCATCGGCCAGGGTACGGGTGATGCTCTCTTCATAATCGAGCATGATGCGCACTAAAATCTCATTTTTAGTTAAAAAATGCTTGTAGACAGTACCCTTGCCGATCCCCGCTTCCACAGCAATGCTGGAAACAGTCACTCGATCTATTCCATCAGATAGAAACAACGCCAGCGCAGCCTGGATAATCTTCTGCTCACGATTCAGAAAAAGCTTTTTCTTTTCTCGAATCCTGTCTGCACTGGAGGTTTTGCTATTCATAATTTCATTTTTTTTGATACGCGTTAAGGCACTCTATTAGAAACTTAAACCAGCGCAATAACAATCGCTAAAGGCTTTTAATAAACGCTAAGGACTTTAATAAAACGCTAAAAGCTTAATTCCCGATTACTGGCGCGGATAAACTCTCGCTTTAAATCATCAAAGGTCTGTACCGCGGGAAACTGCGGGAACTCATTGATAACATTATCTGGCGCATGAAAGAGAATGCCAGCATCTGCTTCAGCAAGCATGGTTGTATCATTATACGAGTCGCCAGCGGCAATGGTTCGGTAATACATGCTCTTAAAGCCAACAACTGCCTGACGCTTAGGATTAGCCTGACGCAGATGATAATTAACCACTGTGCCATCATCGGCAGTCTCCAGCTTGTGACAGAGCAATGTTGGGTAACCCAACTGCTTCATCAACGGACTGGCAAATTCATAAAAGGTATCAGACAGAATCACCACCTGAAAGCGCTCGCGTAACCAGTCGATAAAATCTTTAGCGCCCGGCAATGGCTCAAGAGTAGCGATAACCTCTTGGATTTCATTTAAGCCAAGACCATTCTCGCGCAATATATCCAGACGATACTTCATCAAAACATCGTAGTCAGGCTCGTCGCGAGTGGTTTTCTTTAAGGCCTCGATACCCGTCTTTTCAGCAAAGGCAATCCATATTTCAGGTACCAATACACCTTCTAAATCTAAACATGCAATTTCCACAGGTCTTACTCCCCAATAAATTTGAACCGCACTTTACGTGGTTACAAAGTTAGGTGCAATTATCAGTGATTAAAACAAAAAGTTATAAGCCTATAGCTGCTTATTATTTTTATCATGGGTAGGCTTTTGCTATAGTGCCGCCCTCTCCAACCGGTCGGACAATTAATACATGGGCAGCATCACTAATATCGTCGATATTGACAGCGAACTGGCAGTACAGACACCTCAAGAAATTCTCAAATACGCTTTAGAGAATCACGACAATATCGCTATTTCATTCAGCGGTGCTGAAGATGTGGTGCTGATTGATATGGCCTATAAAATCCGCAAAGACTTGCAGGTATTCTCTCTCGACACCGGTCGCCTCCATGCCGAGACGTACCGCTTTATCGAACAGGTTCGCAAGCACTACAGCATCAATATTGATATCGTCTATCCAGAGGCCAGTCGTGTTGAGAAGCTGGTCAAAGAAAAAGGGTTGTTCAGCTTTTACGACGGCGACCACAAGGAGTGCTGCGGCATTCGCAAAATTGCCCCTCTGCGCAAGCAGCTGCTGACTGTGGACGCATGGATCACTGGCCAGCGCCGTGACCAGAGCCCCGGCACCCGCGCTGCTGTCCCGGTGATGCAGGACGATAAAGCTTTTGCCCGTCCCGACGACAAATTAACCAAGTTCAACCCTCTTGCTAACTGGACATCCAAGCAGGTGTGGGACTACATTCGCGAGAACAATGTTCCCTACAACGAGTTGCACGACAAAGGCTTTATCAGCATTGGCTGTGAACCCTGCACCCGCCCAACCGGCCCCGGACAGCACGAGCGTGAAGGTCGCTGGTGGTGGGAAGAAGCCACACTGAAAGAATGTGGCCTCCACGCTGTAAACATACAGAAGTAATCGCCATGAGCTTAACTACCACTAAAATAACCATGGTCAAAAAGATCTTCGCCGATGGCTCACCGTGCAAAAAGTGCGGTGAAGTTGAAGAGAAAATGCGCGATGCTGGTCAGCTCGAACAGCTTGATAAGATAGTTATTGCCGACGAAGCTGATCCCGAATCTGAAGGTATGCAATTAGCGGCACAACACAGTGTTGACCGTGCGCCCTTCTTTATTGTTGAGCGCGATGGACAGGCGGCGGTAATTTATACGGTTTATTTTAAGTTTGTCAAAGAAGTACTGAATGCCAAGACTAGCGAAGACGACGAGCTTAAAGAAATTATGAATGATGTCGATCTAGATTTTTTATAGGATTTATGTCGACCATTGTTTGCCACCCCGAGCGCCTCATGCTCACATGCACATCCAAATAATAGTCATTCCAGCTTTCGCGGATGTGACCACTTAGTAAACCGGTAGTTTTATCGGTGCAAAAAACTGCTCCTGAGCATCCTTGTTAGGCAACGCCATAGCTTCATCGACCACATTGCGGGTTAGATGAGGTGCAAAGGCGTGAATAAAATCGTACATATAACCCCGCAGATAAGTCCCCTTACGGAAACCAATACTGGTTACACTGGATTCAAATAGATGGGCTGCTTCAATGGCAACCAAATCATGGTCGAGAACCGGATCGTAGGCCATATGAGCGACAATCCCTATACCTAATCCCAACCTCACATAGGTTTTGATGACATCGGCATCGGTGGCGGTAAAGACCACTTTCGGCGTCAGGCCCTTTTCGACAAACGCGTCGTCAAGTCGCGATCGCCCGGTAAAGCCAAACACATAGGTAACAATCGGGTGTTCGGCGACATCCTCTATGCTGACCTCGGCCAGTTTCGCCAAGGGGTGATCTTTGGGCACCAGAATACAGCGATTCCAACGATAACAAGGCATCATCAGCAAATCGCTAAACAGCTCCATAGCCTCGGTAGCTATTGCAAAATCTACAGTGCCATCAGCGGCTTTTTCGGAAATCTGAACTGGTGTGCCCTGATGCATATGCAGGGACACCTCGGGATACTTTGAAATAAAGCGCTCTATCACCGTGGGCAGTGCGTAGCGCGCCTGGGTGTGAGTCGTGGCAATTGACAGACTGCCTTTATTGGGATTGTTATGTTGCTGGGTCAACTGCTTGATACTTTCAACCTGACGCAGAATATCTCCGGCAATTTTTAATATTTCTTCTCCGGCTGGCGTTACGCGTGTGAGGTGTTTACCACTGCGGGTGAATATCTCGACGCCAAGCTCATCTTCGAGCAGGCGTATCTGTTTGCTTATACCAGGTTGAGATGTGTACAGGCTCTGAGCTGTAGCAGACACATTGAGATCATGATGGGCGACTTCCCAGATATAACGCAATTGTTGCAGTTTCATTGTTATGCCTCAGAACGATTTCAGACTGATCGATTGTTATTGAAGTTAACGAACAATTCCATTTCTAAAACATACGCCTATCTATACGATAAAGCTATAAAAATATGCAAAACTATTACTTCTGAGAATACTGCGACCCTGCTATGGTGGCGCAATTAGCAACCCCCTAACCAAAGCTAACCAAAGCAAAGTTAAGCATTTACCTTAAAATAAAAAATGAAAGCATAAAAGTGAAACCATAATAATGATAATAGATATTTTACTTTATATAGCCGCTGGAGCTGGTGTCGGCCTCGCCATCGGATTAACCGGTGTCGGCGGTGGATCGCTGATGACACCTTTACTAATCCTGTTTGGCTTTCCCTATAACGTGGCGATTGGCACTGATTTACTCTACGCCTCTATTACTAAAGCGGGCGGCGTGGTCAGCCACCATAAGCAAAAAAGTATTGAGTGGCGAACCGTAAAAATGTTGGCCGTGGGCAGTGTCCCTGCATCGTTAGTTACCGCGGTAGCACTCAGCCAAGTATTTACCGATTCATCCGATTACGAGGGAATCTTAACTCGCAGTCTGGGGGTTATGTTGGTCCTGACGGCTTCGGTTATTTTGTTAAATGGGCGCTTAAAAGGAAAAGTTAAACCCGCTGATGCCAAACCGTCCTCGGGGTCAAATGATACAATTATTTTTCTAGTGGGTATTTTTCTGGGTATTTTTGTGACCCTTTCTTCTGTAGGTGCGGGGGCTTTTTGTGCGGCAGTATTGATGGTGCTCTACCCGCGTATGCCTGCTCTGCATATTGTCGGTACTGATATTGCCCACGCCGTTCCCTTAACGCTGGTTGCGGGGTTGGGTCACTTATTCTGGCTGGGTAATGTCGACTTTGTCTTGCTCGGTTGCCTTTTAGTCGGCTCTCTGCCGGCTATTCATTTGGGGACTCGTCTGGCGCGCAATATTCCTGGGCGGATTTTGCAGACTATAATTGCGACTATGTTGTTGGGCATGGGGATTAAGTTTGCGGCGTTTTGATTGATTGGTGTTGGTTAGCAGGGGAATAGGCGCTCCGTCTATCCTTGCGATCGGTCCCATGGGTACAGGTATTTGAACTATCTGAGTACACCTATATAAAAAGCTGAATTCACTGCGATCTTGAAGGTATGGGTGCGGTAGTTATGCCCTACTAGTTAGATAAAATCGCCACCAAAACGGAACAAGAAGAAGATAAACAACACTAGGTAGAACAGATAGTAAAGTGGCGAGTGGAGGGATTTCTTGCGCTTTTCATCAATCACTGCTTTGGCCTGAACGTTTAAATTGCGCTGCTCAATCTCTATCTGTAAAAAATGGAAGCTCTCCCCCTGTGGCTCTTGAACGTAAAGCTTAAGAATCTCGCTATCTTCAAGTTGAGAGTATTTTTTTGAACGCAACACTGCCATAGAGCAAACCGTTATCTTTTCTTCTCATTGGCAACTCCGTGAGGAACATGCCCAGTGGCAACATGTTCGCTGGCAGAGGTGCAATGCCCCTGCTGGTCATCAAAGAAAACATCTGCACCAAAAGATTTAAGAAAATCACCCTTGCTAAGACCGCCGAGAAACAGGCTTTCATCAATTCGAATATCCCATTCGCGCAATGTGCGCACCACTCGTTCATGAGCTGGGGCTGCGCGGGCTGTTACCAGTGCAGTGCGTATTGGGCACTCATCGACGGGGAATTCAGCCTGCAGACTGTGCAGGGTTTGCAGGAAGTTTTTAAAGGGCCCTGGATCCATAGGCATACGCGCCGAAGCTTTTTCATTGGCGGTAAAGGCATCCAAACCACGCTCCTTAAAAATGCGTTCGGAGGCATCGGAAAACAACACCGCATCACCATCAAAAGCGAAGCGCAGTTCATCTGAGGTGCTACTGGACGAACCCTGAGATGGCAGCAATGTGGCCGCTGCCATACCACTCTCCAGCGCGCTGCGAACATCATCAGCGTGAGTGGAAAGGAACAGGTGGCAAGCAAAATCCGAGACATATCTATAGGGAGACTTACCGCCGGAAAAAGCCGCTCTGGTGATATTCAAACCGTGGTGGGCGATTGAATTAAATACCCGCAAGCCGGTGTCCGCAGAGTTTCGCGACAACAAAATAACCTCAACACGCGGTTCACCACCCAGCTTTTCATTGATACGCAGCAACTTAGTCACCAAGGGAAAAGCTTCACCGGGACCGAGAATATCGTCTTCATGTTCACGCTGATAATTAGCGTAGGCAGCGACACCTTGAGTTTCGAAAATATCGTGGCTCTCACGCATATCAAACAACGCAGTCGAGGAGATCGCTATAACCAGTTTAGGATTGTTTGCCATTGTCTTTATACCGGATTAACCGGCATTCTCCTTGGTTAGCTCAGCGTTATCTATTTCTCCATCAGCCTGCTCATCTTTAAAGTACTCTCTGGTAAGTTTAAAGACTACCGGTGCCAGCAAAATCAGTGCGATCAAATTGGGAATCGCCATCATGCCATTCAGTGCATCGGACATCTTCCACACCAGATCCAGACTCATCTGTGTGCCGAGGAATACGCCTATAACCCAGAGTATTCTAAACGGCACAATGACTTTCGGACCCAGTAAAAATTCAGCACAGCGCTCGCCGTAATAACTCCAACCAAGCATGGTGGTAAAGGCAAACAACACAATACAAATAGAGAGAATAATATCGCCGAAAGGCAATTCAGCTTTAAAGGCGGACAACGTCATGGCCGCGCCCTGAGGCTCACCGTCCCAGACACCGGTTACCACCAGTACCAGTCCAGTCATAGTGCAGATAATCAAGGTGTCGATAAAGGTGCCAAGCATCGCGATAGTGCCCTGGCGAACTGGGCTGTTGGTTTCAGCGGCAGCGTGAGCAATAGGCGCTGAACCAAGACCAGATTCATTGGAAAAAATACCGCGTGCAACACCCATTCGCAGGGCCAACATTATAGTTGCACCAGCAAAACCACCGGTGGCCGCAGCACCATTAAAGGCGCTATCGACAATAAATACGATAGCCGCCGGCAGCTCGGTGACGTTGAGCAGCAATATAGCCAAGGTGGCGCTAAAATAGATAATCGCCATAAACGGAACCAGTTTTCCAGCCACTTCAGCGATACGCTTAATGCCACCAAGTAAGACTATGCCAACCAATACAGAGAGTAATATACCGCTGTACAGCGTAGGTACATGAAAGTTTGTTTCAAGCACTTGAGAGACCGCATTGGACTGCACTGTATTAGCCAGACCAAAACCTGCCAGAGAACCAAATAGAGCAAAGGCGATACCCAGCCACTTCCATTTCGGACCGAGACCATTTTTGATGTAGTACATTGGGCCGCCGACTTTTTTCCCCAACTCATCGGTTTCTCGATAGTTGACCGCCAGCACCGCTTCGGAATATTTGGTTGCCAGACCTACCAGCGCCGTACACCACATCCAAAACAACGCTCCGGGACCGCCTATGCCAATAGCCGTAGCCACACCGGCAATATTACCTGTGCCGACGGTGGATGAGAGTGCCGTCATCAGGGCATTAAAGGGGCTGATCTCGCCTTCACCGCTGCCCTTGCGACCTTTGAATAGCTGGCGAAAGGCAAAGGGGATATGAGTAAGAGTCATACCTTTAAGGCCAATGGTCAGATAGATGCCTGTACCTAAAAGCAGTATCAGCATCACCGGGCCCCAAACGGCGCCATTAATGGTGTCAATTATCTGTTCAAACATAACTACCCCTTTTTATTTTTTTAATATCCCAAATATTGCTGCTGAGCGAATAAGCCAAATAGTCCGCCGGTATGAACAAACACAATATCAGTGCCTTTATTAGTACCTTTCGCCGAGCAATAAATACCCTTTTTAATATCTTCTATCAAGCCATAAAAAGCTTTGCCAGTGTACACCGGATCGAGCAGTATGCCCTCCAGTGCCGCCAACTGTTTTATAAAGTCAAAAACCTCAGGGTCAGCCTGGCCATAACCCGGACCTATGTAGGCATCACAGGTATCCGCGTTAAGCGCGCTAATGTCTAGATCCGAGGGGTATCGATCTTGCCAATCCTGCAAGTCCGCAGTGATCTCGCGGGAAAAGTAAGCACTGTTATCACAGACCGCATAGCCTTTGACCGGTGTGTCCATACCCAGCAGATGGCAGCCAAGCATCAAGCCGGCCTGGGTTCCCCCAGAGCCGCTTGCATGAACAATCGCCTGAGGTTTTAACCTATGCCGCGCAAAGTCGCCGGCAAGTTCTTCAGCCGCCTTAATATAGCCCCAGATACCAACGCCATTGCTGCCCCCTGTAGGGATTTGATAGGCCTTACTGCCCTGCTGCCGGTAATGGTCGTCCCAATGCTTAAACAGGCTGTCGAGGCGTTTAAATTCCCTCGGGCTGTAATGACTGATCGTAGCGCCAGCAAGATGATCGAGCAAAAGATTGCCAACCGCCTGAGGCTCTGTATCCGAGCGCAACAGCAGATGCACCTTAAGCCCTAATTGGGCGCCGAGGATTGCCACTGCTCGGCAGTGGTTGGACTGCACACCACCACTGGTGATCACAGTATCGCAGCCATGGGCGAGAGCATCAGCGAGAAGAAATTCAAGCTTACGGATTTTATTGCCGGAGGTGGCTGAGCCGGTTAGATCATCGCGCTTAATCCAAATGCGCGGCCCACCGATATTCTTGTACTGTGCCGAAAGACGCTCAAGGAGATAAAACGGGGTTGGCGTCTGGGCGAGATCTAACTTATGGGGATAGGTAATCATCAGCTTTATACTAGCAGAAGTGGCTGCGGTGGCAGCCACTTAACATCATGCTTAGATAGCTTTAATTGTGCCTTTAGGTAGAACGGCATGTACTGCTGACAACTGGAATTTAAGCTCGAGGTTATTGTTAACTTCAAGAATGACATAATCCCCTTCCAGCTTAGTGATTTTACCCAGAATACCACTAGTCATAGTCACTTCATCACCTTTACTCAAACCGCCGAGCAAATTGCTGTGCTCTTTCTGACGCTTGCGCTGTGGGCGAATAATAAACAGGTACATAAAGATAAATAGACCACCGAACATAATCAGTGATCCCATCATACCTGGATCACTTGCTGACGTAGCTGACTGTGCATGCGCACTGGAGATAAAAAACATAATTAACCCTTAATTACTTTAGTTGCTTTGATTGATTTGAAAAAACACATTTTAAAACATACTTTAAAACATACATTAAAATTTTGCGATGTTGGCATCAAAGATTTTCGTTGATCCAATTCAGCACATCCTCGTGATGAGACTTGGTTTTAACCTTGCCCATCACGTATTTGATCTCACCGTCTTTACCGATAATAAACGTTGAACGCAGAACACCCATATACTCACGGCCCATAAATTTCTTCATATCCCAGGCACCGTATTGCTCAGTAACTTTATGGTCTTCATCGGAGAGCAGCGTGAAGTTAAGTTCCTGCTTATCTTCAAACTTAACCAGTCTGTCGACAGAGTCGGGACTCACCGCCATCACCACAGTATCCACAGCGGCAAACTCAGCTTTGCTATCGCGTATTCCGCAGGCTTGAACGGTACAACCTGGGGTCATCGCTTTTGGATAAAAGTAGAGAACTATATTTTTCTTACCGCGGTAGTCTTTAAGACTGACTTTTTCCCCGCGCTGATTCACCAGTGAAAAATCACTGGCGGTTGTTCCCACCTCAGCAAATGCCATACAAGCTCCTATAAACTATTTATTTAATGGCCGTTTAAAGCCTGCTGTACTGTAGCAAACTATTACTCTCAGCAACCAGTGAAAGCTGCAATTGCAGGTGGTTAAAAATAAAAAAACCGCTTATCCAGTCATAAATAAGCGGTTTTTTTACAATAGCTGCAACTGTTATGGCAGCAGATGCTGAACAGCGTCGCGCTCTTCCGTCAGCTCCTGCTCAGTAGCAGACATTTTAATGCGGGAGAAATCATTAATTTCCAGACCCTGAACAATCGCCCAGTCGCCATCTTTACAGGTACATGGGAATGAGTAGATCAAACCTTCAGTGATACCGTAGCTACCGTCACTGTAAACACCCATGCTAACCCAATCGCCCTCTGCAGTTCCCAGAGCCCAGCTGCGCATATGGGCAATAGCCGCATTGGCCGCAGAAGCCGCACTGGATGCGCCACGGGCTTTAATAATCGCCGCCCCACGCTGTTGAACAACCGGGATAAAGTCTTCTTCGTACCAAGACTGATCAACCATATCGATAGCCGCTGCACCATTGACTTTGGTCTGGTGGATATCAGGGTACTGAGTCGCCGAGTGATTACCCCAGATAGTCATATGGGTAACATCATTGATAGTAGTGCCAGTCTTGTTGGCTATCTGAGTCAGTGCGCGATTGTGATCAAGGCGAGTCATTGCGGTAAATTGACGAGGATTGATATCCGGGGCATTGCGCTGAGCAATCAGCGAGTTGGTGTTAGCTGGGTTGCCGACAACCAATACTTTGATATCTTTAGAGGCGTTATCATTGAGCGCCTTACCCTGTGCAGAGAAGATCGCTGCATTGGCTTCTAATAAGTCTTTGCGCTCCATACCTGGACCACGGGGACGAGCACCCACTAACAGAGCATAATCTGAGTCTTTAAAAGCAACGGCAGCATCATCGGTGCAGACCATTCCGGCTAACAGTGGAAAAGCACAGTCTTCCAATTCCATCGCCACGCCTTTTAGGGCTTCAAGAGCAGGGGTAATTTCAAGCATCTGCAAGATAACCGGCTGCTGTGGACCAAGCATTTCGCCAGCGGCAATGCGGAATAATAAAGAATAGCTAATCTGGCCTGCGGCCCCTGTAACGGTAACGCGAACGGGTGAATTCAAGGTGTATCTCCGTAGAAGTTAATAACGTCAAATTTTAAGTCGGCGCTATTATAAGGCGGCGCAAATAAAATGCATCTTTAGAGCACATATGAAGGCTATTTAAACCGCCAATAGTGCTCTATTGATTGATATTGGTCATGTTTGGGTTATGCACAGAGCCTTTTATAGGTTTCTAGCATACGGCTGTAGAGCTCATCCTTAAAATTACTCGCCCCTGTATCCAGTTGCGCAACAATTTCCACCAGGTGCTCATTGTCTTCAACACCGCCCCACTGCTTTTGATAACTGCCATCCTGATAGCCGTGATCTTGACGGAAGAAATTGAGAACATTTTTGCCCACATAACCAACATAGAGCTGTTCAAAGTTCATATCTATACCTTTCATCAACTTGGCAAAACGTGCAACTTCAAAGCCTTTGCTCGCCAGTGTGTGATGGGTAAAGTCTTCCAGATCAAGACGGAAATCAGCGCTCTGCTGAGGCACAGCAAATGCTTCGATAACATGATCGGCTATCGCCTCAGGAGAATCGCCCTTAAGCAACAGCAAGCTTAAACCAAAGTGCCAGATATCCACCAACTCGAGCTCAATCTGACCGACATCGGGATTCTGTTTCTTCCACCACTTCCAACCATAATGATCGAGCAGCTCGGCACATTCAACCCAGATGGCGCGATACCATTCGAAGTTTTGCTGCTTCCAGTCGGCGTGGACTTTGGTGTTCATATCGCTCTGCAGTTCGAGCATCGTTACTAGTTGCTGTTTCATTGGGTTTCCTATTTTTTTAATATCTTAAAGCCATTATTTTCACATCGAGCCGCGAACAAAATTATTGGTCTGCTTTTCAATGCCAATATTAGTACTTGGCCCATGACCAGTGATCACCACAGCGTTCTCATCGAGGCTGTAGATACGCTGGCTAATGGATTTTTTAATCTCTTCAAAATCACCACCCGGCAAGTCAGTGCGACCAATACTGCCCTGAAATAAAGTATCGCCGGCAATCAGGGTTTTATACTCCTCAAACCAAAAGCTTACCGAGCCCGGCGTATGCCCCGGGGTGTGAATAGCGACACCACCACAGCAATCGAGGGCCTGATCATCGTTTATATAATGATCTGGTTCCGGCAAGCTAATCACTGGAACACCGAACATAGCGCACTGTTGCTCGACCATATCCCATAAAAACTGATCGCCTTTATGCAGATGGATAGGCGCGCCTGTGGCCTTCTTAATCTCACCGGCCGCCAGTATATGGTCGAGGTGCGCATGGGTGTGAATAATCGCCACCACCGAGAGGTTGTGTTCTTTAAGCAGCGCGAGAATTTTATCCGCATCACCACCGGGATCTACCACCAGTGCCTTGCCGCTGAGTCGGTCGCCAATAATGGAGCAGTTGCACTGCAGTGGACCGACAGGAAAAGTACGAATAATAAAATTCGACTCCGCTGATTTATCCTTAATCTGTTCAGGCATAGTCATCCCTATTTGGGTATCTGAAATAGTCGATGGAAATTATCCGTAGTAGCTCGAGCCAGCTCTTCAAGACTGATACCGCGCAGATCCGCAACGCACTGGGCGACTTCTCGAACATACTGTGGTTCATTTTGCTTACCTCTATGCGGCACTGGCGCAAGCCATGGAGAATCTGTTTCAACCAGAATGCGATCCAGCGGTACCCTAGTAGCCACATCGCGTAACTCATCAGCACTGGCAAAGGTCACAATACCTGAAATAGAGATATAAAAGCCCAGAGCCAAAGCCTGTTCAGCCATCTCCCAGCTCTCGGTAAAGCAGTGCATTACGCCAGCGGCACTGGGCGTATATTGACGCAACAAGTCGATAGTTTCATCGCGGGCATCGCGGGTGTGAATAATCACCGGCATATTAATCTGTTGGCTGGCTTTCAGGTGGTTAATAAAACTCGCCCGCTGCCAGTCGATGGTTTCACTGCTGTAAAAGTTATCCAGACCGGTTTCGCCAATGGCAACCACACCTGGATTATTGGCGAGCGCTACAAGCTCTTCCACAGAGGGCACTGCCTGCTGAACTTTTTGAAGTGGATGAGCACCGACCGAGGAGTAGACATTGTCGAACTGAGCGGTGAGATCAAGCAGAGATTTAGAGGTCGGCATATCCACCGCGACACTTAAAAAATGACTGACACCGCGGGCTTTGGCTGCCTCTAAAACAGCATTTATTCCGCCCTCTCGATCAGTTAAATCCAAATGATCGAGATGGCAGTGAGAGTCTACCAGCATAGGTTATTTCGTCTTTTAGTATGAAATTATTCTACATGGTTAATGTAGGCTTGTGAGAGTGTACCGTACCGGTCAGAGCCTGTTCAATATCAACTTTTAATTCAGCCTGCTCTTCACCCAATTGCACGCCGACCCCTTCCATTTTAAAACTCCCCGAACCTTTGTGAGTCACCCACACCACCTTGCCAGTCATAGGGATAGGCTCCGGGCGTAAATAGATACTCAACAGGAAAAAAATATCATCGCCAAGTTCATAGGTCTTTTTGGTCGGAACAAATAAACCACCACCGTCGACAAACGACATATAGTGCTGATACAGCAGATTTTCGTCACTGATATCGACGGCTAAAATACCGCCCTTGCCACCGTTAAACATATAGATCACCTCTCCTTGTGTACTGCTATGAGCTTAGCATGAAAAACCCGCTGTCACTTATCTGCGCGAGGCAAACACCATCAACCAATCCATAAATAGTTCTTCCCAGAGCAGCTGTAGATTGGGGTTATTACCACTGATCACCCAGCTGCGCGCCTGCAGTAATTTATCTGAAAAGCTAAACAGCGCCGGAATGGGTTTGTCGACCAAATCGGTAGTTGCCAGCCGGTGGATATAACTACTGAACCAATCAATAGTTTGGCTGGTGTCTAGCTTCTGACATTGCTGAGCCGCATCCAGAGGTGAGACATCACCAGCTCTGACGTTCGCCACCAGCTCTTCAAAGTTCTGCCGCTGCTGCAGGTTATCACTCTGTAAATAATCGAGTGCTAACAGGGGTTTCCCCGACGCCAAAAACAGCACCTTGTCGACGGCAGATTGATCGCCCGTAACCTCGGTTAACCATTGGCTGGCAATCGCCGTATCGGGAATCGGCATGGCAATCTGCTGACAGCGGCTGCGAATAGTCGCCGATAACAGACTGGGTCTGTGGGACACCAAAATCAATAAAGTTTTAGCCTGAGGCTCTTCAAGATTTTTTAGCAGGGCATTGGCCGCATTGTTATTCATCGCCTCGGCGGGAGCAAAAACTGCCACCTTCCAGCCACCCTGATGAGCAGTTTTACTCAGAGATTCAATAAGCGCCCGCACCGGATCAATTTTAATCGGTTTACCCGGCTCTTCAGGTTCCAGGTAGGTTATGTCGTCGTGATTACCAGCGGCTAATAATTGACAGCCCTTGCAAGAACCACAGGCGTACTTGGTCATCTCAGCACTACACAGCAGGTGCTGAGCAAGGGCTTTAGCCAGACGCAACTTGCCGATGCCGCTGGGACCGCTGATTAAAAGCGCATGGGGCAGACGGTCGTTCTCAATACTGCTATTAAGCGTATCCCAGAGTGTTTCTTGCCAGGGCAATGGAAGCACTAGGCGATCTCCATAAAGTTGTTTAGAGCTATTTCTATCTGCGCCTGCACCCCTTCGATTGACTGTGATGCATCAATAATTACGCAGCGCTGCGGGCTCTCTTTGGCAATCTGTAAGTAGCGGTTGCGCACTCGCTCAAAAAACTCCACCCGCTCCAACTCAAAACGATCGGGCGCACTGCGCTGCCCTGCCCGCTGCAAACCGATTTCAACGGGGATATCGAGAATTAATGTAAGGTCGGGACGCAGACTGCCCTGCACCAACAGCTCAAGCTCTGAAATAAGATCGTCGCGCATATTGCGACCGGCACCCTGATAGGCATAGGTGGCATCAGTAAAACGGTCGCAGAGTACCCATGCACCCTCGCAGAGCATTGGTTCAATCACCTGATTGAGATGCTGGGCGCGGGCGGCAAACATCAATAACAATTCAGCGGTATTACAGACCTTCTCTTCGCGGGGGGCTAATAGTAGTTCACGGATCTGCTCCGCCAGAGGTGTGCCACCGGGTTCGCGAGTGGTCGCAAAGGCGAGTTTATTTTTTTCCATCCACGACTGGATAAACTGAATATTGGTAGTTTTACCGACACCTTCAGTCCCTTCAATGGTAATAAATTTTCCGCGCATCTATTTCCCCGACCTTGCTTATTTCTCTTTTATTTTATCAACCAGTAACCGCTGACATTCTACTGCTTTCTGTTTACCTTGAACCGGCTATTTTGTCTTAGCCTTGGGCGCTGACCGATAATCGGCAGCGCGTTTGTCTATCTGGTACTTGCGCACCGCCTTGGTATGCTCCTCAAGACTGTCCGAGAAGTAATGGCCACCATCACCGCGGGCGACAAAATAGAGACTGCTACCAGCCTTAGGATGAATTGCTGCCTCTATGGCTGCAGCGCTGGGCATTGCAATGGGTGTTGGCGGCAGGCCCTTAATCATATAGGTATTGTAAGGGCTGAGGGTTTTTAAATGTGAGCGTTTCAGGTTGCCTGTGTAAGCATCGCCCAAACCATAAATAACCGTTGGATCTGTCTGCAGACGCATTTTTTTATTTAAACGCCGGACAAAGACACCGGCTATTTCAGGACGCTCCTCGGCAAGACCTGTCTCTTTCTCGACTATTGAGGCCATAATCAGCGCCTGATAAGCAGAATCATAGGGGATATCCGCAGAGCGATTTTGCCATGCCCGATCCAATACTTCGACCATTTTACTGTGGGCGCGGGCGAGTATATCAATCGCTGTATCAGAGCTAATATAGCTGTAGGTATCCGGAAATAGCCAGCCCTCTGGATGGGATTTGTCGATGTCGGCGGCAGTCATTATTTGCGCCCGGCTGAGCTTATCGACATCGGCAAACTGATCGAAATCAGCAAGATGCTGTAGCCACTGCTTGTAAGACCAACCCTCGGGAAAAGTTATCTGATAAAGCACAACCTCACCACGATTAAATCTATTCAAGAGGTCTGTGGAGGTATCGCCAGTGTTTATTTGATACTGGCCTGCCTGAATGGCGGCCTGCCCTGTCAGTCTTGCATAGAGGCTAATCAGCCTTGGGTGATTAACAATACCCTCTTGGAATAGCTGTCGATTGACGGTGTTGAGATTACCCCCCTTTCCAATTGTCCATTCCATCGAGTTAGCGTTGAGAGTAACCGGTGCCTCGAGATAGCGCTGAGCGGTTCCCAGCAGCAGTGCCACAGCGATGGCTGCGGTAATGGCGAGAAGCGCTAAAGTGCGTAAAAGGGGTTTTAATATAGGCTTTAACATGGGTAGCAATCATAGAGATCAAACAGCGCCGATTGAAGTCTTTTTGTATCAGATCCCACAGACCATTGCCCGAGATTATTGATTTTGGTAACCGGTAGCAATCCGCGAATCGAGCTGCAGATAAAAATCTCGGTAGCCGCGTCAAGCTGCGCTCGGTTAATCGCGCACTCGGATACCCGCAAACCAACGCTACTAAATAACTGCTCCAGCAACAGCCCGCGCATAACGCCGCGCACACCGGCCTGATCGAGCTGCGGGGTTATCCAGCCATTGTTAGCGGTGTTTATAAAGATATTAGCGCAGGTCGTTTCAATCAGCAGTTCATCACGGCTGTACATAATGCCATCTGCGTACTCAACTCCACTCCATTCGGCTCTGCCTAGCACCTGGTCGAGACGATTGAGATGTTTGATGCCCGCCAAAACTGGATTAATCGGGAGACGATACTGGCACTGGGTAAGAGAGACACCCTCGCGCCTCGGCTGCTCAAGGTTATCGGGTAATGCTGAGTACTGACAAATTATCTGAAGGTGCAACTTAGCCGGTGACGCGTAACCACGACCACCAGTTCCTGCAGTGACAGTTATTTTAATAATGCCGCTGCTCAGTGAATGTTGCTTTAGCAAACCAAGAAAGTGCCTGAGATTATCATCGAGAGTTTGTTTAGTGACATTCAGTCCAAGTACCGGAGCATCGCTCACTAATCTCGAACTGTGACGCTGCCATAGAGGAACCTCACCAACCCTAAACAGCATGGTTTCAAAGAGACCATGACCATAACCAGTACCACGATCGGCAACCGGCAAAACAACGCTCTCAACACCATTAACAGTGGTCAAGCCTTTGTGGAGTTTCTCTGGGCGGTCTACAGCGCTATTCATGGACTAACTCTTAGATAATCAGGCGTCTATTAAACATAAATTCCAGCCAAAAAAAAACCGCCCCAAGGGAGCGGTTTTTAGCAAGCATGCAATCAATATCAGCCGTTAGCAGTGATATAAGTAATTGCGTTTTGTACTGTAGCGATTTTCTCTGCTTCTTCATCAGGAATTTCAGCATCGAATTCCTCTTCCAAAGCCATAATCAACTCAACAGTGTCGAGTGAATCGGCCCCTAGATCTTCAACAAAAGAGGAAGTAGTTTTAACATCTTCTTCTTTAACACCTAGCTGCTCAGCAACCATTTTGATAACGCGCTCTTCGATGTTACTCATCGTATATATACTCCTGTTAACGGATATTTAATTAATTGTGCCGCCGAACAAATTTTGCTCAAACAGCGAAATTCTATGTATAGGGCGCGCATTCTACCCTACAAATTACAAAATGCTAAACCCCAATTTAAAAAAGGATTATTCCCTATTTAAATCAATAGCTTACGCCATGTACATACCGCCATTTACATGGATAGTTTCACCGGTAATGTAAGCTGCGCCCTCTCCAGCGAGAAAACAAACCACTGAAGCGATCTCTTCAGGGGCACCCAATCTGGCCAGTGGAACCTGTGTTAGAAGCGCTTCTTTATTAGCCTCTGGTAGATCTTTGGTCATATCAGTATTGATAAATCCAGGAGCAACTGTGTTGACGGTAATGTTTCTTGAACCCAATTCTTTAGCCAGTGCTCGAGCGAAGCCACCAACACCCGCTTTAGAGGCCGAATAATTGCTCTGCCCTGCATTGCCCATGGCACCAACCACAGAGCTGATATTAATAATTCTACCCCAGCGCGCCTTGGTCATTGGACGTACACAGGCCTTAGCCAGACGGAATACGGAAGTCAGATTGGTTTCCATAACATCCATCCACTCGTCATCTTTCATACGCATAAGGATATTGTCTTTGGTAATGCCAGCATTGTTAACCAGAATAGTCGGCGCACCGAACTGATCAGAGATAGCCTTAATAACCGCGCTGATCGAGTCAATATTCGTGACGTCGAGCACCATACCAACACCCGCTATATTGTTATCTTTAAAGCGCTGAGTAATCTTGGCTGCACCAGCTTCACTGGTTGCTGTACCGACAACGGTTGCTCCCGCATCCCCCAAACCAGCGGCAATCGCCGCACCAATACCACGAGTTGCGCCGGTTACTAGAGCGACTTTATCATTGAGACTCATTTGAAATTCCTATAATTATTAAATATATAAACTTTAAACATATAAAACTGAATAAATTAAACTGATGTCAGTGCGTTTTCGAGACTGGCAACATCATCAGTAGCCAGTGATGTCAGACCGCGATCAATACGCTTGGAGAGACCGTTGAGTACGCGGCCGGGGCCACACTCAATCAATATTTCCACACCGCGACTGGAGAGCCCATTCACACAGTCAACCCATAGAACCGGCTGATAAATCTGCTCGAGCATCAATGTCTTTATCGCTTCCGGATTGGCTTCAGGTTGGGCGTGAATATTGTGTAACACCGGAATTTGCGGTGCGGCAAAGCTTTTTTGCGCGACAATCTCTGCCAGATTATCGGCAGCCGGACGCATTAGCGAAGTGTGGAATGGCGCGCTTACCGGCAGTTCAACTGCACGCTTGGCACCAGCCTTCTTACAAATATCAATAGCGCGGGCAACCGCCGCTGCATCACCGGCAATAACAACCTGACCGGGCGCATTAAAGTTGACCGCGGTGGCGATCTGATCCTGAGCGGCTTCACTGCAGGCATTGATTACAATTTGGTCATCTATACCCATAATGGCTGCCATGGCGCCAACACCAACAGGCACTGCCTGCTGCATAAAGGCACCGCGAGCGCGAACAATTTCCACGGCATCGGTAAAACTTACCACGTCGGCACAGACCAGAGCTGACCACTCGCCGAGACTATGCCCTGCCATTGCGGCCGGCAGTGGACCACCCTGCTGTTGCCAGAGACGCCAGATAGCGATACTTGAGGTCAGCAGTATGGGTTGAGTGCGCTCGGTAAGATTAATATCTTCCTGCTCGCCTTCCTGAATAAGCTTCCAGGCATCGTAACCGAGTACATCCGAGGCCTCTTTAAAGGTCTCTTCTACAAGAGGGTTTGCGGCGGCAAGATCTGCCAGCATGCCAATTTTTTGTGACCCCTGACCGGGGAAAACAAATGCTAAATTACTGTTCATATATCCTCTACCTAAAGTTTCTCTGCGTTTATCTGGTTGTCCAATTTTTGCTTAAGTATAGGCGACAAAACCTCGGGCAAGTTATGCTCCGCTGCATCAATGGCTAAATCGAGTGCGCGAACAAAAGCACTGTGGGATGCCCGACCATGACTTTTTACCACCACAGCATTTAATCCCAAAAAATAGGCGCCATTATATAAGGCTGGATCAAGCTGTGCTTTGAGCTTTAGCAATGGTTTTTTCAATAGTAAAAGTGCCAGCTTGGCCAGCCAACTGTTACCGACCGCATCGCGGAAAAGCGCCGAGACCATAGCGGTTAACCCCTCACTGGTTTTAAGGGTGACATTACCGGTAAAGCCATCGCAGACCACTACATCAGTGCCACCTTCAAAAATACCATTGCCCTCGATATAGCCACAGTAATTAATCAGTGGTTCGCTCTCCAGTAAAGCTGCCGCCTGCTGAATATAAGCATGGCCTTTATTGTCTTCTTCACCGACGTTTAATAAACGTACCACGGGAGCATCGATACCATCGAGCTCTGCGGCCATCATTGAGCCAAGTAAGGCAAATTGATAGAGCTGCTGAGCTGAGCAATCTAAATTAGCACCGAGATCGAGAACATAACTGCGACCTGCCGCTGTTGGGATTGTTGTACAGATAGCAGGCCGGGAAATACCTGGCAGTGATTTTACATAGTAAAGTCCCAGCGCCATCATCGCGCCAGTATTACCGGCACTAACAAAGGCATTGGCCTCGCTGTTGGCAAGAGCCTGCAGCGCCAACCCCATAGAGGAGTCGCGTTTGTTGCGGATTACTGCGGAGGGTTTATCGCTGTCGCTGACGCAACAGTCGCTGTGGCGCACTTCGATACGAGACAGAATACTCGTATCTGGACAGTTCTTTAAATGGGTCGCCAGCTCGTCTCTGTCACCAAAAAGTAGTGCGCTAACATTACTATGGTGACTTAGAGATTCAAGCAGCGCAGATACTGTAACGCGAGGACCGTGGTCCCCGCCCATAGCATCGACGGCAATTCGGAGTGAATTTGCCAAAGACTGTTTGTGTCAGTTATTCGGCGTCGAGCTCGACAACTTTGCGGCCACGGTAAAAACCGTCCGCAGACACATTGTGACGCAGGTGCTTTTCACCACTTACTGAATCAACTGAAAGCGTTGGTGCAGTCAGTGCATCGTGTGAACGACGCATTCCGCGTTTTGATCTTGTCTTGCGACTTTTCTGAACAGCCATAGATTACTCCTGTGCAATAATCTTGTGCAGTCGAGGTTATTTCTTCAACTGCTGTAAAATATTAAAAGGATTGTCAGCGACAATCTCGTCATCTTTCTCGTTATTACCGCGCTCGACCTCGGAAAGAAAGGTGTCTCCGGTACACATACCATCTTCATGGTAGCTAACCGAAGGCAGAGCTAATAAAATCTCATCTTCGAGCAACTCATTCAGACTAGCCATCTTATCGACGACAATCCAGGGCTCTCGATTACTGGGGACATTACACAATTGATCTTCGGACCAAATTACCTGTGCAGCAAAATCACTGTTAAGGGCAACCGTGACCGGGTCAAGACAGCGCTGGCATACTGCCGACACTGAAATACTCAATGTACCACTTGCAACCTTAGCTCTTGCCTCGTCGATTTCAAATCTTACCAATGCCGACAGAGGAGTATCTATACTGTCAACTGCTTGAGCCAAACGAGGCAAATGCAAAGCGTGAAATTGACCTTCGAGGACAATTCCCTGGTTCGCAAGCTTACGCGGATCAATTAGAGTTGGCAGTGCCATAAATACAGGTGGTACCCAGTTAGGCGCGCATAATAGGGTCAAGACGTTGATCTGTCAAAGAAAATTGATCAAAATAGACCGCTTTCCGGCACTTACACTGCCTTTATAGTGCGACAAGAGCACAATAACCGCGCGATTAAATTTAAACAGGCGATCTATCCATGAATAAACTGATTCTAGCCTCCTCATCAGTCTATCGAAAAGCACTGCTTGAACGCCTGCAAATAGCCTTTGACTGTTACTCACCAGATATCGATGAAAGTCTTTTAGAACACGAGACTGGCCATCAGCAAGCGCAGCGTTTATCACTACAAAAAGCCCGCGCTGTCGCAGAGAAATTTCCTGAGGCAATTATTATCGGCTCCGATCAGGTGGCTGAATTAAATAGCCAGCAAGCCGACGGATCTCTCCACAACCGCATTCTCGGCAAGCCAGGCAACCATACTCAGGCAGTCACCCAGCTAACCGCTCAATCCGGCCAAAGAGTTTTCTTTCACACAGGTTTAGCGGTTATTGATCAAGGAGTGGAAAAATATACTGTCAATACCACCGAGGTGAACTTCAGGGAACTCAATGGACAGCAAATTGAAGATTACCTGAGTATTGAAAAGCCCTATAACTGCGCTGGCAGTTTTAAAGCGGAGTCTCTGGGCATTAGCCTATTTAGATCGGTTGTAAGTGACGACCCCACATCGTTAGTCGGCCTGCCACTGATTGAACTCTGTAAACTACTGCGCGAGTTTGGTGTGGAGATTTAATGGCACAGCGTTCAAATAACATAGGCTCAAATGGCCTAAAGAATCCTCTAAAGAGCCTTTTTAATATCCGCAAATAGATCCAGGCAGGCCAACGGCTTAAATACACGCAAACGATCAATATGGTGAGCACCATAGCTCACCGCTATTCTCGGCATCGCGGCATTTTCCGCCATCTGCATATCAAACTCGGTATCACCCACCATTACCGCCTGCTGCGCCGTAACGCCAAATTCAGACAGCAACTCTTCAAGCATTAAAGGATGGGGCTTCGAAAGGGTTTCATCGGCACAGCGCGAACTGTGGAAAAAATCTGCCATATCCAGCGCTCCTAGAACTCTATCCAGACCCGCCCTGCTCTTTCCAGTGGCTACCGCCATTTGATAACCCTCGGCGCGCAATTCTTCAAGCGTCTCGATGACCCCGGGGAAAAAATCACAGGGCTTATGATCTTCTGAACGATAATGTTTTGAATAACTGGCCTGCAAAAGGCTGGACTCGTAATGGGAAGAACTGGGAAATAGGCGCATGGTCGCCTCGTGTAACCCAAGACCAACAATCTCGGCAACATCGGCGTATTGAGGAATTGGCAGCGAATACTCCTGGGCAGCCATTTGCATGCACTTAGCAATACGCGCAACAGAATCTGAAAGCGTACCGTCCCAATCAAAGATTAATAATTTGGCAACATCGGCGTATTGAGGAATTGGCAGCGAATACTCCTGGGCAGCCATTTGCATGCACTTAGCAATACGCGCAACAGAATCTGAAAGCGTACCGTCCCAATCAAAGATTAATAATTTGGGCGGACGTATTGGTCGATTTAAAGGAATAGCTATATCAGTCACAGCTTTTTTAACACCCTACTTAGATCATCCGGCAACGGTGCTTCGACCTCAACCCAGTCGCCTGAAAGGGGATGCTTAAAGCGCAAGCTAGCCGCATGTAAAAACAACCGCTTTAACCCCGACTTCCTTAGGCTCTCATTAAAATGCTCATCGCCGTACTTGGTATCACCGGCAATAGGTTGACCGGCAAACTGACAGTGCACCCTAATCTGATGGGTTCTTCCGGTTTCCAACTTAATGTCGAGCAGTGTGGCATTGGCAAATTGTTGCCTAATCTTAAAATGTGTCACAGACGCTTTACCTGCGGCATCAACCTTAACCACACGCTCACCAGACTCGACAGTATTTTTTAGCAATGGTGCATTAATCGTGTTTTTACCTTTGGGCCAGCGGCCCTTAGCAAGGGCAATATAGCGCTTATCAATTCTGTTGTAGCGCAGTGAATTCTGCAACTCAATTAACACCGCACGCTTCTTAGCCAACACCAGACAACCAGAAGTGTCGCGATCCAGGCGGTGAACCAACTCGAGGTATCTATATTGAGGATACTCAGCGCGCAACGCTTCAATAACACCCAAGGATAAACCGCTGCCTCCATGCACCGCCAAACCGCTTGGCTTATTGAGGATAAACAGCCCCTCATCTTCAAACAGAATATTGTTGGCGATATACTTTTTTAACTGCCCGCCGACAACGGCAGGTGCACCGCGCTCGGCCACTCGAATAGGCGGCAGACGAACTATATCCCCTTCCTTTAAGCGGCTATCAGCTTTAACCCGGCCTTTATTAACCCGCACCTCTCCTTTACGCAGCAATCTATAGATACGCGACTTGGGAACGCCTTTAAGGGTCTTGATTAAAAAGTTATCGAGTCGCTGACCGGCTTGCTCTGGGCCAATATCGACAAAAGACACCTTGTTAAACTGTGACTCGCTCTGCGGTTCGGACTGTGGTTCGGTCTGTGATTCGCTCAAAATATACGGCTACATGTGATGATTTCGGGCGGCATTGTACCTAGCAAGCAACCATCTTCCCAACTAATATTACCCGTATAGATTGTAGCTGAGGGTAAATATTGCTATATTGCACGCCGAGTTCCCTGCTGCCCAGCCAAAATTGAAGCTGCCCAGAGGTTTGAACTGACCGCTAAAAAGGCAATTGCCGAGCGGGTAAAAGAATATAGGAGAGTCTGGCTAATAAGGGCCGACCTCAAAGACAGCCGAGTGAGCTGCATAGAAAAGACAAGTTAAAACAGGTTTCAAAAGTTAATCGCAACAGAGAAAGACGTACCCATAGAGGCCTATCTTTCTTAAAGAAAAAGTGACTACTACAACTGAATAAGCCTATATATACAGGCTGTATCAATGTTAAAAGTACGCTCGATTAACTGAATACAAGATACAATCAAAGGATAGTAATCCCATACAAACTGCGCTCAAAGCCAGTGTTTACGGGAATAAGGAGTAACTGGCACGTCGCATTTATGCGCTGTGTCGTTTTTTACACTTAATCTATTTATACATTTACAAATTGTTCCTTGGTTCATTCCGCCTGCCTACCCTTCTCTTCACTACCGCTCCCTCTCCACAATGAGTAAGGTGAAATATGAAACGTATGTTAATAAATGCGTCGCACCCAGAAGAAGTGCGCGTAGCTATGGTTGATGGTCAGAAACTCTATGACTTGGATATTGAAAACCGCACAAGAGAACAAAAGAAAGCCAATATATACAAAGGCAAAATCACACGAGTAGAGCCTAGCCTAGAAGCGGCATTTGTCGACTATGGTGCAGATCGCCACGGCTTCTTACCTCTTAAAGAAATTTCCCGAGAGTACTTCAAGAAAAAATCCTCTGACGGTGGCCGAGCTAAGATTCAGGACGCTATTAAAGAGGGTCAAGAAGTTCTTGTTCAGGTCGAAAAAGAAGAGCGCGGCTCAAAAGGCGCCGCACTGACAACCTTTATCAGCCTAGCGGGTCGTTACCTAGTATTAATGCCAAACAATCCGCGTGCCGGTGGCATTTCACGCCGCATCGAAGGCGATGAGCGTGCAGAATTGCGCGAAGCTATGCGCGGCTTGGATATCCCAGAAGGTATGGGCGCCATCGTTCGCACTGCGGGCATTGGTCGAGCTACAGAAGAACTGCAGTGGGATCTAGACTACCTACTACAGCTTTGGAACACCATTAACGATGAAGCGGTTGGCGCAAAAGCACCGCACTTCTTATTCCAGGAAAGTAATGTCATCGTTAGAGCTATTCGCGATTATCTGCGTCAAGATGTTGGCGAAGTTATTGTCGACAGTGAAGACGCCTATAATCTGGCAGCAGCCTTTATCGGCACAGTAATGCCCGACTTTAGCAATAAGGTAAAGCTCTACAAGGCGACTTTAGCAATAAGGTAAAGCTCTACAAGGACCAAATCCCCCTCTTCAATCGCTACCAGATTGAAAACCAGATTGAGACCGCATTCTGTCGTGAAGTCAGCCTGCCCTCCGGTGGTTCGATTGTTATTGATATCACTGAAGCCATGGTCTCTGTGGACATCAACTCAGCCCGCGCAACCAAGGGCGGCGATATTGAAGAGACCGCCTTTAACACCAACAAAGAAGCCGCTGAAGAAGTTGCACGCCAGCTTCGACTGCGTGATGTTGGCGGACTAATCGTTATCGACTTTATTGACATGCTCAATAGCCGTCACCAGAAAGAAGTTGAGAACAAAATCCGCGATGCACTTAAAATTGACCGTGCCCGTGTTCAGGTTGGCCGTATTTCAAGATTTGGTTTGCTGGAGATGTCACGACAGCGCCTGCGTCCATCCCTAGAAGAAACCATGTCTAAAGTCTGTCCTCGCTGTAAAGGCCAGGGCACTATTCGTGGCACTCGCTCGTTGGCACTATCAATTCTGCGCCTGATCGAAGAAGAAGCTCAGAAAGAATTCAGCAAAGAGATTCGCGCCATAGTGCCGGTCTCAGTCGCGACCTTCCTGCTCAATGAAAAGCGTTCAGAGATCTCTGATATTGAAGTGCGCAACAAGATCAGTGTTATCGTATTGCCCAATACGCAAATGGAAACCCCGCACTTTGAAGTGGTTAGACTGCGTACCCAGGACGAAGACGAGAGTACTGATTTCAGCTATAAATTAGCTCATGATCTAAGCCATAGTGCCCCAGAGCAAGAACTTGAGAGCGCTAGCGCACCACTGCCGATCTCTCAGCCTGCTGTAAAGACCTTGGTTCCAAACACCCCAGCCCCGAAAGTAGCACCGAAAGTTGCTGTTGAGGTTAAGGTCGAGAAAAAGCCTGGTCTATTAAAGCGTCTATTGAAGAGTCTGTTTGGCGATAAAAAGACTGAAGAAAAACCTGCCCGTAAAGGACAGAAAAGAACCGGTTCAGAAAGCACTAACCGTCGACGCGGTGGTCAGGAAAACCGCAATCGTCAGGGAAACCGTCGCCCCAACAATCGCAACCGCAATGAAAACCAGCGCGATGGCGAACGCACCAACAACCGTCAGAAAAACACTCAGCAAGCTGACAACCGTTCCAACAAACCTCGCAGCGAGCAGCCAAAACCAGCGGCTACCGAGAGCGCTCCTACGCAGGCCAAAGACAACAGCCAGCCGTCGAAGCCGCGTCCAGACGCCGACGGTAATCAGCTGAAAAAACGCCCCAGTGACAAGCGTCGCGGACCTCGTCGCCGTCGCCAACGCCAGGATGTTCCGGCTGATGTATTGGATCAAACTGCAGTTACAGCTGAGGCAGCAACAGAAGCTAAAGCAGTAGCAGTAGCAGTAGCAGTAGAGAGCCCTGCCGTTGCACCAACGACAGAAGTAACTGCGGAAAAGCCAAAGCGCAAACGCGCACCACGCAAGCCAAAGCCAAAAGCTGATGCGTCTGAAACTGCAACTGAAACAACAGCAAGTGAAACAGCTAGTGCAGTAGTAAGTGACGAATCATCTGCAGCAGTGAAGAGCGAAGATAAGCCTGCCCGCAAGTCTCGTCCGCGCAGAAAGCCTGCGGCCAAGCCAGCAGATGAAACAGCAAAGGTTGCGGAAACTAGTGGTAACGAAACTGCTGTGCCAGTTAAGTCAGAGCCCAAGGCTGAGCAGGCATCTGAAAAGGCCCCTGAAAAAGAGAAAGTAGCCAAGAAAAAGGCAGCTCCAAAAGAAAAGCCAGCGGCGGTTAAAAGCGACGCCAAGCCGACTGAGGAAGGTGGTGTAAGAGCGAGCAATGATCCACGCAAAAAACCCAAGCCAGTCAGTGAAGTTAAGGTAAGCACCGAGCGTCGTAAAACGGAGCAAGCCAAGTCACAGGAAACCAATGCAGCTGCACCAGTTGCTGTTGAAAAGTCAAAGGTTGCCCGCGCATCAAATGATCCAAGAAAGAAGCGTAATGCAGAAAAACCTGCGGCTAATTCAGTAGTTGATAGTAGAACGGCAAAAGAAAGTAGCGAAAACGCGTCCAAAGAGTAATTTGGGCTTGTTCTAGTAAAAAGGCGCTGTATAATCGCGCCTGCAACGGTGGGATGGCAGAGCGGTTGAATGCACCAGTCTTGAAAACTGGCATACGTTAATAGCGTATCTAGGGTTCGAATCCCTATCCCACCGCCATACAAAAAAAGGCCCCTTTTTAAGGGGCCTTTTTTGTATGCGGTGGGATAGGGTGAGAACCCTAGCGGGTTCGACTAAATGCGAAAGCATTTTGGACGCACGTAGGGCGCCCCGTAGGGGTTGTTAAGTCCCTTTAGGGCCTTAACAATCAATCCCTTCTATACGGCCCCACCGGCAATCAGCAAAAGCACCAGTAAAAACATCGGCAAACAGTAAATGATTAAGATCCTTCGGTTTCGCTCAGAACGACAAACAAAGGCTTCGCTCAAGATAACAATTTTTATTTATTTGAGCGTACGTAGATATCGTTAAATCCCTTTACAACAATCACTAAATCCAAACGAACAACACAACGACGTTGCCCCGTATGTGTTATTACGACCCTTCAGGGCCGAAATGATCACCGAAAGCGAAAACAATTCTGACACGAGTAGCGCAGCGACGCTTCCCCGCAGTGGTTGTTAAATGTCATATCATTGGTAATGTATATTCAAAACCAACAAGCGCTAACGTTAAGTTTAAACCAAAAAAAAGGGAGCCAATTTATGGCCCCCCTCTTCTAGTACTGTTCCTTTTTGATCATCACTATGGAGTTGGCATAAACCCCTCAAGATAAACTTCAATATCCTCTGAAGTAGTTCTTGTTGCACCTTCTCCTACTGCACCATCAGTAAGAGCATCACCGGTAAAACCAAACCCATAACGCATAATCAGCAGGGAGTCAGTTAAGACATCGAACTGACCATTACCATAGATATCAAATAAGCATTAAAGATCACCCAAAGCCTCATCCAACCAATTCATACGCTGAACATACCAGTCCTTCATATGATCAACTTCCTCTTGATAAGTGTCGTAAACAACCGGATTGGGCCACACATAGGTGCCAATGGTCTGCCACTTGTCATTATTTTCCTGCTGCGCCCACTTTAACTTAGCCGCATAGCTATCAATTTTCTGCAGCATCAAATCCTGATTGGCTCTAAAGTACGCAAACCGGCTTTGAACCTGTGCAACAAAGGCCGGATCCTGAAACAGCCTGCTATACCAGGGGTTATTCTTAATCCAAAAACCCTCAGTATACTGGCTATCCGCATAGTCCACATTGCCGAAAGATAAATCGAAATCCCACAACGGACCCATTTTTATCTTTTCGTTGGGCATTACATTCAGGTAGATACTCGAGAATGAAACAGAATCCACATTCTTGGTTATCTCACTGATCAGATACCAATCAATAAAGCTCGGCAAATCAATAAACGGGGCATAACCGACTGTTGGATCGGCAAAATTATTAGCAAACAATGCAGCTTCAAATTGCCTAATCAGATCTCGGATATACACATATTGAGCGTCACCCGCCACCAAATTTGGCTCTTTGATATTTAACAGGAACCTATCGGTCTCAAAGTAAACATCGTCAGGATCAAGCCTAAATATTTGGTCGATTTCTAACAGATAACCTGTATCACCTAAGGCCACCCGTCGATTACTCTCTTCAACTTTTTGAGTGATATTGTAGGTACCGTTATAGGTATCGTTGATAAACACCTCAGCAAAGGTACTCTTTGGTGTCCAATCAAGGTTGCTGATATAACCCATCTCAAATGCCATACGATTTCTCAGCATTGTTTTATCAGAGTACTCGGCAAGAAAAATCCACTTCTTATCTTTGGGCATATCCAAAAATTCTTCTTTTGAATCGAGCTTCATCTGATAGGGCTTTTTAGGATTTCCCCAGGTTGAATTACCCCTCCCCCTGATTTCAATAATTGATTCAGGGAAGTCAGAAAAATCTCGACCACCATCAATAGAAACCGTGCCGAATATATAGTCATCTTTGGATTCAATTGAAGCGCCACTATCGGTAGAGATACTGATAATCGGCAAGCCCGTAAACTTAGCCAGATCCACCTGAAAACTTATCTCAGACCCATCTGCCCCAGCAATCGTATAGGTTACCGGCTCACTAAAATCATTTGCAGTTACGCCATTAGATTGGCTTATACCGTTTGCAGTAATGGATTCGCCAACATATTGAAAACTCGCTACCAGATTATCAACACTGCCATCAATCGATGTTCTTCCGGAAAGCACACCATTTTCTAAGCTGAGGTTAATATCCCCCGACAGAGAAGGGTTATCTGACTGCAGAAATGAGAATTGACCCACCGCTGGCTGATCCACCGTTTGCTGATAGACCCGAACATAATCAACCTGCATCTGTTGCGGGAATACCGTACTGCCATCAGGATAACCAGGCCACTGCCCTCCTACAGCCACATTCAGCAGTAAGAAAAACTCTTCGTGGAATTCGGTTCTATCTGATGACGTTATTTGCTGCGAAGAAAATTGAACGCCATCCACGAACCATTTAATAGAAGTACTATCCCACTCAATACTGAAAGTATGGAAACCATCTGCAAAACTACTGCTAGGGCAACCAAGGGCTAAACAGACGGCAAGACTGTAAGACTCACCAACATACTGTCGTGACCCAGAGCTATCGGAATAATGAATAGTGCCGTGAGTGGTATTTTCTCGACCACCGCCACCAACCATCTCCATAATATCTATTTCACCCGATGCCGGCCAACCAACACTTGTAATACTTTCACCTAGCGCCCAGATAGCTGGCCATAAACCCTGACCCTGAGGCATCTTGGCGCGCACATCAATACGGCCATACTTAAAGGAGCGTTTACCCTGAGTTTTTAAACGTGAAGATGTATAGTCAGCGCCATTGAAGTTCTGCTGTTTGGCTTGAATGGTCAACAAACCATTGGCAACTGTAGCGTTTTCTTTGCGGTAATACTGAGATTCGGCATTACCCCAACCGTTGTCACCCCGCCCTATTTCGAAAGACCAATCAGACTCATTAACCGCAGTGCCATTAAATTCATCACTCCAGGCTAAGGAATAGCCAGAGTATGAGGTTGGGGTTGTATCTGGTGCACTATTACCACCACCGTTAACAACCTCCCAACGAATATTATCCAACTGGTAGACCGTATTAGCCTGATCCGTTGGCCAGATAACTAGGCCATTAGTCACATTACTGATATCCAGACCAGACCCTGTCAAAAGTGATAGGGGGATAGAAACGGTCTCCCAGCCAGATGTGCCTTGGATACCAAGGTCAAGCTCAGCTGACGCACAGGGGTAATTACAGTCAACTTTGGCAACAAAACTACTACCGCCAGCAATCGACTTAACATCGAAAACTATATTGCCATTGGCTGCCGAAATGAGATTGCGACCGGCACTGGAAGGAAAATATAAGCCGACAAAAATACCCGACGAAGCATGGGAAACCTGCAGCACATCGCCGCGCTCGGAATCCTCAACTATTGACCATGAAACATTGGGGCAAGCGGCCCCGTTATCGTTAATGCAGGTCTCGAAATTTTGCCCGGAGTCAAAGGCAGCCACGCCAAGATCCCAACCACTATCAACAATACCATTAGATAAAACATTGGCGATTACTATGGTTTCGGGTTCCGGATCGACAATCACCGTACCCGAACAGCTGTTGTATACAGTGCCTGATATATCCCCAGAACCAAGAACCCATTGGCGTGTTGCATAGCTGTAATAATCTGTCAGTAAAGCGCCACTATCAGTTTCCGAAGAACATTCGCCATTGGCAGCATTAGCAATCAAATTTTCCTGGTCGCTATCAACTACCCAGAGATATTCCATATCTGCAGTAGGCGCAGGATTTAATGTAACCGTCCAAGTTCCGTCATTATTATTCACAGCAACTGGACCGGATAAAACATCCGAACCCCACAATGGACCCGTTAATCTTACAGAACTAGCCCCGTCAGCACGGACAGACATTACCAACGGAGACGAACCGGTTCCACCGCCAGGTTCACCGACTATTTGACAGGTGCCTGCAATATCATCGGTCACAATTCCTCTATCAGGATTCCAAATTCTGTTAAACCAGGTATCCGCATAGCCTGCAAAATACCCCGAGTCGCATTCTCCCGCACGATAACCGCTGGAAAAGTCTTCCTGAATATCATCAACTCTCCATTTGTAATCAACTTGGGAAGTCCATGATGGATCTATAATTAAAGTCCAGGTGCCGTCACCATTGCTACTCGCAAAGCTATCCTCGCGGTCAATAGCCCAATCATGGATACCTGCCTGCATGGTGACTTTCGACGCGCCCGGTGCAGACACCGTAAATGAGGTTGAATTAAGGTTGGGGGGATAAGCGTTGTCACCCAGACCATCGTTATTTGAATCGGTTGACTCTGAGGAATCCAGTGGAAAGGCATCTGAAGTGTCAGAGACACCGTCTCCATCATCATCAGTGTCTGCATTGTTGCCAGTGCCATCAGAATCTGTATCTAGGGTTTCACTGCTATCTAAAGGAAATGCATCTGATAAATCCTCAATTCCATCAGCATCATCATCAGTATCTGCATTATTACCGGTGCCGTCTGAGTCGGTATCTAGGGTTTCACTACTATCTAGTGGAAATGCATCGCTAGAATCATCAACACCATCATTGTCATTATCTATAGTGATATCAAGATCATGTCCTTTGCGCTTGTCATCTCTATTACCGCCCCAACAAACTAGGCCGTTATCATCCAACGCACAGGTATGTTCAATGCTCAGCGCAAGCTGTCTTGGATTTACCAATCCAGCAGGCACTTCTCTCTGCTTCGCATTGTTCTTACCCCAACAGCTAACGCCGCTATCATCAATCGCACAGGTATGTGAACCACCTGCAACTATTGACGTTGGATTTACAAGCTCCGGTATATTACGTCGGTTATTGCTGCTGTTACCCCAACAAACCACACCGCTGTCATCCACCGCACAGGTGTGACCGAAGCCAGCACTAATCTGCGTTGGATTTAACAGACCTTCGGGTACTGCTGATCGCTTCTGACCACGATCGCCCCAACAAGCTACATTACCGCTATCAATCACACAGGTGTGATCAACACTTGAGCTTATCTGTGTTGGATTAGTCAGCGTTGGAACTTTAAGCTGACGCTTACTATTACGACCCCAACAAACAACACCAGTATCATCAATCGCACAGGTATGGTCTCGACCTGCTGCAACAGCTATTGGATTCGACAACGAAGGTGCCACTGTCTCACCAAACTGCTCTCGACCCCAGCAAACTACACCGCTGTTATCAATCGCACAGGCATGTTCCCAACCGGCAACAACCGATACTGGATTATCTAATACTGGAACGTCTGTCTGACCGTAGCTGTTATTACCCCAGCAAGAAACACCGTTGTTGTCCATTGCACAACTAAAGTGACGACCAATACTAACCGTGTAATCTGACTTCAATGGATCACGGCCTGTATCAATCTCCAGGGTATCCGGAATTCCATCGTTGTCATCATCAGTATCTGCATTGTTACCAGTACCATCACGGTCACTGTCTAACCACTCTGCTCCATCCAGTGGCGTAACATCCAGTGCATCTTCTACACCATCACCATCGGTATCAGCAAGGTATTTACTGGTGCCGTTCAGTGACTCTTGTGCATCAGAGATTCCGTCACTGTCGTTATCCGTCACTAGCTCGAGCGTTGGAACTCTGCTCTTACCGTGAGAATTAGCACCCCAGCAATGGAGTCCATCATCGTCAATCGCACAGGTGTGATCGACAGCCGCGGATACTGCTGTTGGATTAACCAACGTCGGTACTTCTCTTTGCTTACGGTGGTTCTTACCCCAGCAAGTTAGACCGTTGTCGTCGATTGCACAGGTATGTGATCCACCAGCAACAACCAGAGTTGGGTTAGCCAGCGAAGGTACTGTTGTTCGACCGTTACTGCTGTTACCCCAGCAAACTACGCCAGTATCATCAACCGCACAGCTGTGACCAAAGCCAGCACTAACCTGCGTTGGATTGCTCAAAGATGGCACAGTTGAACGCTTCTGGCCTCTTGAACCCCAACAGTTAACACCGCCGTCACTTAACACACAGGTGTGATCAACCGTACTGCTGATCTGAGTTGGATTAACAACCGCTGTAGGCACAACCAACTGCTTCAACTGGTTGCGACCCCAACATACAACACCGCTGTCATCAATCGCACAACTGTGGTCTCGACCTGCTACCACGGAAGTTGGATTCGACAATGTTGGTACTGCTGTCTCACCGTACTGATCTCTACCCCAACAAACGACACCAGAATCATCCAGAGCACAGGCGTGTTCCCAACCGGCAACTACAAGACTTGGATTGGTTAGTGATGGAACATCGGTTTGGCCATATGCATTGTTACCCCAGCAAACTACGCCAGTGTTATCCATGCCACAGCTGAACCAACGACCAATACTAATCTGGTAATCGTTTACCAGTGAGTTACGACCGGTCTGATTTTCCAAGACATCTGAAACACCGTCATTGTCATCATCTGAGTCGAGGCTATCGATAATGCCGTCGCGATCGGTATCCGTAAGATCGGCAACAGTCACTG